>Ga0213872_10001043_pt1 | contig 19304 bp, 17 predicted proteins | sample VelepicomBERX_R2_FD_160071 | JGI IMG/M metagenome (GOLD analysis project Ga0213872, IMG submission 160071) | Rhizosphere microbial communities from Vellozia epidendroides in rupestrian grasslands, the National Park of Serra do Cipo, Brazil - RX_R2 | ecosystem: Host-associated > Plants > Roots >...
CTTCGACAAAAACTGGAACGCGATCCGGCCGCACCTGAATTCATACTCACAGAATCTGCCGTCGGCTATATCCTGATATTGGACAACAACGAATGATGGGTGGAACCTGCCGCCTTTTTCAATAAAACAGGGGTAATTTGACGTTTTTGGCATTCGTCAAATTTTTGATGGCGCAAGGTATTTTCTCGGGTGGATCCAGAATTACCTTGCGTTTTTTTTGACATGAAAGCCCCTGGGCTCAGCGGAATTTTCGAGCCATCGAGGAACGCCCATGAAAAACAAAAGCTGCCTTCTTTCTCCCTTGGCCGGTCCGGTGACCGGCCGGTGGGATGCGCTGGTGCCGTCACTGGCAGGATTGGGCCTGCTGCTGTGCCTGGGCCTTTCGTGCTGGTATGCCTTCGGGCTGGACGCCCTGGACGCATCGATCGGACAGTCCCCCGGGGCGCTGCGCCAGCGGCCCAGGCTCGCGCCATGGACCGCGCCACCTGCCGCGAGCCCTCTGCCGGTGAGCGGCCCGCCCACACCTGTCCGGCCCGGCAGCAGGCCGCCCACGCTCACCTGAGACCCCTGAGGCACCTGAGACACAGCACCCGGTCATCGCGCTGGTTTGCCACAATGCAGCCATGACCTCCCCTGCACGCTTTTGGCTGATGAAATCCGAGCCCGACGAATGCTCGATCGACGACGCGCTGGCGTCGCCACAGGCCACCGTGGCCTGGACCGGTGTGCGCAACTACCAGGCGCGCAATTTCATGCGCGACCAGATGCGCCCGGGCGACGGCGTTCTGTTCTACCACTCGAGCTGCGCCGAACCCGGCATCGCCGGCATTGCCCGGGTCGCATCGGGCACCCGGGCCGATCCGACGCAGTTCGACCCCGCCTCGCCCTACCACGATCCACGCTCACCCGAAGACAGTCCCCGCTGGCTGCTGCTGGATGTGCAGGCCCTGCGCAAGACCCGTCTGATGCCCTTGGCCGAGCTGCGCCAGCACCCCGAACTCGCCGGGATGCGGCTGTTGCAGCGCGGCAATCGCCTGTCGGTCATGGAGGTCCAGCCTCCAGAATGGCAGTTCATCCTGGCCCGCCTGCTGGGGCCGGAGGACGCCCTGGCTCTGGGGATCGGCCCATGAGGCCGCACTGTAAAACCGGGTAAAGCCACTGTATTGCGAGCCCCGGCAGCCGAAGAATCCGACATGCAGATCAGCAGCTCATCCTCCACCTCCTCGACGTCCGCCACCACGGCGACGGGGGGCACCGGCTCCACCGACACCAGCAGCCAGCTGGCACGCCTCGAGGCGCGCCTGAAGTCCCTGACCCAGCAGCTCAAGGACCTCTCCAGCTCGAAGCTCGACGCCCAGTCCAAGCAGCAGATGGAGCAGTTGCTGCAGCAGCAGATCCAGGAAGTCGAGCAGCAGATCGCGGCCTTGCAGAACCAGAGTTCGAGTCACGCCACCACATCGAAGAGCCACGTCCATCGAAGCCACGCCACCGAGGCCGCCACTCAGGCCGACAGCCAGAGCAGCAGTCAGGACACCTCGCTGGCCACCGACGGCACCGTCGGCACCCAGCTCAACACCTACGCCTGAGGCCAGTCCAGCGACAGCTGACTGCGGAACACCCGGGCCCGCCCGCTCAAGGGGTCGGTGAACGCCAGTTCGCGGGCCAGCAGCTTCAAGGGCTCGGAATAGTCGCCCTCGGGCGGGTCGTTCACCTCGGGGTAGAAATGGTCGAAATGGATCGGCATGCCCCAGGCGGCCATGTGCACCCGCAACTGGTGGCGTTTGCCGGTGAGCGGACTGAGCCGGTAGAGCGCCAGTGCGTCGCGGACCTCGATCACCTCGGCCGTGGTGTCGGCATTGGGCTCGCCGGGCACCTCGTGGCAACGGAAGAACTGCTCGCTCTCGACGATGCGGCTCTGCCGCCGCAGAGGCCACTGGCGCCCGGGCACCCAGGGGGCGATCGCCTCATAGACCTTGTGCACCTCGCGTTCGCGGAACAGCGCCTGGTAGGCCCCCCGTGAAGCCGGCTGGACCGAGAACAGCACCAGGCCCGCAGTCTCGCGGTCGATGCGGTGGATCGGCGACAGATCCGCCAGGCCCAGGCGCTTCTTGAGGCGCACCAGCAACGTCTCGTGAAGGTAGCGCCCGCCAGGCGTCACCGGCATGAAATGGGGCTTGTCCGCGACCAGCAGATGCTCGTCCTGGAACAGCACCGAGGCCTCGAAGGGGATCTGCGGCTCTTCGTCGAGTTGGCGGTAGTAGTAAAGCCGCAGGCTGTGTTCGAAAGCCCGTTGCGGGGTCACCGGCACACCGAACTCATCCACCACGTCGCCAGCCTCCATGCGGCGCACCCAGTCGTCGGCGCTCACGGCCGGCAGCCGGTGCACCAGGAATTCCAGCAGGCTGCGCCAGGGGCCGGCGGGCACCGCCACGCAGCTCGGACTGACCCCCTCGCGCATGGGCAGGACCTGGGGACGATGGGGGTTGTGCATGGCGGGACGGTGGCTGGGCGGGGCCGAAAAGGCAGCCCGCACTATACGTGAGCCCGGCGTCGGGCTGCGCGGCCCATCACAGGTCCGGTTCCGGCCACCCGGGCCACACAGACAATGGCAGACTTGGCCACCTTCACCCGATCCCCTTCCCGAAGCACCCACCAGCCATGGCCGACCGCCAGAACCGCCAGCCGATGAAACACCCCCTGCCCCAGCCCTTCCGCCACCTGGCCTGGGCCAACCTGGCCGCCCAGTCGGCCGAACAGCTGAGCCTGGCCGCCTCGCCCATCGTGGCCGTGCTGATGCTGCACGCGGGTCCGGGTGAGGTGGGTCTGCTGGCCACCGCACAGACCCTGCCCTTCCTGCTGTTCTCGATCCCTGCCGGACTGCTGGCGGACCGCCACTCGCGCCGGGGCCTGATGCTGGGGGCCGAACTGCTGCGCTGCCTGTCCCTGCTGGCCTTGCTGGGCCTGGTGTGGCTGGATCACATGTCGCTGGCGCTGCTGACGGCTCTCGGTTTCATCGGTGCCCTCGGCACGGTCGGCTTCAGCGTGGCCGCCCCGGCCCTGGTGCCCTCGCTGGTCGGCGCGCTCGACCTGCCGCGCGCCAACGGCCGTCTCGAACTGGCCCGCAGCATCGCCTATGCCGGCGGTCCGGCGATCGCGGGCGCGCTGGTCTCCTGGGCCGGGGCCTCCACCGCCTTCGCGGTGGCCACCACCCTGTCGGCCCTGGGGCTGGCCTGGCTCTGGCGGCTGCACGAGGCACCGCGCCCTGCCGGCCCCCGACGGCACCCGCTGCGCGACCTGCAGGAGGGGGCCCGCCAGGTCTGGCACCACGCCCTGCTGCGCCCGATCTTCAACACGGCGGTGGTCTGGAACATCGCCTGGTTCGTGCTGCAGGCCAGCTACGTGCCCTATGCGGTGCGGGTGCTGGGCCTGAGCGCGGCCACCGTGGGCCTGACCCTGGGCGCCTTCGGCGCCGGCATGGTGGTGGGGGCGCTGCTGGCAGGCCGCGTGTTTTCCGCCTTGCCGCTGGGCCGCATGGTGCAGTTCGGCCCCTGGGCCTCGCTGCTGGCGGCAGGCCTGATCGCCGCCAGCCTGGTGTGGCCTTCAGCCGCCGTGGTGACCTGCGGCTTCTTCATCTTCGGCGTCGGAGCCATCCTGTGGACCATCTCCTCGACCACCCTGCGCCAGACCGTCACCCCCGGCCCCATGCTGGGGCGGGTGTCGGCCATCTTCCTCACCTGCAATGCCGGCGCCCGGCCCCTGGGAGCGGCGCTCGGCGGCCTGGTGGGCGCACGCTGGGGCGAATCGAGCGCCCTGCTGCTGGCGCTGGCGGGATTCGCCTGCCAGGCCGTGCTGATCCTGCGGCCCGGCCTGAGCCGGCTCAAGAATCTGCCGCCCCAGGTGAGCTGAATCAGGGACCTGCCGCGCCAGGGCGTGCAAAATCGGTCCATGAGCAAAACCAGCCAATCCATTGCCGATCTGCGCAAGAGCTATGAGCGCGCCGAACTCAGCGAGGACGCCTCGGACGCCGATCCGCTGCGCCAGTTCGAACGCTGGCTCCAGGAAGCCATTGCCAGCGAAGTGCCCGAACCCAATGCCATGACGCTGGCCACCGTGGGCAGCGACCTGCGACCCAGCACCCGCATCGTGCTGATCAAAGGCTATGACGCACAGGGCATCGTCTGGTACACCAACTACGACAGCCGCAAGGGCCAGGAGCTGGCCGGCAATCCATTCGCCGCCCTGCAATTCCACTGGGTCGAACTGGAACGCGTGGTGCGCATCGAAGGCGTGGTCGAGAGGGTGTCGGCCGAGGAGAGCGACGCCTATTTCCACAGCCGCCCGCTGGACTCCCGCATCGGCGCCTGGGCCAGCCCGCAAAGCGAGGTCATCCCGGGGCGCAGCGTGCTGGTGGCCAATGCCGCCCGCTATGGGGCGCAGTTTCTGCTGAAACCGCCACGCCCGCCCCACTGGGGCGGCTACCGCCTGCGGCCCGAGCAATGGCAGTTCTGGCAAGGCCGCAAGAGCCGCCTGCATGACCGCCTGCGCTATCGCCTCGACGACGACGGCGCCTGGCTGCGCGAGCGCCTGGCGCCCTGACGCCGGTCAGGACGCCGGACCTCAGCCGGCCTGGTAGCCGAGCGCGGCATGGGAGCCGCCGCCACGGGCATCGCTGCCGTCGCCCAGACGGAACACCGACACCGCCTGGACCAGTTGCTGCGACTGGTGTTCGAGGCTCTGAGCCGCTGCCGCGCTCTGCTCCACCAGCGCCGCATTCTGCTGGGTGGCCTGGTCCATCTGCATGACCGCCTCACCCACCTGGGACACCCCTGAGCTCTGCTCGGAACTGGCCGAACTGATCTCGCCCATCAGGTCGGTCACCCGCCGGATCGACAACACCACCTCGGACATCGTGGTGCCTGCCTTGTCCACCAGGGCGGAGCCGGCCTCGACCCGCTCGACGCTGGCGTTGATCAGGCTCTTGATCTCCTTGGCGGCCTCGGCCGAACGGCCGGCCAGGCTGCGCACCTCGCTGGCCACCACGGCGAAGCCCCGCCCTTGCTCACCGGCGCGGGCCGCTTCGACGGCGGCGTTGAGCGCCAGGATGTTGGTCTGGAAGGCGATGCCGTCGATGACGCTGATGATGTCGGCAATGCGGCGCGAGCTTTCGTTGATGCCCTTCATGGTGTCCACCACCTGGCCCACCACCTCGCCGCCCTGGGTGGCCACGGTCGAGGCGCTGAGCGCCAGCTGATTGGCGGCGCGCGCATTGTCGGCATTCTGACGCACGGTCGAGCCCAGCTCTTCCATCGAGGCGGCTGTCTCTTCCAGCGACGAGGCCTGGTTCTCGGTGCGCGCCGACAGGTCGTTGTTGCCCTGGGCGATTTCTGCGCTGGCACTGGCGATCTGGGTGGCCGCCGAACGCACGGAATGCACCGTGGCCTTCAGGCCGTCCTGCATGCGCTCCAGCGCCATCAACACCTGCCCGGCCTCATCGGAAGAGTGGTTCTGCAACCGCTGGCTCAGATCGCCGGCCGCGACCCGGTCGGCGAACTGGACGGCCTCGATCAGCGGTTTCACGATGCTCCGGCTGAAGGTCATGGCCAACAGGCCGGCGGCCACGACCAGCACGACCGTCAGGACCGTGGACATCGTCAGGCTGCTCAGGCGGGTGTTCTGCGCAGCGGTGGAGGCCAGCTCGGCCTGGTGGATGTTGAACAGCCGGTGGGCGGCCAGCGCCTGCATCAGGTGCTCGAAAGCAGAGAAATCGCTCTGCATGAGTTTTCGCGCTTCGGTCGACTGGCCGGCATCGACCAATTCCGCCACCTTGGTCTTGATCTTCAGCACCTCGGCGAAAGCGGCACGGTCGGCATCCAGCGCGGCCTTGTCCGGCGCGAACACCTCCGGGGGCTCATCCATGTCCTCTTTCTCGTACCTGGCCAGCGCCTCATCAAATGCCTTCTGCGACGCGGCCAGCCGGTTCAAGGGATCGGCTGCGGCCGCCTTGTCGTCGGCCATGGCCAGCATCCAGAGAGCCGCCCGGATCTCACTGGAGGCATCGGAGGCGCTGTCGATGTCACGCAGGGAGGGCACGGTGTTGACCGTGGCGAAATTGGCGGCCTCATAGACCACGCCGATCTGGCGCCAGAACATCAGGGCCAGGACCACGATGCCCAGCAGGGGGACGGCGGTCAGCAGCGTGAGCTTCTTGCGGATGGTGAGTTGCATGGTCTCTCCTGAAAGGTTCATGGGTATCGACCTCCCCCGAAGTCTTCATTCTAAATATGATTCATATGATAATTTGAATTTAACATTTTTGCCATGGAATTTTGATGAATATTTATCATCAAAGTCGCCTGGAAGTCAAAGTGGGATCCGGAGCCGCCGAGCATGCGGCATCCGGTCCGTTCACTCCGACAACAGCCGTGCGAAGGTCTTGCGGAACTTCTCCACCTTCGGGCCCACCACCATCGCGCAATAGCCCTGGCCCGGGTGCTGCTCGAAATAGTCCTGGTGATAGGCTTCTGCCGGCGAATAGTTCTGCAGCAACCCGAGCTCCGTCACCAGGGTCCGGGGCAGGCTGCCGTCCGCCAGATGCGCCGCCACCCAGGCCTTGACCTCGGTCAACTGGCCCTCGTCGCTCGCATAGATGCCGCTGCGGTATTGGGTTCCGACATCGTTGCCCTGCCGATTGAGCGTGCTGGGGTCATGCACCGAAAAGAAGACCTGGAGCAATTCGCCCAGTCCCACCACCTCGGGATCGAAGACCAGGCGCACGACCTCCGCGTGGCCCGTCTGGCCCGAACAGACCTGCTCATAGCTCGGATGCAGGGTATGGCCATTGCAATAGCCGGACTCCACATCCATCACCCCTTTCACCCGCACGAAGACAGCCTCGGTGCACCAGAAGCAGCCGCCTCCGAAAGTGATACTTTGCACAGCCATTTGAAACTCCAGAATATATTGGAAATGAAACTCAAGTCCCTTGGAAAGCTCAGTCTCCAGAGCCCCCGACAGGATCGGGCTTGACGCGGATTCCAGACCCGCGATACATTACTAACCAGTCAGTCATTAAAAATGCCTCTTCCCAAATTCATCTGCGGCAAGGCCGCCGAGCCCCCCGTCAAGCGCGAGCGCCGCAAGGATGCCCGCCCGGGCGAGTTGCTGGACGCCGCGCTCGAACTCTTCGTCGACAAGGGCTTCGCCGCCACCCGGGCCGAGGAAGTGGCGGCGCGGGCCGGTGTGTCCAAGGGCACATTGTTCCTCTATTTCGGCAGCAAGGAAGAACTGCTCAAGGCGGTGGTGCGCGAGAACATCTCGGGCCGGTTTGCCGAATGGAACCACGAATTCGAAACCTTCGCCGGCAGCACGGCCGAGATGCTGGCCTACTGCCTGAACACCTGGTGGGAGCGCATCGGCGCCACCAAGGCCTCGGGCATCACCAAGCTGATGATCGGCGAAGCGGGCAACTTCCCCGAGATCGCGGCCTTCTACCAGCAAGAGGTGGTGGTGCCCGCGCAGGCCCTGATCCGGCGCGTGTTGCAGCGCGGCATCGAGCGCGGTGAGTTCAAGCCGCTGGACCTCGACTATGCGATCTACAGCGTGATCGCCCCCATGCTGTTCCTGATGATGTGGAAGCATTCGGGCGGCGCCTGCGTGCCCGACGGCTTCGAGTTGTCGCCCGAGGACTACATCCGCCATCAGCTCGACACCCTGCTGCACGGCTTTCAGGCCACCCCATCGACGCCGGCCCCGCCAAACGGCGGGCGGGCCGCCTAAAATCGATGGTTTGTCTGATCCCCAGCCGGAGAACCCCATGTCACAGCCTTTGAACCTCGCCCAAGCCCGTTTCAACATGATCGAGCAGCAGATCCGCCCCTGGGACGTGCTGGACCCCGAGATCCTCGAACTCCTGTCGACGGTGCAGCGCGAGAAGTTCGTGCCCCAGGCGCATCAGGCGCTGGCCTTCGTCGACATGGAGATCCCGCTGCCCGCCGGCCAAAACATGCTGGCGCCGCGCGTCGAGGCCCGTGCCCTGCAGGACCTCAAGGTGCAGAAGACCGACAAGGTGCTGGAGATCGGCGCCGGCTCCGGCTTCATGGCCGCCCTGCTGGCCCATCGGGCCCAGCGCGTGATCAGCCTGGAGATCCAGCCCGAGCTCGCCGCGCTGGCGCGCAGCAACCTGCAGCAGGCCGGCATCCACAACGCCGAGGTCCGCCAGTCCGACGGCGCACGGGACCTGCAGGCCGACGGCCCCTTCGACGTGATCATGCTCAGCGGCTCGGTGGCCGAGGTGCCGGCATCGCTGCTGGCCCAGCTCAAGGTGGGTGGCCGGCTGTTCGCCATCACCGGCCAGGAGCCCGTGATGCGCGCCACCCTCATCACGCGCCAGGGCGACAAGGCCTTCACCACCACCCAGCCCTGGGACACCAACGCCACGCGCCTGCTGAATTTCCCCGAGCCTTCGCGCTTCCACTTCTGACCCTGCAGGAAACCTCGAATGATTGACCAGATCACCCCCTCCCAACTGGCGGCATGGCTGCAGGCCCAGTCCGGCCGCCATCCCATCGTGCTCGACGTGCGCGAGCCCTGGGAGCTCCAGACCGCCAGCGTGCGGCCGCAGGGCTTCGATCTGGTCTGCATTCCGATGGGCGCCATCACGGCGCGGATCGCTGAACTGGACCCCGCCATCCCGGTGGCCTGCCTGTGCCATCACGGGGCCCGCAGCCTTCGCGTCGCAGCCTTTCTGGCTGGAAACGGTTTCGACAAGGTCGTCAACATCGCCGGCGGCATCCATGCCTGGTCGGTCGAGCTGGACCCCGGAATTCCCGTTTACTGATTGAACCGCCCAGGAGTGCCCCCCCATGCCATCCCCCCACCATGCCTTGCGGCAGGCCGGACTGTGCCTGCTCGCCGCCCTCGCAACCCAGGTCCAGGCCCAGAGTCTGACCGAGTTGTTCGATGCCGCCCGCGGCTATGACGCCGGCTACAACGCCGCCCGCGCCCAATTCGATGCGACCCTGGCGCGCAGCGATCAGGCTCGCGCCAACCTGCGCCCCACCGTGGGCCTGCAAAGCCAGCTCCAGCGCACCGAGGTGTCGGGCAACATCGACACCGTGCCCTATTTCAGGCACCCCTATGGCACCTGGCAGAACGGCATCAGCCTGACCCAGCCGCTGTACCGCCCCGGCAATGTCGCCGCCTACGAGCAGGGCAAGCGCCTGCTCGACCAGGCCGATGCCCAACTGGCCCTGGCCGACCAGGACCTGATCGTGCGCGTCAGCCAGGCCTATTTCGACGTGTTGGCAGCCGAGGACAACCTGCAGACCGTGCAGGCACAGAAGAAGGCTGTCGAAGAGCAACTCGCCTCGGCCAAGCGCAATTTTGAAGTCGGCACCGCCACCATCACCGACACCCGCGAAGCCCAGGCGCGGCGCGATCTGGTGCTCAGCCAGGAGATCGCCGCCGGCAACGACCTGCAGGTCAAGCGCCTGTTCCTCGACCAGCTCGTGGGGCGCAACGGCATCCAGCCCCGCCCGCTGAAGCCCGGGCTCGACCTCCCTGCCCTGCCCTCGGACCGGGTGGACGCCTGGGTCGAGTCCTCGCGTGAGCACCCCAACGTCCAGCTGGCGCGCACCGCGCTGGAGATCGCGCGGCTGGAGGTGCAGAAGGCCGAGGCCGGCGAAAAACCCACGCTGGACCTCAACGCCAGCTATGGCTATGCGCGCAACGTCGACGGCTCCTCGCTCAACCCCGCCTCCACCCTCAGCTCGCGCATCTACCAGGGCGCGGTCGGCATCACGCTGAACGTGCCGCTCTATGCAGGGGGCGCCCTGCAGGGCCGCATCCGCGAGACCCTGTCGCTGGAGGACAAGGCCCGCAACGACCTTGAGGGCGCCGAACGCGGCGTGGCCCAGGCCACGCGCAGCGCCTTCTTCGGCGTGGTGTCGGGCCTGAGCCAGGTGAAGGCCCTGGAGGCCGCCGAACTGTCGAGCCAGAGCGCCCTCGAAGCCAACCAGCTCGGCTACCAGGTGGGTGTGCGCATCAACATCGACGTGCTCAACGCGCAAAGCCAGCTCTACCAGACCCGCCGCGATCTGGCCCAGGCCCGCTACAACGTGCTGGTGGGCGGCCTGCGCCTGCGCCAGGCCAACGGCAGCCTGCGGGAAGAAGACCTGCAGGCGGTCAACGCCCTGCTTCAGCCCTGAGCGCCTGCTCACGGCCTCGCATGGGCCACGGGTTGTGAACAGGTCCTGAAACGTCGCTCAGCGCTCGGCGCGCTCGAGCAGATCGGCGGCGGCCCGGGCGGTGTTCGCCGCAGCGCCCCGGTGGGCGCCGGCAAAGCGCAGGCCGGCCTCTGCGGCCACGGCCAGGGCCTCGGGCGCGGCCAGCCACTGCAGCGCCTGCTGCAGGGCCTCGTCCAGGCCCGGGCTGCGCCAGGCGGCGCCCGCGCCGATCGCCTGCTCGGCCGCCTCGGCGAAATTGAAAGTGTGGGGGCCCACCAGCATCGGACAGCCGCAGGCGGCCGCCTCGATCAGGTTCTGCCCCCCCAGGGGCTCGAAACTGCCCCCGAGCAGGGCCAGCGCCGCCAGCCCGTAGTACATCGGCATCTCGCCGAGCGAATCACCGACCCAGACGTCGGCATCCGCCGGCCCGTCATCCCTCCACTGGCTGCGGCGTCCGACCCTCAGGCCGGCCGCCTCGACCAGGTCCGACACCGCATCGAAGCGCTGCGGATGGCGGGGAACGATCAGCCATCGCGCGGCCGCCAGCAGGCCCGGGGAGGCCTGGAGCCGGGCCAGCAGGGCCGCCTCCTCGCCTTCGCGTGAACTCGCCAGCAACACCACGCCGCGCCCGTCACGCGCACGCAGACCCGCGGCCCAGGCCGCCCCCTGAGACACCTGCGCCGGATCGGGCCGGGCGTCGAATTTCAGATTACCCAGCACGCCCTGCACCGGCGCTCCGAGGCGCTCCAGGCGCTGCGCATCGGCGCCGGTCTGCGCCCACACCGCGCCGAAGGCCCGGTAGGCCGGCCGGCTGAGGGCGCGCAGGCGCCAGGCCGACGCCAGGCTGCGTTCACTGAGCCTGGCATTGACCAGGGCCAGCGGCACGCCCGCCCGGCGCGCTTCGGCCACCAGATTGGGCCAGACCTCGGTCTCCATCAGCAGGCCCAGCGCCGGCCGGAAATGGCTCAGGAAGCGGCGCACCGAGCCCAGATCGTCCCAGGGCTGCCAGACCTGCACATCGCCGGCCTGCAGCAGGCGCTGCCCCTCTTCCCGCCCGGTGGCGGTGCCATGGGTGAGCAGCAGCCGGAAGGGCCGGCCGCGCGATTGCCATTCGGCACGCAGGGCCTCCACCAGCACGGCGGCGGCCCGGGTCTCTCCGAGCGAGACCGCATGCACCCAGACAAAGCCTGGCTCAGAGGCCGATCCATAACGGCCGAAACGTTCCTCGACGGCCTGCAGATACCCCGGCTCCTGCCGCCCGCGACGGGCCAGCTTGCGCCGCAGCAGGGGCCGCGCCAGGAACAACGCCGCCGAATACAGGGCGCGCAGCGCCGTCATGGGCGCTGCGCCGCGGCGGCGTGGCGGCTCAATGGGCGGCACTGCCGAGCTGCGCGTCGGGTTTGACCTGGCGCAGCAGGGCCAGCATGTCGCCTTCGATGCGGGCCAGCGCCTCAGGCGTCTGGCCTTCGAAACGCAGCACCAGCACCGGTGTGGTGTTGGAGGCCCGGATCAGGCCGAAGCCATCGCCCCAGTCGGCGCGCAGGCCGTCGATGGTCGAGATCTGCAGCCCCGCATCCGCCGCACCCCGGCCGGCGGCGCGCCGCGCCAGGGCCTCGGGGGCCAGGCGCTGCAGCTCGGCCGTCAGGCGGTGGGGCTCGCCTTCGGCACAGGCGACGTTCAGCTCCGGGGTCGAATGGCTCTGCGGCAGGCCGTTCAGCACCGCACCGGGGTCGGCGCTGCAGCTCAGGATCTCGAGCAGGCGGCAACCCGCATAGGTGCCGTCGTCAAAGCCATACCAGCGCTCCTTGAAGAAGATGTGGCCGCTCATCTCGCCGCCCAGGGGGGCGTCGGTCTCGCGCATGCGGGCCTTGATCAGCGAGTGGCCGGTCTTGAACATGACCGGGCGGCCGCCGGCGGCGGCGATCTCCGGGGCCAGGCGCTGGGTGCATTTGACGTCGAAGACGATCTCGCCGCCCGGCACGCGCGACAGCACGTCGCGGGCGAACAGCATCATCTGGCGGTCCGGGAAGATGTTCTGGCCGTCCCGGGTCACGATGCCCAGCCGGTCGCCGTCGCCGTCGAAGGCCAGGCCCAGTTCGGCGTCGCCGGCCTGCAGGGCGGCGATCAGGTCGCGCAGGTTCTCGGGCTTGCTGGGGTCGGGGTGGTGGTTCGGGAAGTCGCCATCGACCTCGCTGAACAGCTCGGTCACCTCGCAGCCCAGGGCCCGGAAGATGGCGGGCGCCGAGGCCCCGGCGATGCCGTTGCCCGAATCGACCACGATCTTCATCGGCCGGGCCAGCCGGATGTCACCCACGATGCGCTGCCGGTAGGCCTCGCCGACATCGGCCTGGCGCACGCGGCCACCGGCGCGGCGCGGCGCGCTGTCGTCTTCCATGACACGGCGCAGGGCCTGGATCTCCTCGCCATAGATGGCGCGGCCGGCCAGCACCATCTTGAAGCCGTTGTAGTCCTTGGGGTTGTGGCTTCCGGTGACCTGGATGCCGCTGCGGCACAGGGTGCTGGCCGCGAAGTACAGCATCGGGGTGGTCACTGCGCCGACATCGATCACCTCGACCCCGGCGGCCACCAGGCCGCGCACCAGGGCCTGCACCAGGGCCGGCCCGCTGAGGCGCCCGTCGCGCCCCACCGCCACGGCCGACTCGCCCTGCGCCAGCGCCGCCGCCCCGAAGGCCAGGCCCAGGGCCTCGGCCACGCGCTCGTCTAGGGTGGACGGCACGATGCCGCGGATGTCGTAGGCCTTGAAGATCGCTGCGTTGACTTGCATGGAAGAAAGTGCTCAGGACGGGGTTGAGAAAGACACCAGGCCGAGGGGCCCGGGCAACGCCAGCGATTGTAGGCGGGGTCAAGCCGCCCGACGGCCTGGACAAGCACTCGATGGACAGGTCCGGAAACGGCCAGCCCAAAGCGTGCCGCTGCGTATCATCGCCGCATGTCCAAGGCCCTGCCCCCTCCCACCGCCGCCGCGCCCCAGGCCGATTTGAGCCAGGACCAGGACGCCTGCTACCTGGCCCTGAAAACCCGGGACGCACGTTTCGACGGCCGCTTCTTCACCGGCGTGACCAGCACCGGCATCTACTGCCGGCCGGTGTGTGCGGTGCGGGCGCCGCGGCGCGAGAACTGCCGCTTCTTCCAACTGGCGGCCCAGGCCGAACAGGCCGGCTTCAGGCCCTGCCTGCGCTGCCGGCCCGAACTGGCACCCCAGGCCCTGAGCTGGTCGACCACCGACGCGCGCCAGATCCTGGCCCAGGCGGCGGCGCGCTGGCTGGACAACCCCGCGAACTGGCCCCAGCCTGCCGGCGAGCCGCCCGCCATGGAACGGCTGGCGGCCCACCTGGGCGTCAGCGACCGCCACCTGCGCCGGGTCTTCGAGGCGGCCATGGGCGTGTCGCCCCTGCAGTACCTGCAGACGCGGCGCCTGCTCAGTGCCAAGCAGTTGCTTGCCGACACCGACCTGCCGATCACCGAGGTGGCCCTCAGCAGCGGTTTTTCCAGCCTGCGGCGCTTCAATGCCGCCTTTGTCGAGCACTACGGCCTCAACCCCAGCCAATGGCGGCGGCCCGACGGGCTGACGCCACCCGGCGCCCGGCAGCGGGCCCGCGAGGTGAGGCTCGGATTCCGCCCGCCCTATGGGCTCGGCAGGCTGGCCGCCTTCTTCGCCCAGCGCCGGCTCGACGGGGTCGAAGTGGTGGAGCCGCTGCCCCAGGGCCTGCGCCTGTCGCGCACGCTGGCCCTGCCGGCGCCCGACGGGCAGCCGGCCCAGGGCTGGGTGCAGGCCGAATGGGATCCGCTGCGCCACCAGGTCCGCCTGCGCACCAGCGAGACTCTCCAGCCCTGTCTTCCGCTGCTGATCCGGCGGGTGCGGCAATGGCTGGACCTGGATGCCGACCCCGAGGCCATCGACGCGGTGCTGGCGCCGCATTTCGGACCGCTGCAGGGCCTGCGGGTGCCCGGGACCCTGGACGGCTTCGAACTGGCCGTGCGGGCCGTGCTGGGCCAGCAGGTCACCGTAGCGGCCGCCCGCACGCTGACCCAGCGCCTGGTCGACCGCTTCGGGCAGGCGCTGCCCCCCGATCCCCAGACGCCAGCCGGGCTGTCCCGTCTGTTCCCCGCCCCGCAGGTGCTGGCCGGCGACGGCGACGCCCAGGCGATGGCGCAGGCCCTGGGCGAGATCGGCATCGTGCGGCAACGCCAGCAGGCCGTGATCGCGCTGGCCCGCGCGGTCTGCGAGGGCCGGCTGCGGCTCGACGGCGGCGCCGCGCTCGAGGCCACGCTGCAGGCCCTGGTGGCACTGCCCGGCATCGGCGACTGGACGGCCCGCTACATCGCCATGCGCGCCCTGCGCTGGCCCGACGCCTTTCCGGCCGGCGACGTGGTGCTGCAGAACGCGCTCGGCACCCGGCACGCCGGGGGCTCGCCACGGGCCATCCAGCAGGCCACCGAAGCCGCCTCGGCCGCCTGGCGCCCCTGGCGCAGCTACGCGGTGATCCATCTCTGGGCGCAGGCCGCGCCCCGACCGGGCCCATCCGCCAGGTTGCCGACGAGCCCGCCCCCGATCTCCGAAGGCGTCCGTCTTCCAGGCTGAGGACGCCGCCCGCCCCCGTTCCATCTCTTTGACTTTGCGGTACTTTCCCATGCGCTACTCACCCCAGACCGTCCAATGGATCTACGACAGCCCGCTCGGGCCCCTGCACCTGGCGGCCAGTCCCGAAGGCCTGTGCGGTGCCTGGTTCCAGGGACAACGGCACGCCCCGGCCCAGTTGCTGGGCGAGCAGGCCTGGCCCCGGCAGGCCCACCACCCGGTTCTGTTGCGCGCACAACAGCAACTGCAGGCCTACTTCGCGGGTGAGGCCGTGGACTTCGACCTGCCCCTGGATCTGGGCTCGGGCACCGGATTCCAACAGGCGGTCTGGCGGGCGCTGCTGGACATCCCGAGGGGCCGCAGCAGCGCCTACGGGCGTCTGGCGGCGGCGCTGGGCCGGCCCCAGGCTTCGCGCGCGGTCGGCGCGGCGGTCGGGCGCAACCCGGTCTCCATCATCGTGCCCTGCCACCGGGTGCTGGGCGCCCAGGGCGCGCTGACCGGCTATGCCGGCGGCCTGGAACGCAAGGTCGCTTTGCTGCAACTCGAGGGCCTGGGGCTGCCCCTGCAGGCCTTCGGCCAGGAGGCCGCATGAGCCGCCTGAGCCCCTCGCTGTGGGGACTCGAATTCGTGCTGCTGGCGGCCCTGTGGGGCGCCTCGTTTCTGTTCATGCGCCTGGGGGCCGCCGAATTCGGCCCGCTGCCCACCGCCGGACTGCGGGTCCTGCTGGCCACCGTGTTCCTCTGGCCGGTGATGGTGTGGCGCGGCCAGTGGCCGGCGCTGCGCCGGCACTGGCGGGCCATCGCACTGATCGGCCTGATCAACTCCGCCCTGCCGTTCGCGCTCTATGCCTGGGCCGTGATGTCCATCAACACCGGCCTGGCTGCGATCCTGAATGCCACCAGCCCGCTGTGCGGCGCCCTCATCGCCTGGGTCTGGCTGGGCCAGCGCCCCGACCGCCTGCGCAGCCTGGGCCTGCTGATCGGCTTCGGCGGCGTGCTGCTGCTGGCCGGCGACCAGGCCAGCTTCAAGCCCGGCGGCAGCGGTCTGGCGGTGCTGGCCTGTCTGGGGGCCACGCTGTGCTATGGCTGGGCCGCCAACCTGACCCGGCGCCACCTGGCCGGGGTGCCCGCCCTGGCCCTGGCCTGCGGCAGCCAACTGGGATCGGCCGTCGCCCTGCTGGCCCCGACACTGATGTACTGGCCCTCGCAGACACCCGGGCCGCAGGCCTGGGCCGCCGTCGCCGCCATCGCGGTGCTTTGCACCGGCATCGCCTACATCCTGTACTTCCGCCTCATCGAACACGCCGGCCCCGCCAAAGCCCTGACCGTGACCTTTGTCACCCCCCTGTTCGCCGTGGCCTACGGCGGCCTGTTCCTTGGCGAGGCCCTGACGGTCCGCATGCTCGTCTGCGGGCTGGTGATTGTGTGCGGCACAGCCCTGTCAACGGGGTTGATCCGTATGCGCCCGCAACTCGATACGAACTGATAGGCGTCTTACACTAAGCCCCGCGCCTGATGTGGTCAAACACACGGGCTTGACACACCGATGGTGAACGGGGCCCTGTTTGACCGACTTTCCGCTTGATCTGGCAATCAACAGCGCAGTGCTGGTGGCGGTCATTGCCATCCTGATGCTGTTGCCTGGCGACTCGCTGGGCGGCACACATTGGCGCCAGCGCCTGAAGATCGGCAGCCTCATGGGCCTGGCCAGTGTGCTGGCGATCTTCCTGCCCTTGCTGTTCCAGGTCGGCAACGGTCCCGATTTCCGCCCCACCTATGTCGCGGTGGCGATCTTCCTGTTCGGCCGCCGGGCCGGCCTCACCGCCTGGGCCTGGATCATTGCCGCCACCGTGCTCCTGCGGCCCGCCGGATGGGCCGGCCAGTGTGCCTTGCTGACCGGCACGCTGCTGTGCGGCGACCTGTGCCGGCGCTGGTACCGCCACGGTGGGTCCTATCCCCGGCTGCGCTTCTGGAGCGGACTGGTGCTGCTGGCCGTCGCCATGCAGGCCCTGGGTGTGCTGGGGGAGCACCTGGACTGGCTGCCGCGCAGCGTCACCCTGCGCCATTGGCGCTTCATCACCAGCACCTTCCTGCTGGCCTGCTGTGCCGAACTGTTGCTGATGCGCCACCGTGCCCAGGCCCAGTTGGCCAGCCGCGAGACCGAGTTGCTGCTGGTGCTCGAGTCCTCGGGCAGCGGGCGCTGGGAATGGGATGTGCCGGGCCACCGGACCCAATTCAAGGGAAGCTTCTACGACCAGTTCGACATCCACGTCGATGCACGCGGCGACGCCCTGGCGGGCTGGATGGCCCTGTGGCATCCCGACGATCTGGAGCGTGTGGGCGCCATGCGCCCCGCCCTGGAACGGCGGCCGGCGGGTGAGGACGTCTTCGAGACCGAGTTCCGGGTCCGCGACCGACAGGGCCACTGGTGCTGGATCCTGTCGCGTGGACGGATCGTCGAACGTGCGGCCGACGGCCGCGCCCTGCGCATGCTGGGCATGCACCACGACGTGAGCCGCCGACGCCAGGTCGACGAGGCCTTGCGGATCTCGCAGGCCAAATTCCAGACGATCTACGAGGCCCTTCCCGACGCCGCCGGCATCACCCACCTGAGCGACGGACGCTACAAGGAGATCAACCCCGCCTTCACCGCCCTGACCGGCTACAGCCGCGAACAGGCGATCGGGCACACCTCGATCGAACTCCACGTCTGGGCCCATGAGAGCGAACGCGAGGCCCTGCTGCGCGAACTGCGCGACAAGGGGCGGGTCGACAACCTGCCCCTGCGTGCCAGAAGCATCGACGGCCGGGTCATCCCCGGCCTGATGTCGGCGCGCCACATCGACATGGACGGCGAGAGCTGCCTGCTGTTCCTGTTCCACGACACCAGCCAGCAGCAGGAGATGGAAAGCCAGTTGCTGCGCGTCAACGCCCTGCTGCAACAGGCCGGTCGGCTGGCGCGGCTGGGCGTCTGGGAAGACTCTCCCGACCCCGCCGAACGTTACTGGTCCGATGTCTGCTATGAGCTGCACGGGCTGGATCCGGGTGGCGCGGTGCCCGAGCATTTTGCCGAACGCTTCGTCACCGAGCCGTTCCGCCAGGCTTTCGTCCAGGGCCTGCGCAGCTGCATCGAGGAGCGCCGGGGCTTCGAGCTGGAGATGCAGATCCGGCGCGCCGACGACGCTCGCCTGGTGTGGGTCCACGCCATGGCCGAACCGGTGGTGCGCGACGGCAAGGTGGTGCGCATCCGCGGCGTGCTGCGCGACATCGACGAGACCCACCAGAGCCAGGAACGCCTGCGCCAATCCGAGGAGCGCTTCGCCCGCATCTTCAAGGCCATCCCCGACCCCATGGGCATCTGCCGCAAGTCCGACGGCCACTACCTCGAAGTCAATCCGGCCTGGGAAGCGTCCTCCGGCTTCAGCCGTGACGAGGCCCTGGCCGGCGTCTCGGCGCTGGAGCTGGGCCTGTACCGCGAAACCCTGCGCCAGTCGATTGCCACGGCAGCGCGGCAGGCCGGCACGCTCAACGGCTATGAGGTCGAGTTCACCCCGCGTCACGGCGGCGTGCGCACGGCCCTGCAGTCCATGCAGACCATCGACTTCGATGGCGAGGCCTGCTGGCTCTTCGGCATCAAGGACATCACGGAACGCAAGCAGGCCGAGCGACAACTCCAGGAGCGCGAGGCCCTGCTCTCGCTGACCATCGAAGCCGCTTCGCTGGCCCTCTGGGACATGGACCTGCTGACCGGCCTGGTCACCGGAGACCACCATTGGCGGGAGATCCGTGGCCTCGACCCGGCCCAGGCCGATCCGCCGACACCCGAGCGGTGGCTGGACATCCTGTTCCCGGAAGATCGGCTCGAAGCCCGCAACGCCCTCAACCGCCACCTGCAGGTCCCCGGCCAGCCTTTTGACGTGACCCTGCGCGTGCGCCACGCCGACGGTGAACTGCGCTGGGTCCGCAACCTGGGCCGGGTCATCGAGCAAGACCCGGCCGGCCAGGCCCGGCGCATGGTCGGTGTGGCGCTGGACGTGACACGCCAGCGCCTGCAGGAGGAACAGCTGCAGCGGCTGGCCCACTACGATGCACTGACCTCGCTGCCCAACCGGGTGCGCCTGGCCGACACGCTGGACATGGCCATGCAGCTCGCGCGGCGCCAGAAGACGTTGCTGGGCGTGGCCTACCTGGATCTGGACGGATTCAAGCCGGTGAACGACCGCCTGGGGCACAGTGTGGGCGACAAGCTGCTGGTCGAGGTGGCGCGCAGGCTGCAGGCAGCCGTGCGGTCGCAGGACATGGTGGCCCGCCTGGGCGGCGACGAGTTCGTGATCCTCCTGACCAACCCGGGGCAATGGCAGGACTGCGAGACCATGCTGCGCCGGCTGATGCAGCAGCTGGCCGAACCGGTCTGGCTCGAAGGCGAGTCGATGGTGGTCACGGCCAGCATCGGCCTGACCCTGTTTCCGCAGGACGACTCGG
>Ga0213872_10001044_pt1 | contig 19293 bp, 19 predicted proteins | sample VelepicomBERX_R2_FD_160071 | JGI IMG/M metagenome (GOLD analysis project Ga0213872, IMG submission 160071) | Rhizosphere microbial communities from Vellozia epidendroides in rupestrian grasslands, the National Park of Serra do Cipo, Brazil - RX_R2 | ecosystem: Host-associated > Plants > Roots >...
AGCGGCAAGCCCTTCGACGAAGCCAGGATTGCCGCTGCCAGGGCTTGACGCGAACCATAGAACCTCAAACAAACGGTCCGAGTTAGTTGGTTGATGCGCGCTGCGCGCGCGCCCGGCCCCGCTGCGCCTCTCGGCGCGCCCTTGATGTCGTCCCACACCGCCCCGCGCCGCAGCGCTGCCGGCACGACCGACGCAATATGAACGAGCGGCCTCAGTGGGTTCGTTGCTTAGCGCTCAGATCCACCCAAGATCAATCGCCCGCAACACCGCCTGCGTTCGATCCCGCACCCCCATCTTGGAGAAGATGGCCGAGCAGTGGTTCTTGATCACACCTTCGCTATTGCCGAGCAGCCCGGCGATCTCGGTGTTGGAGCGCCCGCTGGCAACAAGGCGCAACACCTGCAGTTCCTTGGGCGATAGCGGCTCCGGCGCCTCGATGGCGTCGAACGCACGCTCCTGACCACGCGCAGCGCTGGCCACGCGCGTCGTCAATGAAGGCCGCAGCGCGGTGCCGCCGGCCGCCACTTCACGCAGCGCCTCGACCAACGTCTCCGGGCTGATCGCCTTGAGCAGGAAACCACGCGCCCCGGCGCCGACCGCTTCGTCGAAGGCCTGGGCATCGTCGAAGGTCGTCAGCAGCAGGACCGGAATCGCCAGCGCCCGCGCCGCCAGCGCGCGGATCAGGCCGACGCCGTCGAGCCGCGGCATGCGCATGTCGGAGAGGATGAGGTCGGGAAGCTCGGCGGCGGCCGCGGCGGCATCGAGCTTCTCGAGCGCCTCGACGCCATCGCCGGCCTCGGCGGCCACGACGATGTCGTCGTGCAGGGCGAGCAGGCCCTTGAGCCCATCGCGGACGAGTTGCTGGTCTTCGACCAGCAGGATCTTGATCTTCAAGCCGTTGTCGGACATTCGAGTTCGATGCAGAAGCCCTGGCCGCCCGGGCTGTTGGCGCTGACGAGCATGCGCCCGCCAAGTTCGGTCACGCGCTCGTTCATGCCCTTGAGCCCGTTGCCCGCAGCATAGCGTGGCGCACCGCCGCCATCGTCCTCAATGCGAAGGTGCACGAGCCCGGCCTGGTCCACGCGCAGCGCGACGCGCACACGCGTGGCGCGGGCGTGGCGCACCGAGTTCGTCACCGCCTCCTGCACGCAGCGCAGCAGTGCATGCGCCACGCGCGGGCTCAGGTCGCGCGCGGCCTCGTCGACGGCCAGTTCCACTCGCGTGCTCGCCACGCCGGTGGCCAGCGCGTCGAGCGCTGCCGACAGGTCGATGCGCCGCGAACTGCGGTGCTGCGAGACGGCCTCGCGCACGTCTTCGAGCAGGCGCGCCGCGCCCTCGCGCGCGCGCTCGACGGCCTGCGCGGCATTGCTCGCATCGTCGCGCTGCAGCAGCGCGCTGCCGAGCTGCAGCTGCAGGTTCAGCGCCGTGAGGTGATGACCGAAGACGTCGTGCAGCTCGCGCGCGAGCGACAGCCGCTCGGCGTAACGAAGCTGCTCGGCGAGCAACTGCTCGCCCGAAAGCCGCTCCGCCAGCATGACCTGCAGCCAGCGGCGTTTCTCGGCTTCGGCCGCGGCCATGCGTCCGAGGCCGAAGGCCAGGCCGTGCAACGCGACCATCGAGACGAGCAGGCCCAGGCTGTCGAGCCAGCCCGGCAGCTCGGCCGTGGGCGCATCGGCCGAGGGCAGCAGCCAGTACAGGCCGACGTTGAGCACGACCTGCGCCAGCGCGAACAGAAAGGCCTCGCGCACGCGCAACAGCACCGCGGCCAGCGCGGTGACGAGGAAAGGCAGGCCCGGTGTCACGCAGACCGCGAGCAGGTCCACGAGCAGGATGCGCGCGAGCGCATGGCGCGGCGGCTGGTCAGCGTTGCCGTCGCGGGCGAGCCGCCAGCAGGCCCAGGCGAAGCCCAGCACCAGGGCCAGGCAGATCAGCAGGATCAGCCGGTCGTTGGCGCCGCCGTCCAGGCGCCGGTACAGGGCCGGCACGACGCCGTCGTAGGCATCGGTGCGAAAGCCCAGCAGCGCGCCGATGGCGGCGAAGACTTCGAGCAGGCAGATCGCCAGCGCGGCAACACGCAGCACCACGCCGGGCTGGGCGATGCGCGCGAGCAGCTGGTCGAGGCGGTCGCCGAGGTGGCCGGACATCTCAGGTTGCCGAGGCAATCACGCCGCCGCCGAGGCAGACTTCGCCGTCGTAGAGCACGGCGCTCTGGCCCGGCGTGACGGCCCATTGCGGCTCCGCGAATGTCAGCTTGAACGTGCCGTCAGCGCCTTCGAAGCGGCAGGCGGCGTCGCTCTGGCGATAGCGCGTCTTGGCGGCGATGTCGGCGTCCTCGGGTTGCTCATGCGTCCAGGCCAGGTCGTCGGCGACGAGGCTGCGGCTTTGCAGCAGCGGGTGGTCGTGGCCCTGCACGACGATGAGCGTGTTGCGCTCGATGTCCTTGCGCGCGACGAACCACGGCGCGTGCTCGCCACTGCCGCGCGGCGCACCTTTTTCCTTGACGCCGCCGATACCCAGTCCCTGGCGCTGGCCGAGCGTGTAGAAGGACAGGCCCACGTGCTCGCCGATCTTGCGGCCGCGCTCGTCCTGGATCGGGCCGGGCTGGTGCGCGAGGTAGCGGTTCAGGAACTCGCGGAAGGGGCGCTCGCCGATGAAGCAGATGCCGGTCGAGTCCTTCTTCTTCGCATTGGGGAGCTGGATCTCCTCGGCGATGCGGCGCACTTCGGTCTTCTTCAGCTCGCCGACGGGGAACAGCGTCTTGGCGAGCTGCGCCTGGTGGAGGCGGTGCAGGAAGTAGCTCTGGTCCTTGCTGTTGTCGAGACCCCTGAGCAGCTGGTGGACGCCGTTCAATTCGCGAACCCGGGCGTAATGGCCGGTCGCGATCTTCTCGGCGCCCAGGCGCATGGCGTGGTCGAGGAAGGCCTTGAACTTGATCTCGGCATTGCATAGCACGTCCGGGTTGGGCGTGCGGCCGGCCTGGTACTCGCGCAGGAAGGCGGCGAACACGCGGTCCTTGTAGTCGGCGGCGAAGTTGACGTGCTCGATCTCGATGCCGATCACGTCGGCCACGGCGGCGGCGTCGACGAAGTCGATGTTGGACGAGCAGTATTCGCTGTCGTCGTCGTCTTCCCAGTTCTTCATGAAGATGCCGACGACCTCGTGGCCTTGGCGCTTGAGCAGCCAGGCGGAGACGGCGGAGTCGACGCCGCCGGACAGGCCGACGACGATGCGTTGCTTTTTCATCGCGGCATTGTCGATGATCGCCCTTGGCCGCGCCGGCGTGGGCTCATGCAGCCGGCGCGTCCCCGCCGTACACGGAATCGTGCGTGTACAGCGCCTCCAGCGGCAGGCGGCGGCCGGCCAGGTAGGCGTCGATGCAGGCCATCAGCAAGGGCGTGCGGTGGCGCTCCGGGCAGGCGCGCAGCTCGGCGGCGCTGAGCCACACCGTGCGGGCGATGCCGTGGTCCAGCGCGCGGCCCGGCAGCGGCTCGCCGACCCGGCCGCAAAAGGCCATGCGCAGATAGGTCTCGCCGCGGTGGCGCGACATGAAGACGCCGAGGAAGGCCTCGGGCCTGAAGTCGCGGGCGGTTTCCTCGAGCGTTTCGCGCACCACGCCCTCGATCGGCGATTCGCCCGGGTCGAGGTGGCCGGCCGGGTTGTTCAGCCGCAGGCCGTCGGCGGTTTCCTCCTCGACGAGCAGGAAGCGCCCGTCCTGTTCGATCACCGCCGCTACCGTAGCCGCGGGCTTCCATCTTTGCGTCTGAGTCATCTCTGCTTTCGCACTTGCCCGGGTGTGGCCGGCCCTGCCTATTGTGTAAGCTCCGCCGCAAACCAGGAGGACTGCCCCATGCAGATCGGCGTTCCGCGCGAAAGCGCGGCTGGAGAAACCCGCGTGGCCGTCACGCCCGAGACGGCCAAGAAGCTCAAGGCCCAGGGGCATGTGCTGCGTGTCGAGAAAGGTGCCGGCCTGCGCGCCAGCTGCACCGACGAGGCCTACGTGGCGGCCGGCTGCGAGATCGTCGACCGCAGCCGCGCCTTCGAATGCGAGCTGGTGCTCAAGGTGCAGCGCCCCGACGCCGCCGAGCTGCAGCTGATGGACCCGGGCGCGGCGCTCGTCGGCATGCTCAATCCCTTCGACGCCCAGGGCCTGGCGACGCTGGCCGAGGCGCAGCTCACGGCCTTTGCGCTCGAAGCGGCGCCGCGTACCACGCGCGCCCAGAGCATGGACGTGCTGTCGAGCCAGGCCAATATCGCCGGCTACAAGGCCGTGATGATCGCGGCGGGCAAGTACCAGCGCTTCTTCCCGATGCTGATGACGGCGGCTGGCACGGTGAAGGCGGCGCGCGTCGTCGTGCTCGGCGTCGGCGTCGCGGGCCTGCAGGCCATCGCCACGGCCAAGCGGCTCGGCGCGGTGATCGAGGCCTCCGACGTGCGGCCCTCGGTCAAGGAGCAGGTCGAGTCGCTGGGCGGCAAGTTCATCGACGTGCCGTATGAAACGGCCGAAGAGAAGGAAGCCGCCGAAGGCGTCGGCGGCTACGCGCGGCCCATGCCGCAGAGCTGGCTGGATCGCCAGAAGGCCGAGGTCGCCAAGCGCGTGGCGCAGGCTGACATCGTCATCACCACGGCGCTGATCCCGGGGCGGCCTGCGCCGGTGCTCGTGAGCGAGGAGATGGTCAAGAGCATGAAGCCCGGTTCGGTCATCGTCGACCTGGCGGCGGCGGCCGGCGGCAACTGCCCGCTGACGCAGGCCGGCAAGACCGTGCAGGTGCATGGCGTGACGCTGGTCGGCGAGACCAATCTGCCGGCACAGGTCGCGGCCGACGCGTCGGCGCTGTACGCGCGCAACGTGCTGGACTTCCTCAAGCTCATCAACGACAAGGACGGCAAGCTCGTGGTGCCGATGGACGACGACATCGTCGCCGCCTGCCTCGTCGCGCAGGGCGGCAAGATCACAAAGAAGGGCTGAGCATGGAAGCGGTCGACCACACCCTCATCAACCTGATCATCTTCGTGCTGGCCGTGTACGTCGGCTATCACGTCGTCTGGACCGTCACGCCGGCGCTGCACACGCCGCTGATGGCCGTGACCAACGCGCTGTCGGCCGTCGTCATCGTTGGCGCGATGCTGGCTGCGGCGCTGACTGAAACACCCTTTGCCAAGGGCCTGGGCGTGCTGGCCGTGGCGCTGGCGGCGGTCAACATCTTTGGCGGCTTCCTCGTGACGAGGCGGATGCTCGCGATGTTCAAGAAAAAGGACAAGCCCGCGGCGGCGAAGGGAGAGAAGGCATGAGCATGAACCTCGTCGTCCTGCTCTACCTCATTGCGAGCGTGTGCTTCATCCAGGCGCTCAAGGGGCTTTCGCATCCGACTACCTCGATCCGCGGCAACCTGTTCGGCATGGCCGGCATGACGATCGCCGCGCTGACCACGGCCGCGCTGATCGTCAAGCTCGCCGCCTCGCCGATCGGCCTGGGCTGGGTGCTGCTCGGCCTCGTCGTCGGCGGCGGCTATGGCGCCTGGCGCGCCAAGACGGTCGAGATGACCAAGATGCCGGAGCTCGTGGCCTTCTTCCACAGCATGATCGGCCTGGCCGCCGTGGCGATTGCCGGCGCGGTGATGCTCGAGCCCTGGGCCTTTGCCATCGTGCCGGCCGGCGAGCATGCGATCCCCGGTGGCAACCGCATCGAGCTCGCTTTAGGCGCCTTCATCGGCGCGCTGACCTTCACGGGCTCCGTGATCGCCTGGGGCAAGCTCAGCGGCAAGAGCAAGTTCCGCCTGTTCCAGGGCGCGCCGGTCGTGTTCAAGGGCCAGCATGCGCTGAACGCCATCCTCGGCCTGGCGGCGCTGTTCTTCATCGTCGGCTTCTGGGATTCGCAGAGCGCGATGGACTTCTGGATCGTCGTCGGCGTCGGCTTCGTGCTCGGCGTCACCCTGATCATCCCGATCGGCGGCGCCGACATGCCGGTCGTCGTCTCCATGCTCAACAGCTACTCGGGCTGGGCCGCGGCGGGCATCGGCTTCTCGCTGGGCAATCCGATGTTGATCATCGCGGGCAGCCTGGTCGGCAGCTCGGGCGCCATCCTCTCGTACATCATGTGCAAGGCGATGAACCGCTCGTTCTTCAGCGTGATCCTGGGCGGCTTCGGCGGCGAGGCCGCGGCCGGCGGCGCTGCGCAGCAGCAGCGCCCGGTCAAGAGCGGCAGCGCGGACGACGCGGCGTTCATCATGTCCAACGCCGAGACCGTCATCATCGTGCCCGGCTACGGCCTGGCGGTGGCGCGCGCGCAGCACGCGGTCAAGGAGCTCGTCGACAAGCTGGTGGAGCGCGGCGTGACGGTCAAGTACGCGATCCACCCGGTCGCCGGGCGCATGCCGGGCCACATGAACGTGCTGCTCGCGGAGGCCGAGGTGCCCTACGACCAGGTCTTCGAGATGGAAGACATCAACGCCGAGTTCGGCCAGGCCGACGTGGCCATCATCCTGGGCGCCAACGACGTGGTGAACCCGGCCGCACACGTCAAGGGCAGCCCGATCTACGGCATGCCCATCCTCGAGGCCTACAAGGCCAAGACGGTGATCGTGAACAAGCGCTCGATGGCCGCCGGCTACGCCGGCCTGGACAACGAGCTGTTCTACATGGACAAGACGCTGATGGTCTTCGGTGACGCCAAGAAGGTCGTCGAGGAAATGGGCAAGGCCGTCGAGTAAAGCCCCGCGATCCGCACTATCGGATCACCTGACGGGCCAGGCGTCAGGAATGAGTCAGAATCGACAGGTTTGCACGGAGACAAAAGAATGGAAAAAGTCTGGCTCAAGCAGTACCCGGAGGGGGTGCCAGCCGAACTCGACGTCAAGGCCTACCCGACGCTCGTCGACCTGATGGGGGCCGCGTTCACCAAGCATGCGGCGCTGCCGGCCTACAAGATGATGGGCAAGAGCCTGTCGTTCGCCGAACTCGACGAGGCCTCGCGCGCGCTGGCCGCCTACTTCCAGAGCCTCGGCCTGGAAAAGGGCGCCCGCATCGCGATCATGATGCCCAACGTCTTCCAGTACCCGATCGCCGTGGCGGCGGTGCTGCGCGCGGGCTATGTGGTCGTCAACGTCAACCCGCTGTACACGCCGCGCGAGCTCGAGCACCAGCTCAAGGACTCGGGCGCCAAGGCCATCGTCATCCTCGAGAACTTCGCGGCGACGCTGCAGCAGGTCATGGGCAGCGTGCCGACCAAGCACGTCGTGCTGGCCTCGATGGGCGAAATGCTCGGCTTCCCGCTGGGCCTGATCGTCAACTACGTCGTGCGCAAGGTGAAGAAGCTGGTGCCGGCCTTCGAGCTGCCCGGCGCGGTGCCGTTCAAGGCTGCCGTCGCGCGCGGCCGCAACCAGCCGTTCAAGGCGCCGGCCATCGCCAGCAGCGACATCGCCGTGCTGCAGTACACCGGCGGCACGACGGGCGTGTCCAAGGGCGCGGTGCTGCTGCACAGCAACCTCGTGGCCAACACCATCCAGTCCAGCGCCTGGTATCAGCCGGCCCTGAAGAAGGTGGCGCACGACGATCAGCTGCACACCGTCTGCGCGCTGCCGCTGTATCACATCTTCGGCTTCACGGCGAACATGATGCTGTCCATGCACCTGGGCGGCTGCAACATCATGATCCCGAACCCGCGCGACCTGCCGGCGCTGTTCAAGGAGCTGTCCAAGCACCGCGTGCACAGCCTGCCGGCCGTCAACACGCTGTTCATGGCCATGGCCCACCACAAGGACTTCGACACGGTGGACTGGAGCCACCTGGTGATGTCGGTCGGCGGCGGCATGGCCGTGCAGCAGGCCACGGCCAAGCTCTGGCTCGAGAAGACCGGCTGCCCCATCGTCGAGGGCTACGGCCTGTCCGAGACCTCGCCGGTGGCGAGCTGCAACCCGACCGACAGCAAGGCCTACACCGGCACCATCGGCCTGCCGGTGTCCAACACCGACATGTGCCTGCTCGACGACGAAGGCCACGAAGTGGCGGCCGGCCAGTCCGGCGAGATCGCCATCCGCGGCCCGCAGGTCATGGCCGGCTACTGGCAGCGCCCCGACGAAACCGCCAAGGTCATGACGGCGGACGGCTACTTCCGCACCGGCGACATCGGCATGGTCGACGAGCGCGGCTACTTCCGCATCGTCGATCGCAAGAAGGACATGATCCTGGTGAGCGGCTTCAACGTCTACCCGAACGAGGTCGAGGACGTGATCACGCAGATGCCCGGCGTGCTCGAAGCCGCCGCCGTCGGCGTGCCGGACGAGAAGTCGGGCGAAACCGTCAAGCTCGTCATCGTCAAGAAGAACCCGGCCCTGACCGAAGCCGACGTGCGCGCCTACTGCGAGGCCAACCTCACCGGCTACAAGCGTCCCAAGGTGATCGAGTTCCGCACCGATCTGCCCAAGAGCGCCGTCGGCAAGATCCTGCGCCGCGAGCTGCGGGAAAAGGCGTGAGTCGTGCGTAGCGTGACGAACGACTTTCGCTACAAGCCCAAGGCCTGAGGCGGCGATGCCAAGGCTGTACGTCGAGGCGCCGCTCGCCGGCCTCGGCGAGGGCGCCGAGCTCGAGCTGCCGCCGGGCGCGGCGCGCCACGTCCAGGTGCTGCGCCTGCAGCCGGGTGGTGTGGCGGCGCTGTTCGACGGCAGCGGCTTCGACTGGCCCGCCGAGATCCTCGCCATGGGCCGCAGCAGCGTGCGCGTGCGCCTGGGCGTGCCGCGGCGCGTCGAGCGCGAGCTGGCGCACGCGGTGACGCTGGCGTTGGCGATGCCGGCCAACGACCGCATGGACGGCATCGTCGAGAAGGCCACCGAGCTCGGCGTCGCGGCCATCCAGCCCTTGATGAGCGAGCGTTCGGTGCTGCGCCTCTCGGGCGATCGTGCGGAGAAAAAGCGCGCGCACTGGCATGGCGTGGCCGTGGCGGCCTGCGAGCAGAGCGGGCGCAGCGTCGTGCCGGCGATCGAGCCGGTGCGCAGCCTCGCCGAGTGGCTCGGCGCGCTGGGTGACAGCGTCGGCACGCGCCGCTGGCTGTTGAGCCCCGTGGCCGCCGAGCCGATCGCACAGCGCGCGGCCGAGCCGGGCGCCAGCACGCTGGTGCTCAGCGGGCCGGAGGGCGGGCTGTCTGCTGCGGAAGAGGACGCGGCGCGTGCGCGCGGCTTCGTCGCGCTGCAGCTCGGGCCGCGCATCCTGCGCGCGGACACCGCGCCGCTGGCGGTGCTGGGCTGGCTGGCGCTCAGCGCCTGACGCGCGGCGCCGACTGCGAGCGCTGGGTCAGAACGTTTCCCAATCGGCATCCGCCGTCGCCGCCACGGCGGTCGGCGCAGGTGCCGCCACACGCGGAGCCGGCGCGGCCGGTGCCTTTGGCTTGACCGCCACCGGCTTGGCCGCAGCGCGCGGCGCCGCCTTGGCCGGCGAGGCGATGGCCGGCTTGAAGGCCGGTGCCGATGGCTTCGCCGCGCTGACGGGCTTGCCCGAAGCCAGCGTCGCCTTGTTGCCCACGTTGAAGACCGACACGACCTCGGTCAGCCGCGCTGCCTGCTCGCGCAGCGACTGCGCGGCTGCGGCCGATTCCTCGACGAGCGCTGCGTTCTGCTGCGTCATCTGGTCGAGGTTGGTGACGGCGGCGTTGACCTGCGAGATGCCGTCGCGCTGTTCCGTCGCTGCCGAAGCGATCTCGCCAATCATGTCGGTGACGCGGCGCACGCTGGTCACGATCTCGCCCATCACCTCGCCGGTCTGCTGGACGAGGCCGGCGCCCGATTCGACGCGTTCGACCGAGGCGTTGATCAGCACCTTGATCTCCTTGGCGGCCTCGGCGCTGCGTTGCGCCAGCGAGCGCACCTCGCCGGCCACCACGGCGAAACCGCGGCCCTGCTCGCCGGCACGCGCGGCCTCGACCGCCGCGTTCAGCGCGAGGATGTTGGTCTGGAACGCGATGCCGTCGATCACGCCGATGATGTCGCCGATCCGGCGCGAGCTGGCCGTGATCTCGTCCATGTTCGTCACGACCTGCGAGACCACATCGCCGCCGCGCGTCGCGGCTTCGGCAGCCGAGGCCGCGAGCTGGTTGGCCTGGCGCGCCACGTCGGCACTGTTGGAAACCGTGCCGGTCAGCTGTTCCATCGAGCTGGCGGTTTCTTCCAGGTTGGAGGCCGTCTGCTCGGTCCGCGCGGACAGGTCGTGGTTGCCCGTGGCGATCTCGGCCGAGGCCGTGGACACCGACTCGACGCCCTGGCGCACTTCGCCGACCACGGTGCGCAGCTTGGTCACCATGGCGTCGAGTGCATTGAGCAGCTGGCCGAATTCGTCCAGGCGTGGCGAGTGCACGCGCGAGCTGAGGTCGCCGCCCGCGATGCGGTCCGCGACCTCGATGGCCTGCGCCAGTGGCTGCTGGATCGAGCGGATCAGCACGTAGGCACCGGCGCCTAGCAGCACCAGCACGAGGCCGATGCCGAACACGGCCACGTTGATATTGGCGTGGCGCATGGTGCCGATGCGCTGCTGCAGCTCGACGCGCGCCTTCGCCTGGGTGTCGAGGAGCTGCTGTAGCGAGGCCAGGTAGGCCTTCTGCGCCGGTTCGTATTGGCTCTTGGCTGCCGCGCCGATGGCCGCGGCATCGCCCTTGGTCGAGCGGACCGCTTCGAGGGCCTGCCGGCCGGCCTGGCGCTGGTCCTTGATTCTGGACAGCAGCGTCTGCTCCTCGGCGCTGAGCTGGAGCTTGCCGAGCTCGTCGACAGTCTTGTCGATCTCGGCCGACGCTGCGGCGACGCTGTCCTTGAACTCCGCGTCGAGGCTGCTGTCGCTAGCCAGGGCCATCGCCAGCTGGCGCGCCGCATTGGCCGTCGCCAGCGTGGTCCAGTGCGAGATCAGCGTCGACTTGGCATCCTGCAAATTGCTCTCGGAATCGCTGGTGGCCTGCACGGCCGAACTGCGCACCGAGACGAACACCACGATGGCCAGCAGGCTCAGCGCCACCAAACCCATCGCCATCCACAGGCGTTGCCCCACTCCCAGCCGGCCCAGGACATTGCCGGGCGCTTGACCGCTGCTCATCGATGATCTCCCAATGTTGTCGGAAACGAGTCCGCGGAAGATAACGGTTAGCGGCCGGGTGCGAGCTTCGCCGCAGCGCGCGTTCGGCGCGAGCGTGAATTGCTGGTGATTTGCCGTGCGGCGGTGCCGCCACAGCGGCGCCTGCGCCGCTTACCAGCTGCCGGTGTTGGGCATCGACGCCCACGGCTCGGCCGGCGCGAGGGCGGGTCCGTCCTGCAGCAACTCGATCGAAATCTGGTCAGGCGAGCGCACGAAGGCCATGCGGCCGTCGCGCGGCGGGCGCAGGATGGTCACGCCGTGCTGCTGCAGGCGCGCGCAGGTCGCGTAGATATCTTCGACGGCCAGGGCCACGTGACCGAAGTTGCGTCCGCCCGTGTAGGTCTCGAACTTGCCGTTGGCGTCGGGCCAGTTGTAGGTCAGCTCGATCTGCGGCTGGTACTTGCCCTCGGCGTCGCCCGGAGCGGCCAGGTAGACCAGCGTGAAGCGACCGGCTTCGTACTCGTTGCGGCGTACTTCGACGAGGCCGAGGGCATCACGGTAGAAGCGCAGCGAGGCGTCGAGATCGGTCACGCGGACCATGGTGTGCAGGTATTTCATGGCGGCATTGTCGGCCGAACGCGCCTTGACGCCTTCTTGATACCCCGGCCCGCGAGCTGGACACCGTCTTGACGATCGCGCTCCTACATTGGCATCACGCCGCCCGCGGTCGCTGGCGGCAGTGCGCAAGCAGGAGCAGGACGATGCGCCAAACCCAAGACAAGTCCCGGCATGAAGACAGTCGCAATCAACACCGGCGCGAGCATCGCGCGAAGTTCTGGCACCTGAGCGTGCCGGATCCGCGCGAGGAGTCCTTGTGGGCGCGCAGCAGCAGCGCTGCGAGTGCCGATTGGTTCGATGAATGGACGCTCAAGCCGTCGAGGGACTGACGCTCGCTAGGGCTCGCGGCGGGCGTGCCTGAGCAGCAGCGTCGCCGACACCACGCAGCACGCACCGCCGAGCGCCATCACCGCGCGCACGGACAGCACCGACAGCACGCTGCCCAGCAGCGCGATGAGCACGTTGGCCATGCAGAAGGTTGTCGTGAGCAGGCCCATGACACGGCCCTGGCCGTGTTCGGCAAAGTGCTCCGACATCCACGCCGGCAGCACGGCGTTGTAGAGCGATTGCGCGGCCCCGGCACTGATGATGCAGATCACCCCGAGCCAGCCGGGCGCGGCCGCGAGCACGGCGATGCAGACGGCGGCGAGCAGCGAGGCTTCGGCGGCGCGCGAGAGCCTTGGCTTGCCGCGCGAGAGCCGGCCTGCGGCGAGGCTGGCCAGCGTCATCGCCGCGCACTGCGCCGCCGTCACCCAGGCGATGCCGACGCTCGTGAGGCCCAGCACTTCGAGCAGCCACAGCGGCGAGAACTCGTACAGCGCGTTGATGCCCAGCGTGTAAATCAGCTGCAGCACGAACAGCGGCACCAGCCGCGGCTCGCGCGCGAGCAGGCCCAGCGACTGCTGCTCGCGCATCGAGCGCAGCAGGTGCAGCGGCTCGTCGCTTCGAGGCTGGCGCGGCAGCGCGAACTGGAGCACGAGCTGGCAGGGCAGCATGGCCAGTGCGGCGAGCACGAAGGGCACGGCGTCGCCGAGCGGCAGCGTCAGGCCGCCGACGAGCGGGCCGAGCAGCCAGCCGATGTACAGGCAGGCGTTGAGCGTGGCGAAGGCGCGCGTGCGGTCGATGGGCGGATGGCCGCTGTCGGGGTCGGGCGCGGCAAGGTCGGCGAGCAGGGCGCGCGCCACGGCGGTGTTGCCCTCGGTCAGGCCGGTGACGAAGCGCATCGCCACGAACAGCAGATACCAGCGCTCGTGCAGCGCGAACGCCGTGACGAGGTAGCCGACGAAGCAGCCGAACAGCGTGAGGGTCAGCAGCGTGCGGCGGCCATAGCGGTCGGACAGCGGGCCGACGAAGAGGCTGCCGATCAGGATGCCGGCCGGGTTGGCAGCCAGCGCGGCGCCCATGAGCAGGCGCGGGTCGAGGCCGGCGAAATGCGTGAAGCCATCGACCGGGCCGCCAACAAAGATGGGCGCGAGGATGGGGTAGGCCATCGACACGCCTATCGTGCTCATCATCGAGAGGGCGCAGACGGCGGCGACGACCCAGGACGGGTGGCGGATGCGGGAATCGGTCATGGGCGCGATTGTCCAAGTTCAAGACCACTTGAACGCAAGTCGCGATGCGAAACTCCTGCCATGAGCTTCAAGAAGATCTGTGTCGTCGGGCTCGGTGCCATCGGCGGCTGGTTGGCCGCGCGCTTGAGCACCCAGCCCGGTATCGAGCTGTGCGCGCTGGCACGCAGCGAGACGCTGGCTGCCGTGCGCCAGCGCGGCCTGCTATTCGAGAGCGCGGGCGAGGTGTCGCACATCGCCTTGAAGGCCAGCGACGATCCGGCCGACCTCGGCGTGCAGGATCTCGTGATCGTCGCGCTCAAGGGCCCGGCGCTCGGCGGCGCGAGCGCGCAGATCGCGCGGCTCGTGGGCCCGCATTCGCGCGCGCTCGTGGCCATGAACGGCGTGCCCTGGTGGTTTCTCGACGGGCTGGCCGGCGAGGCGCAGGGCCTGCATCTGGAGAGCGTGGACCCGGGCGGCCGCATTCGCGCGGCGATCCCGACAGAGCAGGTCATCGGCTGCGTCGTCCATGCCGCGTGCACGTCGCCGGCACCCGGAGCGGTGCGCCATGTGCAAGGGCACGGGCTCATCGTCGGCACGCCGGCGGGCGGGCGCCCGGCCGAGCTCGAAGCGCTTGCGGCGCTGCTCGCCGCCGCAGGCTTCGAGCTCACCGTGTCCGAAAGCATCCAGCGCGACATTTGGTACAAGCTCTGGGGCAATATGACGCTGAACCCGATCTCGGCGCTGACGCGCGCCACCTGCGATCGCATCCTCGACGACGAGCTCGTGCGCGGCTTTGTCAGCCAGGTCATGCTCGAGGCGGCCGCGCTTGGCGCTCGCATCGGCTGCCCGGTCGAGCAGACGCCCGAGGCGCGCCACGCGGTCACGCGCAAGCTCGGCGCCTTCAAGACCTCGATGCTGCAGGACCTCGAAGCCGGCCGGCCGCTCGAACTCGCGGCCCTGCTCGGCGCGCCGCACGAGATCGCCCGGCATCTCGGCATGGCGGTGCCCAGCCTGAGCGCGCTGCTCGGGCTGGCGCGCCTGATGGATGCGCAGCGAGGTGCCGCGTGAAGCCGCATATCGCGCTGCTGCGCGGCGTCAACGTCGGCGGCAACAAGCGCGTGCCCATGGCCGACTGGAAGGGCTGGCTCGTCGAGATGGGCTGTGCGCAGCCGGCCACGCTGCTCAACAGCGGCAACGCGGCCTTCCTGAGCGCGGCGCGCAAGCCCGAGAAGCTGGCCGGCGAGATGGCGGCGCTGCTGCAGGAGCGCCTGGGCTTCGAGGTGCCGGTCATCGTCAAGAGCGGCGCGGAGCTCGCGCGCGTGGTCGAGGACCTGCCGTGGGAGGTCGAGGCCGAAGCGCTCGACGCTTCGCGCCTGCTCGTGGCCTTCGTGCCCTCGCCCGATGCACTCGGCGCGCTGGATCGCGCTGCTGCGCTCGTACAGGCACCCGAGCGTTTCCACATCGGCCGCGAGGCCGGCTACCTCTACTGCGCGTCCGGCATCCTCGAAAGCCGGGCGGGTGCCGCGCTGGTCGGCAAGGGGGCCGGCCTGGTCACTTCGCGCAACTGGGCCACGGTGCTCAAGCTCCACGAACTCGTCCGAAAACTCGCCAAGGATGCTTCCGCATGACGCAAATCGCCCAGACCCGTGAAGCACCGTATTACGCCGTCATCTTCAGTTCGCAGCGCGGCCCGGACGACGCGCAAGGCTACGGCAACATGGCCGAGCACATGCTGGCGCTGGCGGCCGAGCAGCCGGGCTATCTCGGCGTCGAGAGCGTGCGCGGCGCCGACGGCTTCGGCATCACGGTGTCCTACTGGACCAGCCTCGAAGCGATGCAGCACTGGAAGCAGGTGCGCGCCCACCAGGCCGCGCAAGAGCTCGGGCGCGAGCGCTGGTACGAGGACTACGTGGTGCGCATCGCCCGCGTCGAGCGCGCCTACGAGTTCAAGGGAGCCTGAGGTGGGAAAGACGCGGCTCGAGGCCTTCAGCGATGGCGTGCTCGCCATCATCATCACGATCATGGTGCTCGAGCTCAAGGTGCCGCACGGCGCCGGCCTCGATTCGCTCGGGCCCATGCTGCCGGCCTTTCTCAGCTATGTGCTGAGCTTCATCTACGTCGGCATCTACTGGAACAACCATCACCACCTGCTGCACGCGGCGCATCGCGTCAGCGGCGGCCTGCTCTGGGCCAACCTGAACCTGCTGTTCTGGCTCTCGCTGTTCCCGGTCACGACGGCCTGGATGGGCGAGAACCATTTCGCGCCGCTGCCGTCGGCCGTCTATGGCTTCGTGCTGCTGATGGCGGCGATCGCCTACTGGCTGCTGCAGCGCTGCATCATCGCCATCGAAGGCCCGGACTCGATGCTGGCGCGTGCCGTGGGCCGCGACTGGAAGGGCAAGCTCTCGCCGCTGGTCTACCTGCTGGCGATCCCGGGGGCCTTCGTTGCACCCGGCATTGCGCCGGGCCTGTACGTGCTGGTGGCGTTGATCTGGCTGGTGCCAGACCGGCGCATCGAGCGCGCGTTGCCGGGCGAGTGAGCGCGGCGATTCAGCCTTCGATTGGATCGAGAGTCGATTCGTCGGCCTTCGCGGCGTCAACCTCGCTGCTTGCGCCCGGCTTGACATCGGCCCGCAGGCCCGCTGCCATCACCGCGCAGGACAGCAGCACGACGAGGATCAGCGCACCGCGCGGGAAGTCGGCCGGCACGAGCGACTCGGGCAGGCTGTAGAACAGCAGCACCGTGATCAGTCCGCGCGGCGTGACCCACAGCAGCGGGCGCGTACGGCGGCCGTCGACGAGGTAGAGCACGACCCAGCGCACCGCCACGCTGAAGGCCACCACGATCGCCGCCAGCGCCCAGGCGCGCCAGTCGGCGAGGCTCGCGAAATCGGTCTGGTAGCCCAGCAGCAGGAAGAAGAAGGTCCGCGCGAGAAAGGTCGCCTCGGCGGTCAGGTGCTTGAGCTTGTCGAGTTCGACGCCATAGTGGGCGCTGTGCAGCGGTTCGAGCCAGCGCAGCTTGCGCAGCACGTGGGCGTTGTTGAGCAGCAGGCCCAGCAGCATGACGATCAGCAGCGGCGAGAGGTGCAGCGCCTTGGCCGCGCCGTAGACGAGGATCAGCGCGAAGATCAGCGGCATGAACTTGACGTGGCCTTCGAGGTGGCCGACGAGCCAGTACATCGCCAGCCCGATGACGCCGCCGATGGCCAGCACCGCCAAGCCGCCGACAACGAGGTTGGTGGTGGCGCCGCCGCCTTCGTAGGCCACGGCCGCGGCATTGAAGATCATCACGCCGAGGATGTCGGACCACGAGCTCTCGTAGACGACGAACTCGCGCTCGCGCGCCGGCAGGAGGCTGGAAGCGGGAATCGCGACGGCGCTCGAAATCACCGCAAAGGGCGTGGCGATCAGGAAGGCGCCTGCCCAGTCGAAGCCCGCGGCGTAGTGCAGCGCCGCGCCGGCCGGCAGCACCAGCGCCAGCAAGCCGGCGAGCGCCGCACCCGAGGTCTGCAGGATGAACTTGCGCTGGCCGCGCTCGAGCTCCAGGTCGAGCGCGCCTTCGAGCACGATGAGGATCAGGCCCAGCGTGCCGAGCAGCGGCAGCATGGCCGCGGGGGCCTCGAGGCTCAGGTTCGATTCCTGGACCGCCGCGCGCGCGATGAGGCCCGTGGCGAGCAGGAACACGACGGAGGGCAGGCGCAGCACGCGGCCGAGGTGGACGAACCAGTACGACAGCAGCACGGCCGCGCCGATGCCGATGAGGAGGAATTCAGTGCGCATCGCAATCCTTTACTACGCGGCCGAGTGTAGGGGCCGTGCCGGCGCACCAAGGTGATCCATATACCTTCCTAACGCCGACGGAGGGACAAACGCATCAGGGCGGCAGCGCCGCCCGTGTCAACCAGGAGATCAAGATGTCCCTCAATGAAATCGGCGGAGGATGGCTGTTCCCTCTTTTCATCACGCTCGTCTCGCTCGGCGTGCTGGCCCTGCTCGTGCGCATCGCCGGCGTGGTGCGCTACATCCCCAACGACCGCGTAGGCGTGGTCGAGAAACTCTGGAGCCTCTCCGGCTCGCTGCGCGCGGGCCTGCTCGCGCTGCACGGCGAGGCCGGCTTCCAGCCCGAGCTGCTGCGCGGCGGCTTTCACTTCTTCGCGCCCTTCCAGTACCGCATCCACATCCAGCCCATGGTGGCGGTGACGCAGGGCCGCATCGGCTACGTCTTCGCGCGCGACGGGCAGGACCTCGCCGCCGGCCAGACGCTCGCGAGCAATGCGCAGGTCGATGACTTCTGCGACGTGCGCGGCTTCCTCACCGGCGGCGGCCAGAAGGGCCCGCAGCGCAAGGTCCTGCGCGAAGGCACGCACGTCGTCAACCCGGCGCTGTTCGTCACGATGACGGAAGAAGGCACCTACGCGATGACGCTCGATCGCCACGAGAAGGCCTATTACGAAAGCATGCGTGCGCTGCTGGAAGAGCGCGGCGCCTTCCGGCCGGTGGTGATCAGCACGCGCGCCAATGCCGAGCAGGTCGACATGCTCGCCGTCGTGACCGTGCAGGACGGCCCCGCGCTGGCGCGCGACGAGCTGCTCGCTCCCGACGTCGGCGATGCGCACCTGAGCTTCCAGGAGCCCGAGGCGTTTCTCGCGGCCGGCGGCCGGCGCGGCCGCCAGGAGCGCGTGCTCGTCGAAGGCACCTACTACATCAACCGCCTGTTCGCGACGGTCGAGCTCATCGGCAAGACCATCATTCCCGTCGGCTTCGTCGGCGTGGTCGTGAGCTACACCGGCGCGCGCGGCGAGGACGTCTCGGGCAGCGAGTACAGCCACGGCGAGCTCGTCAAGGCCGGCTGCCGCGGTGTCTGGCGCGACCCGCTGATGCCCGGCAAGTACGCCTTCAACACCTACGCCGGCAAGATCGAACTCGTGCCCACGACCAACTTCGTGCTGATGTGGAAGAGCGGCGAAAGCGGTTCGAGCTTCGACTCCAACCTGCGCGAGATCACGCTCATCACCAAGGACGCCTTCGAGCCGCTGCTGCCGCTGTCGGTCGTCGTGCACATCGACTATCGCAAGGCGCCGCTGGTGGTACAGCGCTTCGGCAACGTCAAGCAGCTGGTGGAGCAGACGCTGGACCCGATGGTGTCGAGCTACTTCAAGAACGTCTCGCAGACGCGCACCTTCATCGAGCTGATCCAGTCGCGCAGCGAGCTGCAGGCCGGCGCCTCGCACGACATGCGCGAGCGCTTCCTCGCCTACTCGCTCGAATTCCAGGAAGTGCTGATCGGCACGCCGCGTCCGCAGAGCGGCGACTCGCGCATCGAGACCATCATGGCCCAGCTGCGCGACCGCCAGATCGCCCGCGAGCAGGTCGAGACCTTTGCTCAGAAGGAGATCGCCGCGAACAAGCAGCGCGAGCTCAACGAGGCCGAGAAGCGCGCCGAGAAGCAGAGCGAACTGACGGGCTCGCTGGTCGACATCTCGATCAAGGAGAACCAGGGCGCGGCCAGCGTCAAGGCGGCCGAGAAGCGCCGCCAGGAGATCGAGGCGCTGGCGCAGGCTGAGGCCTTCCGCCAGGAGCGCGAGGGCCTGGGCCGCGCCGCGGCGATCCGCTCGATCGGCGAGGCCGAGGGTGCGGCCATCCGCGCCAAGTCCGAAGCGCTCGAAGGCGAGGGCGCCGACAAGCAGCTCACGCAGACCGTGATGCTGCGCCTGGCCGAGGCCTTCGAGGCCGCGCGGGTGCCGCTGGTGCCGCAGATCCAGATGGGTGGCGGCGACGCCGGCAACGCCTTTGCCACGCTGATGAGCCTGATGAGCGCGCTCAAGGCCAAGGAGCTGGGGCAGGAGAAGGCCTGAGCGCGGGAGGGCGTGTGGCGCGGCATGCGAGATTTCGCCAACGCGCCGACGCGGGAAATCTGCTGGAATCGCTACCCTGGAGATCCTTCCCCGCAAGCTGACCATGCCCCAGCACGCCCTCACGCTCAACGCGCCCGCAGACCGGGCGCTCTCCCTTTGGTTCGAGCCCTGGGGCGAAGGCTATGCCCTGCCGGCGGGCGCCGCAGCCGAGCTGCACGCGAACT
>Ga0213872_10001045_pt1 | contig 19287 bp, 19 predicted proteins | sample VelepicomBERX_R2_FD_160071 | JGI IMG/M metagenome (GOLD analysis project Ga0213872, IMG submission 160071) | Rhizosphere microbial communities from Vellozia epidendroides in rupestrian grasslands, the National Park of Serra do Cipo, Brazil - RX_R2 | ecosystem: Host-associated > Plants > Roots >...
AAGAGCAGCCCGAGGACTTCGTGATCGCCACCGGCGTGCAGTACAGCGTGCGCCAGTTCGTCGAGTTCGCGGCGGCCGAGCTGGGCGTGACGGTGGCGTTCGAGGGCGAGGGTGTCGACGAGATCGGCCGGGTGGTCAAGGTCGAGGGCGACAAGGCCAAGTGCAAGGTCGGCGACGTGATCGTGCGGGTCGACCCGCGCTACTTCCGCCCGACCGAGGTCGAGACGCTGCTGGGCGACCCTGCTAAGGCCAAGGCCAAGCTGGGCTGGGAGCCCAAGATCACGCTCAAGGAACTGGTGGCCGAGATGGTCGAGGCCGACTACACCTCTGCGCGTCGCGACAGCCTCGTCAAACAGGCCGGCTTCCAGGCTTACGACTACCACGAATAACGGGCTCGACATCGCCATGAAACTGCAGGGCAAGAAGATTCTGGTCACGGGCGCCGATGGATTCATCGGCTCGCACCTGGTCGAACACCTGGTGCGAATGGGCGTCGACGTGCGCGCGTTCGTCTATTACAACAGCTTCAACAGTTGGGGCTGGCTTGACCAGAGCCCAGCAGAGGTCCGTAAGGCTCTGGACGTCTTTGCCGGCGACATCCGCGACTCTCATGGCGTGCGTACTGCAATGCAGGGCTGCGACGTGGTACTGCACCTGGCCGCGCTGATCGCGATCCCGTATTCGTACCACTCGCCGGACACCTATGTGGACACCAACGTCAAGGGCACCTTGAACGTCGTCCAGGCGGCCCGCGACCTGGGTGTCGAGCGGGTCGTTCACACCTCGACCAGCGAGGTCTACGGCACTGCGCGATTCGTTCCCATCACCGAGGAACACCCGCTCCAGGGCCAATCACCCTACTCAGCCAGCAAGATCGGCGCCGACCAAATCGCGCAGAGCTTCTACTTATCGTTCGAGACGCCGGTCGCGACGATCCGCCCGTTCAACACCTACGGGCCTCGCCAGTCAGCCCGCGCCGTGATCCCGACCATCGTCACCCAGATTGCGGCAGGCATGGACCGCATCAAGCTAGGCGCGACGCACCCGACGCGCGATTTCAACTACGTCCAAGACACCGTTCGCGGCTTCTGCGCCATCGCTGAATGCGATGCCGCGCTCGGCAAAGTGATCAACATTGGCAGCAACTACGAGATCTCGGTCGGCGACACGGCGCGCGCGATTGCCGACATCATGGGCCGCCAGATCGAGTTCACGAGCGACGAGCAGCGCATGCGCCCCTCGGGCAGCGAAGTCGAGCGCCTGTGGGCCGACAACCGGCTCGCGCGAGATCTCACCGGCTGGGTGCCCGAATACGGTGGCCTTGACGGCCTGCGCCGCGGCCTCAAGGAAACGATCGACTGGTTCACCGAACCGTCGAATCTCGGCCGCTACAAGGCGGGCAGTTACAACATCTGAGTAGCCATGGCATTTGTTGAGTCCATCGTCGAGCGCGTGCGCGAGGTCACGGGCGACCAGCGGGTCGCACTCCACGAACCCTCGCTCAAGGGCAACGAACTCGCATATGTGACCGAGTGCATCCAGACCGGCTGGGTGTCCTCGGTCGGGGCCTTCGTCGACCGCTTCGAGCGCGACCTGGCGCACTACACCGGCTCGGCCCACGCGGTGGTCGTCAGCAATGGCACCTCGGCACTCCAGATTGCGCTGCACCTGTCCGGCGTCGTGGCCAACGACGAGGTACTGGTGCCGGCGCTGTCATTCGTGGCGACGGCGAATGCGGTTCGGCACAATGGCGCATGGCCGCATTTCGTCGACAGCGAGCTGCGCACGCTGGGCGTCGACCCGGCCGCGCTGGACCGGTACCTGGAAACCATTGCGGAGCGCCGCGACGACCTGCTCTTCAACCGCCGCACAGGCCGTCGTATCAGCGCGATCGTGCCGATGCATACCTTCGGCCATCCGGTCGACATGCCGGCGCTCAGCGAGGTCACGAACCGCTACGGCATCGCGATCATCGAGGACGCGGCCGAGTCGCTCGGCAGCTTCCTGGACGGCCGTCATACCGGCAATGTCGGCCGTTGCGCGACATTGAGCTTCAACGGCAACAAGATCGTCACGACGGGCGGCGGCGGTGCGATCATTACCAACGATGCCGCGCTTGCGAAGCGCGCGAAACACCTGACCACGACGGCCAAGCAGCCCCATGCCTGGGCGTTCTTCCACGACGAGGTGGCCTACAACTTCCGTCTCCCCAACCTCAACGCGGCGATGGGCTGTGCGCAGCTCGAGCGCATCGAGTCCTTCATCGAAGCCAAGCGCAAACTCGCGCAGCGCTACGAGCGGGCGTTCGCCGGCCTCGACGGCGCGAGCCTGTACCTGGAGCGACCGGGCACCCGCGTCAACTATTGGCTACAGACCCTGATCCTGGGCCCTGAGCAGGCCGCGCAGCGCGACGAGGTTCTGAAAGCCACCAACGCCGCGGGCCTGATGACTCGCCCGGTCTGGGACCTCTTGAGCACCTTGCCCATGTACCGCGGGTGCCCGTCGGCCCCGCTGCCGGTGGCAGAGGACCTCGCGCAACGCATCGTCAACCTGCCGAGCAGCCCGCAACTCGTCGGCGCGGTCTGATTCCTCTTGCTCACCCACCACTGACCAGGAAAGCGCATGGACATCATCCAGCTCAAGGACAAGGCCGGATTCGTCGAGCATCGGCGCGGCATTGAAGCCCTGTTCACCGAATGCTTCGGCAACCGGCTGCCGCGGGAAGTCTGGGAGTGGGCATACCTGAGCAACCCCAATGGCGCGGGCATCGCCTCGTTGTGCTACGACGGTTCGCGCCTGGTCGGACACTACGCGGCGATTCCGGTACGGCTCAAGAGCGACGTAGGTCCGATCAGGGCCTATCAGTCGATGACGACCATGGTCTCCGCCGACTACCGGAAGGAAGGCCTGTTCGTAAAACTCGCGACGGATACCTACGCGCAGGCCAAGGAGATGGGCATCGACTGCGTGCTGGGGTTCCCGAACGCGATGTCGACTCCTGGGTTCCGCAACAAGCTCGGCTGGACCCTGCCCCAGCCCGACTATGTCGCGGTACTGGACAAGGCCGAGCTGCTGAAGGCGGCCGCGCATTTCCGGCGTCGCCCCAACCAATGTCGCCTGGACCTCGACGACCTCGCCAACCGCGAGTGGCGCTTGGCGAAGCCCGGCACGGATTGTGTCTGGGCGGACGGCTTGGCCTACAAGCGCTACGAAGACAAGCTCGACGTGCTCGCCTTCGACGACCCGGCGCAATTCGAGCAATTGCCCCCGGACTCGAAAATCAGCATCCTGGTGCCGAATCATGTAGACGCGCTGCGTCATCGGCACGGGTTCGACTATCAGTTCGGCGGCATCGGCATCTGCAGTCCTTTCGACCCCGACGACATCCAGCGGCAGATGGGCATTTCCGATGTCTTCTAAGTCGATACCATGAGGAAGATTCTGGCGCTCAGCTCGATCAGGTCCGACTACGACCTGATGAGCACTCTCTATAAAAGGCTGGCCACGGATGCGCAAACCGATTTCCGGCTGTTGGTGTCGGGCGCGCACCTCTCGCCCGCGCACGGGCACTCCGTCCGGCACATCGTCGCCGACGGCATACCGCTGCTGTCGCAGGTGGAAACGCTGATCAGTAGCGACACCCGAGCGGGCAGGCTGAAGACCGCCAGCAATCTGCTCAGCGGCAGCATCGACCTGGTCAGGGATTTCGCCCCCGATGCGATCCTGATCGCGGGAGATCGCGAGGATGTCCTCGTAGGCGCCATGATCGGCGGGTTCCTGGGCATCCCGACGGTCCATTTCTTCGGCGGTGATCACGCGGCTGACGGGCATATCGACAACCCGGTGCGACACGCCACCTCCAAGCTCGCGTCGCTGCATTTCGTCAGCCACGCGGAACATCGCGAGCGTCTGTTGCGCCTCGGCGAGGAGGCACATCGCATTCACGTCACGGGCAGCCTCGCGCTCGATAAGTTCCTGAGCGAACCCGGCATTGATCGTGCCGAGTTGGCGCACCGGATCAGCGCGCCCGAGAGCTCGCTGCAGCGGCCTTGGGCGGTGCTGATCTTTCACCCCATCGCTGAGGAAGAAGCCGTCGCGCCGGACTACATCCAGTCGGCGTGCGGAATTCTGACGCGGCGTGGCTATCACGTCTTTCTGGGGGCGCCCAACACTGACCCCGGTAACCATCGGCTCGTCGAAACGCTGGCCCGGCTCGACCGCGATCCCGGCATCACCTTCTATCGAAACATCGATCGCGGCCTGTTCGTGAACCTGCTGCGGCAGAGCAGCCTGATCACGGGTAACTCCTCCGCCGGGATCCTCGAGGCGCCGTCGCTGCGTTTGCCGACGATCAACATCGGCAAACGACAACGCGGGCGCCTCGCGGCGGCCAGCGTGTTCTTCACCGACGGATCGACGGGTGAGTTCGACGCAGCGCTCGACCAGGTCGAGCGGCCCGAGTTCCGCAGAGGCCTCGCGCAGCTGATCAACCCCTATGGCGACGGCAACAGCACCGAGCGGGTCGCGGCTCTACTCGGCACGCTTGATTTCCCGAGCTTTCTACGCAAGGCCGCCGATCCACTGACGTCAAGCCATGTCCCGAACTGATAAAAACATCGTCTTGTGCGCCGCCCCCCATGCCGACGACGAGAGTCTTGGCTGCGGTGGAACGCTGTTGCGCCATGCCGCCGAGGGCGACGAAGTCCATTGGCTGCTGTTCACGAAAATGCAGGAGAGCCAGGGCTTCAAGCGCGAACAGATTGACGCGCGTTCGGAGGAAATCCGCGAGGTCGCCCGTTCCTATGGGTTCGCGGCCACCCACGAACTCGACTTCCCGACCATGGAGCTCGACACGCTACCTCAGTCCGTGCTCGTCGGTGCGGTGTCCAGAGTTGTCGCGCAAGTGCAGCCGAACATCATCTATCTGCCCTACCGCTACGACGCCCACTCCGACCATGCGCGCGTCTTCGACGCGGTGGCCGCCTGCACCAAGTCGTTCCGCTACCCCTCGGTGCGTCGGGTTCTGGCCTACGAGACGCTCTCCGAAACAGAGTTCGGCCTGCGCCCCGACGCCACCAGTTTCAAGCCCAATCACTTCGTCGGAATCCAGCCCTGGCTCGACACGAAGCTGTCGATCCTCAAAATCTATGCCAGTGAACTCGGCCCATTCCCGTTCCCGCGCTCCGAGCAATGCGCGCTGGCCCAGGCTCAGCTTAGAGGCAGCCAGGCGGGTCTGACGGCAGCCGAGGCTTTCATGATGCTCAAGGACATTCGCCCATGACAGATCGCACTTTCGTCATTGCCGAGGCCGGCGTGAACCACAACGGCTCGCTCGACCTGGCGCGCCGTCTCGTCGACGCGGCGGCCGAAGCCGGTGCCGACGCCGTCAAGTTCCAGACCTTCAAGGCCGAGCTGCTTGTCACAGCACAGGCGGCGAAGGCCGGCTATCAGGTTGCCAACACCAAGCGCGACGGTGGTCAACTCGAGATGCTGCGTGCCCTCGAGCTGCCGCTCGACGATCATCACGCGTTGCTCGAGCATTGCAAGGCACGCGGCATTCGCTTCATGTCGACGGCCTTCGATGCGGCCAGCCTGGCGTTCCTGGGCACGCTCGACATGCCGGCGATCAAGATCCCTTCAGGCGACATTACCTGTGCGCCGCTGCTGCTGCAAGCGGCGCAACTGCGCCAGCGCCTGGTCGTCTCGAGCGGCATGTCGACCTTGACCGACCTCGAGCGGGCCCTGGCGGTGCTTGCCTATGGACTGCTGCATGACGGCGTGCCGCCCAACCAGGCGGCGATCGACGCTGCCTATTTCAGCGCCGCGGGCCAGGACGCGCTGCGGCGCCATGTCACGCTGCTGCACTGCGTAACGCAATACCCGGCCCCCGCGGAAGCCATCAACCTGCGCGCCATGGACACCATGGCCCAGGCTTTCGGCCTGCCCGTCGGCTATTCGGACCACACGCTCGGTATCGAGATGTCGATCGCCGCCGTGGCGCGCGGCGCTAGCGTCATCGAGAAGCATTTCACCCTCGACCGCAGCCTGCCGGGCCCGGACCACCTCGCGTCGCTGGAGCCGGCAGAGCTCAAGCACCTGCTTGCAGCGATCCGCAACATCGAAGCCGGACTTGGCCGGGCGCACAAGCTGCCTGCGCCGGCGGAGCAGCCGAATCGAGCCTTGGGCCGCCGATCGGTCGTGGCACGCCGCCCGATCGCCGCCGGCGAAGTGCTCGAGCTCGACATGCTCGACTGCAAGCGCCCCGGAGACGGCATATCGCCGATGGACATCTGGTCGCTTGTCGGCCAGCCCGCGCGGCGCGCCTATGCGGCGGACGAGCAGATCCGTTCATGAGCCGCCCCGTCGTCGTCATCGGCGCTGGCGGCCATGCCGCCGTGATCGCCGATGCCCTGCTCGAAACCGGCGCCGTGGTGCTCGGCTTCACCGACCTCGACCCGGACCTGCGAGGCGCTCAATGCCTCGGTCTCCCCGTACTGGGAGACGACGGCGTCCTGGCGCGCTACGCCCCTGGCGACATCGTTCTGGCCAACGGCCTCGGCTTCGTCGCGGGATCGGGGCGAACGACTTGGCGCGCCCGCGTCCAGCAGCGCCTGGAGGCGGCCGGCTGGTCCTTCGTGGGTGTCGTTCATCCTCGCGCCACGGTGTCACGCCACGCGATGCTCGGCCCGGCGTGCCAGGTACTTGCCGGCGCCGTGATTCAGGCTGGCGCGCGCATCGGTACGGCCACGATCGTCAACAGCGCGGTGGTCGTCGAGCACGACGCCGTCGTCGGCGCCTGGTGCCACCTGGCGCCCCGGTCGACGCTGTGCGGTCAGACCCGCGTCGGCGACGGCAGCTTGGTCGGTGCCGGGGCCGTGCTACGCCAATCGGTTGCGCTCGGCGTCGATACGGTCGTCGGTGCCGGAGCGGTCGTGCTCAAGGACAGTCCCGGCCAAGAAACTCTCTGCGGCGTGCCGGCACGCCCGCTTGGAACGAAACAATGAAAAGTTGGCAATCAGCCCTGGTCGGGCCCGACGTGAGCTTGCGCGAAGCGCTCGAGATCGTCGATTCCGCCGGGACGCAGCTGGCGGTGGTGGTGGATGCTAATCGGCGGCTGCTCGGTACGGTCTCGGATGGCGACGCGAGGCGAGCCCTGCTCGGCGGACTCGGCATGGGCGACAGCGTCCTGAAGGTCATGCACACCGGCGCCACGACGGTCGCGGAATCGGCCAGCCCGCAGGAAATACTGGCGGCGATGCGCCGCACCGGCCGCCACCAGCTACCGATCGTGAACGCGGGCAACCAGGTCGTGGGACTGGCGTTACTCGGCGACTACTTGAATGCGACCCGGCGCGACAACTGGGTCGTCATCATGGCGGGCGGCCTGGGAACGCGCCTCAAGGAGCTGACCCGCGACACGCCCAAGCCGATGCTAAAGGTCGGCTCGAGGCCGCTGCTGGAGACGATCGTGCGCGGCTACGCCGAACAGGGTTTCCACCGCTTTTATCTGGCCGTGAACTACAAGGCCGAGCAGATCGAGGCCCACTTCGGCACCGGCGAATCGCTGGGCGTTGATATTCGCTACGTCAGGGAAGAGCAGCGAATGGGTACCGCTGGCGCGCTCAGCCTGCTGCCTGAGCGGCCGGACGCGCCGTTCATCGTCACGAACGCCGACCTGCTGACCAAAGAGGATTACTCGCACATGATGGATCGCCACATCGAATCCGGGGCGCACGCCACCATGGCGGTTCGCCACTACGAAATGCAGGTGCCGTTTGGCGTGGTACGCCTGCACGAAGGCGCGATCCAACGCATCGAGGAAAAGCCGGTGCAGCGCTTTGTGGTCAGTGCAGGAGTCTATGCACTAGCGCCCGAAGCGCTGGACCTGGTGCCTGCGCAACAGTATCTGGACATGCCGTCGCTCTTCGAAGCAATGGTGAATGCCGGCATGCGCACGCGGGCCCACCAGATGGACGGCTACTGGCTCGACATCGGGCGATTGCCCGATTTCGAACGTGCAAATAGCGAGTTCCACAGCATATTCAACTGAGCACACACCCCAAGAGGAACATATGAGAGCAGTCGTCGTTGGTCTTGGCTCGATGGGCAAACGTCGCGTCCGGTGCCTGCAGGCCCTGGGGGTGACGGAGATCGTGGGCGTGGACCTGCGCGCGGATCGCCGTGCCGAAGCGCAGGAGCGCTACGGCATCCGTTGCGAGTCCGAACTGGCGCCGTTGTGGGAGGGATTCGCACCCGACGTCGTCGTCATTTCGCTGCCGCCGAAAGCCCATGTCGCCGCGATGCGTGCATGCACCTTGCATCGGATTCCGTTCTTTGTCGAAGCCAGCGTGGTCGACGATGGTCTGGACGAAGTGATCGCCCAGGTCCGGGACGCCGGGCTGGTCGCGGCACCGTCGACGACCTTGCGCTTCCACCCGGCCATTCGCCAGATCTTCGAACTCGTTCGCAGCGGCCGCCTTGGCAAGATTTCCAACGTCCTGCTGCACTCCGGCCAGTACCTACCGGACTGGCACAGCTATGAGCCGGTATCCGACTATTACGTCAGCGACCCGGCGACGGGCGGCGCACGCGAGATCGTGCCGTTCGAGATGACCTGGTTCACGGAGTTGTTCGGCTTCCCGCGCCGCGTCGCCGGCCAGTACCGCAAGACCATCGACATCGCGGGCGCCGAGTACATCGATGACACCTACAACGGTCTGCTCGACTACGGCACCTTCCTGGCAAGCATTACCGTCGACGTGGTTTCCCGCCACGCTACACGGCGCCTGACGATTAACGGCACCAAGGCACAGATCGCCTGGTCGTGGGACGACCCATGCATCAGGCTCTACGACGGCGAGACGGGTCAATGGACCGAGATCGCCTACGAGATGAAGCAGGCCGAGCCCGGCTACAACAAGAACATCGGCGAGAACATGTACATTGACGAGATCCGCTCGTTTCTCGACGCAGTCGCGGGCAAGGAGCCGTTCCCGAATACGCTGGAGCGGGACCACCGCGTACTCAAGCTGCTGTACGCGCTTGAGCGCTCCGACGCCACGGCGTCTTTCCAGGCTGTCTGATCATGCGCATCGGCATTCTCGTCACCGCGCGCATGGGTTCGTCGCGCCTGCCCGACAAGCATCTGCGGGATATGGCCGGGCGTCCGGCGCTGCGCTGGCTACTCGACCGCATCGCTGTCGAGTTCCGCGACGAACTCGCCGGCGGCTCGGCCGCGCTGTTCGTCACCACCGGCAATCCGGCGCGCAACGGCGGCTTCGCCGCGTTGCTCGAAGACACCCCCGCGCGGCTCTTCTTCGGGTCTGACGACAACATCCCGCTGCGGCATCTACAGGCAGCTCGGGAGCATGGCCTCGACGCCCTGCTCTCGATCGACGGCGACGACATCTTCTGTGCGCCGGAGGCCATGCGCACCGTGCACGACGCATTGGTCGGCGGAGCGCCGCTCGCGAAGACCAGCGGTCTGCCCCTGGGCATGAACGCCTGGGGCTATGCCACACCCTTGCTGGCCCGCGCCGTTGATGCGGCCGATGCGGCGGTGCTAGAAACCGGGTGGGGCCGCATTTTCGACGGCGTCGAGGCGACCGAGGTCAACCTGGCTTGCCCAGGAGCTGACGACGTTCGCGCAACGCTGGATTACCCGGAGGACCTCTCGTTCTTCGACGCCGTGGCGCGCCAGGTGCCGGGCTGGGAGACCCAGCCGTCCGGCGACTTCGTCCATGCCGTACGGGCACTCGGTCTGCACCGGATCAACGCTTCCGTGACCAAGCAATATTGGGAGAATTTCAATATGGGCATTTCCTCCGAACAAACCGCGGCGCCGGCCAAGTCCTTCAGCGAGAGATTGCATGCGGTCATCCCTGGCGGGGCGCACACCTACTCGCGCGGCGACGATCAGTACCCCGCCAATGCGCCACAAATTCTCGAACGCGCTAGAGGCGCAACTGTCTGGGCACCCGATGGCCGCAGCTTTCTCGACTACGGCATGGCGCTGCGTGCAGTCGCGATCGGCTACTCCGAGCCGGCGATCAACGAGGCTGCGATGCGCGGTCTCGAAGCCGGGAACAACCTGACTCGAGCGTCCGTTATCGAACTGGAGGCGGCAGAACGCCTGGTCTCGATGATCGATTCGGTCGACATGGTCAAGTTCACCAAGAACGGCTCGACCGCCACCTCCGCGGCGGTCAAGCTGGCTCGCGCATACACTGGCCGCGACCTCGTCGCGCGTTGCGCCCAGCACCCGTTTTTCTCCTACGACGACTGGTTCATCGGCAATACCCCGATCACCAAAGGCATTCCCGCCCGCACGATCGAGCAGACCAAGTCCTTTGCCTACAACGACATCGCTTCGCTCGAGCGTCTTGTCGCGGAGCATCCCGACCAGATCGCTTGCGTCATTCTCGAACCCGCGTCGACCGACACCCCAGCCACCTTTACCGGCCCGGACGGACGCGAGGTCAACTATCTGCAGCAGGTCGAATCGCTGTGCCGCAGGCACGGCATCGTGTTCATCCTCGACGAGATGATCACGGGCTTCCGCTGGCACCTGAAGGGCGCCCAGCACGTCTACGGCGTCACGCCCGACTTGTGCACCTTCGGCAAGGCGATGGCCAACGGCTTCTCGGTCGCCGCCGTCGCGGGCCGCCGCGAATTGATGGAACTCGGCGCGATCGACAAGCCGGGGCAGGAACGCCTGTTCCTGCTGTCGACCACGCATGGCGCCGAGATGTGCGGGCTGGCGGCCTACCTCGCGACCATGGATTTCCTCGAGGACCATGGCGTCATCGCACACCTGTGGGACTACGGTGCCAAGCTCAAGTCGGCGATCAACGCGGCAGCGACGCAGGCCGGCATCGCGAAGCACTTCATCGCCGCCGGACCTGACGTCAGCCCCTACTTCGCGACGCTCACGGGCGAGGGCCAGCCCTGGTTCGAGCTCCGGACCCTGTTCGCTCAGGAAATGATCAAGCAGGGCGTGCTGATGCCCTGGCTCGCACTGAGCTACCGGCACGGCGAAGCCGAACTTGAAATCACGCGCAAGGCCCTGGCCGCAGCCATGGATGTCTGTGCGCGGGGCGTCGCCGAGGGCGTGGACAAATACCTCGTGGGTCCGACCATCAAACCGGTTTTCCGCCGTTTTAACTGATCCAGCCATGACCACGATACCGATGGAATCGCAATCGGCCCTGCTGCAAGGCAAGCTCGTCGTCCTGGTTGGCGGCGCCGGTCTGCTGGGCCGGGCATTTGGGGAAGCCTTGCTGCGGCACGGTGCCGAGCTCGTCATCGCCGACCTGGACGTGGCGCGCAGCGAATCCGCCCGCGATGAGCTCGAGACGCGCGTTGTCGGCGCGCGCATCGTCGTCGAGGCCGTCGACATCACTTCGCGCGAATCCCTCGATGCGCTGATCGGCCGCGTCCACGCACGCTTCGGCCGGATCGACGCCGTCGTCAACAACGCCTACCCGCGCAACAAGCGATACGGGCGCAAGCTAGAGCAGGTCGAATACGCGGACTTCTGCGAAAACGTCAGCATGCACCTAGGCGGTTATTTCCTGAGCACGCAACGGTTCGCAGATTTCTTCGCGCGCCAGGGCCGCGGGCAGGTCGTCAATATCTCGTCGATCTACGGCGTCGTGCCGCCGCGCTTCGAGGTCTACGACGGCACGCCGATGACCATGCCGGTCGAGTACGCGGCGATCAAGTCAGCGATCCAGCACTTGTCGCTATATTTCATGCGCTACTACAAGGGCACGGCACTGCGCTTCAACGTGGTGTCGCCAGGCGGCATCTTTGACCACCAGCCCGAGCCCTTCCTAGAGCGCTACAAGACCTACGCCCAGCACAAGGGCATGCTCGCACCGAGTGATGTCGCTGGCACGCTGGTCTACCTGATTTCAGACCTCTCCTCCTACGTCAATGGCCAGAACATCGTCGTCGACGACGGTTGGTCGAAGTGAGTCGCATCTTGCATCAAGTCGCCATCATCGGCGCCGGCCAACTCGGCCGGCGCCACCTCCAAGGCCTGCTTAAATCTAAGCAGCCGCTGTCCATCCACATCGTCGACCCGAGCGACCCGTCGCGCCGCGCGGTCGAGGACTTTCTCCGCTCGCCGGAAGCAGGCGCGACACCGCCGGTCCGTGTGCACGCGACGATCGAGGCCCTGCCGGCGGAACTGAGCCTCGCCGTAGTCGCGACCACGGCCGCCCAGCGTCTCGACGCGATCGGGCAGCTGCTTCGCGCCAGTCGGGTGCGCGACCTCGTCCTTGAGAAGTTCCTCTTCAACGACTCGAGGCAATACGCCGAGGCGGAGCTTCTGTTCGGCGCGTACGGCTGCCGCACCTGGGTCAATACGCCGCGCAGGCATTTCGATGTCTATCGCCAACTGCGCCGGCAGCTCGATAGCGATCGACTGCTGCAATTCACCGCGGACGGCGGCGACTGGGGGCTGTGCTGCAACGCGGTTCACTTCGTCGATCTAGCGCAGTTCCTGGCCGGCGCGTCGGAACTCCGCGATCTGCGCCCCCGCTTCGACGCCGGTGTCCTGCCGAGCAAGCGCGAGGGCTACGTCGAGCTGACCGGCGAGATCGAAGGCATGGTCGGTCCGACGCGATTCCTGGTCCGATCGATCCGCGGCTCGACCAAGCCGATCACGCTTACGCTGCACTGCGAGAGGCAGACCGTTTTCGTGGCCGAGGGCGCCGGCGTGCTCTCGCGCGTCGGCGAGGGGCCGCTCGAGACGGAGGCCTTTCGCCTGCCCTATCAGAGCGAAATGACCGGCACCATTGCCGATCAACTGCTGGGCACCGGAACCTGCGACCTGACGCCCTACGCGGAATCTCGCGCGGCCCATCTCCCCCTGCTATATGCGTTCGCCGCGCAAGCCGGCCAACTGGACGGCGAGCACGCGCGCTGCGCCATCACCTGATCGGAATACTCGCATCATGCTGCTACTCATTGGAAGCGGGCCAATGGCGGTCGAATACGCCAAGGTTCTCAAGGCCCAGAAGCGCGGTTTCGTCACGATCGGTCGCAGCGCGGCCAGCGCGGCGGCGTTCACCGAGAAGACTGCAGCGCCGGTCTTGTCGGGCGGTCTTGACGCCGCGATCGGCGCTGGACATGCCAGGGGCGCGACGGCGGCGATCGTGTCGGTCGGTGTCGAGGCCCTGTTCGAAACAAGCATGGCGCTACTGCGGGCTGGCGTGAAGCGCCTGCTTGTCGAGAAGCCGGGCGTCCTGCTGCCCGGCCAAATCGCACCACTGCGCGAGGCTGCCGAGCTCGCCGGCGCGAGCGTCCATATCGCATACAACCGCCGCTTCCTCGCGTCGACCCGACAGGCCCGCCGCATCATCGAAGCCGACGGCGGCATTACGTCGTACACGTTCGACTTCACCGAATGGAGTCACGAAATCGTGACGCTAACCAAGGCCCCCGGAGTCAAGGAGATGTGGCTGCTCGGCAATTCCTCGCATGTGCTCGACCTGGCCTTTTTCCTCGGCGGCAGCCCGGCAAGCCTGAACGCGGTGCAGGCGGGCTCGCTACCCTGGCATCCGGCCGGCGCCGTCTTCGTCGGCAGCGGCCTGACCCACGCCGGCGCCCCCTTCTCTTACCACGCGAACTGGGACGCCCCGGGGCGCTGGGGCCTCGAGTTCTGCACCCGCCAGCACAAGCTCATCTTCCGTCCGATGGAGAAGCTGCAGGTAATGCGCAAGGGTTCCGTGCGGATCGAGGATGTCGCAGCCGATGCGGACGACGCACGCCTGGACGCCGAATTCAAGCCAGGCCTGTATCGTCAGGTCGAAGCCTTCTTCGCCCCCGAGGACGGCACGCTGTGCTCGTTGGACGAGCTGGCGCGGAACATGGCGCATTTCTGCTCCATCGCCGGATATCCGTATGCGTCCGGGCCGGTCGCGAGCCGATGAATCCGCCCATTTCGCCACACGGGCCGGGCGGCACGCGCGCCCTCATCATCGCGGACTCCCTGGCATTGCCGCGCGGCGACGTCGACTACGCGCAGACCTGGCCGGCGATGCTGGCGGCTCGCATGACCGACATCGCATGGATCAACCGCGCCCAGCGGCTCGCGACGACGGAACGGCTCAATCACGAGGGCAACGGCGGTGCGGACTGCCTGGAGTTCTATCGGCCGAACCTCGTGATCCTTCAGCTCGGCATCTGCGACTGTGCCCCGCGCGTACTGCACCGGCGTACGGCCGCGTTCGTCCATAGACTCCCCTTTGGGCTCGGCCGGCGGGTGCCGGCCTGGCTCGAGCGACGGCGCGGCCGCAAAGTCGACAACTGCTTCGTCCCCGAGCATGCCTACGAAGCGAACCTTCGCAGCTACCTGACGCGGGCCGCGGGGCAAGCTACGCGCGTCATCGCGATTGCGATCATGCCGGCCAGTCCGCGGTTCGCAGCCAAGAATCCGCGCGCGGTCGAACAGATCGCTCGCTACAACGCCGTGCTTGGCCGTTTGTCTGCCGAATTCGACGACTTTCGCGTGCTCAATCCATTCGCCGACGCGAGCGCGCTGGAAGACATGTTCGTCGATGGCTACCACCTCAACGAGCGGGGCGCTCGGGAGGTCGCGGACCGACTTGAACCCTTGGTACAGGCAGCCTTGGCAGCACCGCGTGCCGGAACCTGATCGGCTGCGACATGCTTTACGTGCTCGTCAACAACAACTATCAGCTTCAGGCCCTGAAACGGCACGGCGTTGAGGCGCTCGCCAACGGCGCCGGCGCGGCCTTGATCGCCGTACCGCACGCGCTGTCGATGCCGCTCGACGCCGATGACTTCGTGGCCACATATCGCTTTGACACGCCGCTGGGACATAGTCGCATGCCGATCACGCTTTGGCGCTACCGGTGTGCCGCGCGCGAGGTCGCGCGTGCGCTGCGTCCCACGGCGGGCGACACTTTGCTGTTCTTCACCGAAGCCGAATGGCTCAATCAGATCGTCGTGCAGCATTTCCGCGCGGCAGGCGCTCGGATCGTGATGCTTGAGGACGGCGGCTTCGCGACCTACATCCCGATGTCGGTAATTGCTTGCGAGCCGCTCGACCTGCGCGAACGCGCCATTCAAGCCGCCTATCGCCTGCTATCGCCCTTGCGCCGCAGCCGCCTGCACAAGGTCAACGGCCAGCTGTTTCCGCGACTTCCCGACGCGTCGATCGATGCGATCGGTCTGTACCAGAACGTGCGTCTGGAGCGCGACGTGCCGTGCCGTCGCGTCCGCAAGCCCCCGCGCAAGCCCTGCAGCGTGCGCAAGGGCGAGGCGATCTTCCTGAACGAGCGCATGTACGACCATTACCAGGACGAAACGCACTACCTCGCCGGCCTGCGGCGCCTGATGCAGGCATTGACGCACGGCTTCGACCTCGTGCGCTTCAAGTTTCATCCGCGAGAAGTCGAAACCTGGAAGCAGCGCATCCGGGCGCTGCTCACGGCCGAATTCCCGACCGTCAGCGTCATCGAACGCAGTGGAACCATCGAGGAGATGATTCAAGACTTTCGCCCCGAGGTTCTCGCCTCCTACTTCTCTGCCGGCCTGCTGAGTCTCGAATACGAGGGCATCGAACCGATGTACCTCTACACGCTGCTCGACGACCTGAAGGACCAGCCCGCATTCACCGTCGCGACCCGCATCCTTGCGAGCTGGGGCTACCGTTTCCCCGCGACCGATCACGAGGTCCGAAGCGGCTATCGCAGCGGCATCACGAGCGAGGACGGGGACAGCGGCATCGCGCTCGCCGAACTGCTCGCACAGCGCCCGGCCGGCCGGCCGGGCGTGTACCCGTGAAGCGGACGAAAGAATCGCGCATGCCAGCCAAGTCGCCCGCTCGCCCGCCGAAGGTCCTGCATCTGGGGAAGTATTACCACCCGGATTCCGGCGGAATCGAAACAGTGACCAAGGATGCCGCGCTAGGTGCCGCACGCGCCGGCTGGGAGGCTTGCGTGCTGTGTTTCGGCAAGGTCGCCGAACTGCGCGAGGAGCGCTGCAGCGACGTACGAATACTTCGCGCGCCGATCTGGCGGCTGGTCGCCTCGCAGCCTTTCGGATGGCAGTACTTCCGCAGGTTCATGCGCGAGGCACGCACGGTCGACATCGTCCATGTCCACGTGCCCAATATGCTGGCCGCACTCGCGCTCGTGCTGGCGCGCATTCCAGGGCGGGTCGTCGTGCATTGGCACAGCGACGTCGTCGGCAAGGGTTGGCTCGGTCGGCTGTCGCGTCCGCTCGAATGGTTGATGCTACGACGCGCCGACGCGATCTTGGCCACCTCGCGCGCGTACGCCGACACCTCGACCGCCCTGCGACGGTTCCAGGAAAAGGTCTGCATAGTGCCGATCGGAATCGACGATGTCGCCGACGACGAGGCAGGCGTGCCGGCATCTGCCACTCCCCTCGTGCTCGCGGTCGGGCGCCTGGTTCCATACAAGGGTTTCGACGTCCTGGTTGACGCAGCGCGCGAGCTTCCGCCCGATTGCCGAGTCGTGATCGTCGGCGGGGGAGAGTTGCGCCCGGAACTCGAGGCGCGGATCCAGTCCAGCGGGCTCGCCGGGCGCGTGGTGCTCGCGGGCCGTCTCGACGACGCGGACCTACGCGCCCTATTCCAGCAGGCCGACGTTTTCTGCCTGCCGTCGGTCTCGCGTGCCGAGGCCTTCGGGGTCGTTCTGCTCGAGGCGATGGCACACGCACTCCCCATCGTCGCTTCGGACATCGCCGGATCTGGCGTGCCATGGGTCAACTCGCACCTGCAGACGGGTGTCAACGTGCCCGTCGGCGACGCCGCGGCGCTCGCCGCGGCGCTGCGTCAGTTGCTCGCGGACCCGGCTCGCCGGGCCGCCATGGGACGCCAGGCTCGCCTGCGCTTCGAGGCCGAATTCACAGCGGACCTGGCCACGCGCAGGATTCTCGCCCTGTACGCACGGCTGCTCGGGCATGCGCCGGCCGGTGTCGAAACATGACCGCGCAGCCCCCTCAGGACGAACCCGGCCGCTTCGGCCTCTTGCAGCGCCTGCGCGGTCTCGCGCGGCGGGCGCGCTCGCTTGTCGTCTACCTCTCGTTCTCATCCGCCTCGAACGCGATCGGCCTGCTGACCACCTTGTTCATGATCAGGCATGTTGCGCCCCAGGAGTTCGGCCGCCTCGCCATCACGCTCGGGGCGCTAATGGTCGTCAATCCGGTCATCTCGTTCGGCGCGGACAACCTCGTCGCGATCAACAAGACCAAGATGGACCCGCAGGACTACGCGCCGTTCCGCAAGGCCTACGGTGACTTCGCCTTGCTCGCCTATGCGGTCACGCAGGCCCTGACGCTGGTCTTCTGGCTGCTGACGGGCTGGGGCGACGTCCTGGTCCTGCTCGTGCCGCTGATGGCGGCGACCAAGTTCTACGTCAATGTGGCGAGCATCGAATACGTGATGGAACAGCGCGCCATCGCCTACGGGCTCGTCCAGTTCCTGACCTCGCTCGTCGCCGCCATCGTCACCGTCGGGCTGGTCCTCTGGGTCTCCGCGCGGGCCGAATCGCGGGTCGTCGCGCTGCTGCTGGCGGACATCGCGCTGCTCATCGTGCGCTACGGTATCAAGCCGGCCACGCTCTGGCACTGGCGTTTCGATCGGCCAGCCTTCTTCAGCATCGTGAAGTTCGGCGCGCCGCTGATGCTGTCGATTGCCCCGGCCTACCTGATCAACGAGGCGGACAAGGTCGTCGTGGCGCGCGAACTCGACCTCGCCTCCGCCGGGATTTACGGCGCGGCCTGCACCATCGCTGGATTCATGCTGACGTTCATTACGGCCCTGCTGAACGCCACGGTGCCCAAGATCCTGGCCGCGCTAAAAGAGGAGCGCGAAGATCCGGCGCGCACGGCCATGCACTACGCGGCGAAGTTCTGCGGTCTATGCGTCGCGTTCGCCCTGGTCTTCCTGCTCGCCTACACGCTGGCAGCCAGGCACCTGCTCCCGGCGCGCTACGCGGCGGCGATCCCGGCCGTCTACGTTCTCGTCGGCATGATGCAGCTGCGCAGCTTCTACGCCGTGGTTGGCACGGTCACCGACTACTTCGGAATGACGACCGAAAAGCTGGTCGGCTTCGTCATAGGCGCGGCGGCAAGCCTTGGTAGCATGCTGTTGCTGATCCCCCGACTTGGCCTGTTCGGCGCGGCTTTCGGCATGGGTCTTGGGTACGGGTCCCTGGGGCTCTGGCTCATGCTGCTGCTGCGGCGCCGGCAGCGATTCGTGCGGACCTGAACCAATGTTGACCAAGCTTCTTCTGCCGCTACTGCTTGCCCTGCGCGTCGACCGTTGGGCGGTCGCCTGGGCGGCGCTGCTGGCACAATTGCGCGTGCAGCGGCTGCGCGCGTGCGGCGTCACGCTGAACTTTGTTCCGCAGGGTGGCTACGCGTTCGACATCGTCGGTGACCTGCACAGGTTCGAAATCGACCCGACGAGTCACATCAAGTCGGACACCTTCATCGAATGCTCGGGCGGCGTACGGATCGGCCGCTACTTCCACGCAGGCCGCGGGCTGACGATCTTCTCGACCAATCACAACTATCGAAGCGATCGCAAGATCCCTTATGACGAACGCGACATCCCCGGCCCGGTCGTCATCGAAGACTGCGTCTGGGTCGGTGCCAATGTATCCATAGTGCCGGGAGTAACGATTGGCGAAGGTGCGATCGTCGCCATGGGCGCGGTCGTGACCCGGGACGTGCCGGCCGGCGCCGTCGTCGCCGGCAGCCCTGCTCGCGTCGTCGGTCAGCGCGACATGGTCACCTATCGGCGCCTCAAGGCGCAAGGACAATTCAGTTAAGCAAATGGAGTTCCTATGATCGAAGAAATTCGCGATGGCGGCACTGTCATGGCATTGATCATGCGGCGCGACTACAAGGCCGAGGGGATCCAGTTTCTGACCCCCGATTCGTACTCGCAGCAACTCGGCTACATGAACCGCCCGCAGGGCTACGTCATCAAGCCCCACGTGCACAACCTCGTCAGCCGCGAAGTCCACTACACAAACGAAGTCCTGTTCATCAAGAGCGGCAAAGTGCGCGTGGACTTCTACGGTACCGATCAGCAGTACCGCGAAAGCCGGATCCTGGACAGCGGCGACATCATCCTGCTGATCGTCGGCGGTCACGGCTTCGAGATGCTGGAAAGCAGCGAAATCGTCGAGGTCAAGCAGGGACCCTACGTGGGCGAGCACGACAAGATCCGCTTCGAGCCGGTGTCCGGCGACCGAGTCCGCCTGCCCGGCCATTGAA
>Ga0213872_10001046_pt1 | contig 19270 bp, 16 predicted proteins | sample VelepicomBERX_R2_FD_160071 | JGI IMG/M metagenome (GOLD analysis project Ga0213872, IMG submission 160071) | Rhizosphere microbial communities from Vellozia epidendroides in rupestrian grasslands, the National Park of Serra do Cipo, Brazil - RX_R2 | ecosystem: Host-associated > Plants > Roots >...
AGGCACTCGGCGGAGGCTGGCAACCATAGAGCCAGCGTCCGGCGGACTGACAAGGTGCTTTGCGCGATGTAGATCGTTGCGGTTCGCCTAGGAACGTTCAGACGTATCGAGTTAGTGAATGAAAAAAGACCTTTGCCAACATTTGCCTTTTGGCTTTGCTTTGGCTTGCCGTCGCCAGCTGCTCGCTGCCTGCGGCTGCGCAACAACAGTCTCGAGCTCCGACGCAGGAGAAGAATCCCGCCAATACCGAGCAGGATATCCCGGAAGAAACGCCACCAGGCGAGGTGACGATCGACGGCGAACCCGTTCTGAAGGTATATGAGCCGATCGGCGCGCTGACGGCCGAGCGGCGGGCGAAAGCAATCGAGTCACGAATCATCAGCCTCGCCAAAGACTCGAGTATTCCGGTGAGTTCCATTCATCTGCTGACGCGCGAAGCGTGGACGGAGATCATGGCCGAGAACCTGATGATCATGGCCGTCAGCGATGCGGACGCAAAGATGGCCGGCAAGCCGCGTCAGCAGCTCGCCGAAGAGTATGCGCGGAATATCGGTCAGGCTGTCGAGAGTTACCGGCACGATCACAGCTGGCGGATGATCGTTCGCGGCATCTTCAAGACTGCACTGGCGACGCTGGTCCTTGTAGTTGCCCTCTGGACGGTCCGGCGCGCCAGGTTCTTCCTGCGGCAGAGATTGATGGAGCGCATCCGAAAAAGCGCCAGCCGGGAAGATAAATCGGTCCTGCATGTCTCGGTAGCCTATGTCGGACCATTCCTGCTCGGTTTGGGCACGTTGCTGCGATGGGCACTTGTCCTTGTCCTGCTTGAGGTCTATCTCACTGTAACTCTGGGCTTCTACTCGTCCACTCGCGAGATATCCCTCACGGCGACGAATTGGGTTTTGTCGCAACTGGAAGCGCTGAGCAAGTCGGCGGTAGATTATCTGCCGAACCTGCTGGTCGTGGCTGTGGTCGCTTTGATCACGCGATATGTCATGCGGCTGATCAAGCTGATTTTTGCGCAGATTCGTAAGGGCGACCTGAAGATTCATGGGTTCTATCCGGACTGGGCGGAGCCGACGGATAAGTTGATCCGGCTGATGGTTCTGGCGCTGGCGCTGATCGTGGTTTTTCCCTATCTGCCGGGCGCCAAGAGCCCCGCGTTCCGGGGAATTTCGATCTTTGTGGGCGTGCTGCTCTCGGTGGGGTCGTCTTCGGCCGTGGCCAATGCGATTGCGGGGATCATTCTGACTTATATGCGCTCCTTCCTGGTGGGCGACTGGGTACAGATCGGTGACACCATGGGTGAAGTCATCGAGAGAAACATGCTGGTTACGCGACTTCTCTCCCCGAAGGCGGAACTTATTACTATTCCTAACTCGACAGTAATGAGCGGCTCGGTAAAGAACTACAGCACTGAGGCGAGGAAGTCGGGAGTTATCTTCTTCACCGCCGTATCGATTGGTTTTGACGCGCCATGGAGGACAGTCCATCAGCTTTTGATCAACGCCGCGCTCGACACCGAGCATGTGCTGCGGCAGCCGGCGCCATTTGTCCTGCAAAGATCGCTGGATGACTCCTATGTGACTTATGAGCTGAATGCTTATACGGATAATCCGCGGGAGGTGCTAAACATCTACTCGGACCTGCACCGGAACATTCAGGACAGGTTCAATGGGGCGGGCGTGGAAATCTGCTCACCCCATTATGCTGCGCTGCGCGACGGAAACACGATTGCGATCCCAGAACGCTACAGAGCGCCTGACTACAAATCTAAGGGATTCCGTCTGGACCTGAACGAAGCAGCAAATCAAGCGAATCATAGGCTGGCTGAAGCGAAGCAGGCGGTCAGGCCCACTACTAAGTAGAGGCACTGTTCTTTCTGACAGTATCCGGAGTCCTTTCTTTTCAATAGCCTTGAAGGGCAAGCTAAAGGCGAGGATTCATGGCCGATAAAGAGAACGGGAAGAACGGGGACCGGCTGAGCAACAAGGAATATACGAAGGAGCTGCGAAGATTGCAGGCCGAGTTGTGCAAGCTGCAGTACTGGGTGAAGTACAAGGGCCTGAAGGTCATCGTGATCTTCGAAGGACGGGATGCGGCGGGTAAAGGAGGAACGATCAGGGCAATTACCGAGCGGGTGAGCCCGCGAGTGTTCCGAGTTGTAGCTCTGCCCGCTCCGTCAGACCGGGAAAGGAGCCAAATCTACATGCAGCGCTACATCCAGCATTTCCCGGCGGCCGCCGAGATCGTGATTTTCGACCGCAGCTGGTATAACCGCGCCGGCGTGGAGTATGTGATGGGCTTCTGCACGAAGGAGCAGCACGATATCTTTCTCGAACGCTGCCCACTGGCCGAGGAGTACATCATCGACAGCGGGATCATTCTGATCAAGTACTGGCTGGAGGTCGGCCAGGAGGAGCAGGAGCGGAGATTCAAGGCGCGGATCAACGATCCGCTTCGGCAATGGAAGTTGAGTCCGATGGACACGGAGTCGTTCCGCCGCTGGTACGAGTACTCACGGGCGCGAGACATCATGCTGGAAAAGACCGACAGCAAGCTTGCGCCGTGGCATATTATCCGACAAGAGGAGGGCGCGGTTGAACTGCATCGCACACCTGCTGAGCATGATTCCGTACAAGAAGGTTCCGGGGGAACGGGTGAAGCTGCCGCGGCGCGATACGCGCAAAAGATATGACGATCAGTCTCCACTTAAGAGGCGGCATTTCATCCCAGAGGTTTATTGACGTGCTGCTGAAACGCGGCCTGCCGGATATGTCGCAATGAAACCGAGAATCCGCGAATGGATATTGCCGATCATCGTGCTGGCCATTCTGCTGGCCTTTACGCCGCATGCGCTTTACCGGGTATTCAAAACAGGCGACCCGTACCTGTTTACAAACGCATTTTTTGGAGACATGCTTGCCCGCCTGCACGGACCGGGGCGATTACGGTTCATCCTGCAGCCGACTGTGGCGATTCTGCTGGGGATTCGAGACGGCAGGAAAGATGCGCGGGCAGGGGCGGTTCCGTTTCTGTGGGGGATTATCTTTCATAAGGAACTCAGGCCGCAGTTGCTGAAGGATATGCTTACCGCTGTCCGAAATATCGTGGCGATCGCGATACTGCTTGATCTGATTTCGCAGTACCTGATTTTTCATTTTGTGCGCCCTGGTGCGGCGCTGGTTCTCGGCCCCGTGCTGATTGCGGCGCCGTACAGTTGCGCCCGCGCGCTGTCCAACCGGATTGGCCGCCGTCGTGGTCAGGGGGCTGCGATGAGTCCGGCAAGTTGATACCCCCCGGGCGATCGTCTAACGTTTAATAACGTTATTTCTTCTGTATAGGATTCAGAACCCTATGCTAAGCTGCTTGGGCCCGTGGTGTGCGGCATTCACATGCGCGCACCAGCAAAGGCAGAGATGAACAGCAGTGAGGGTTGACGCAGGCCAGGGATTGACCTGACGGCGTCCGTAGCCTGCAGGATTCGCGGTCTCCGCAAGGAAAGAAGGAGCACGCACCTGGACTGTGAACGACGCTCATGGTGCGTGAGCAAGTATGGCGCGCCGGTTCGCATTTGCGATTCTATTCACGCTTGGAACTCTGGTCTCCCCAGCTACAGCTGCCGCGGAGATAGGCGGCGACGCTGATGCGCAGGCCTGTGAAGCCAAGGTGATCATCCTAGGGGCGATTGCGGGAGCTGAACTGCTTGCGATCCTCTACCTGCTCCGTGACCGAGCGAGAAGCCGATCCACGAAAGGCGCATTGCAGCGGAAAGAAGAAGAGCTGAGAAAGTCGGAAGAGATGTTCTCGAAGGCCTTCCGGCACGGACCGATGGCGGTAACATTAAGCTCCGCCGCTTCCCAGAGATACATCGACGTGAACGAAACCTTCGAACGGATGACAGGATACAGCCGCAAAGAAGTCCTGGGCCGGACAGTACAGGAAGTAGGGCTGTGGGTCGATCCGGATGAGAGAACGAAACTGATCCAAAAAATTATTGCCGAGCGGCGTCTGCGCGACATCGAGTACCAGTTCCGGCGTAAGGACGGAACGATACGGATTGGACAGGCATCGGCAGAGCTGATTGAAGTTGCAGGCGAGCTATGCGTTTTGGGAATAGCCTCCGATATCACCGACCGCAAAGAAGCCGAGCGGGCGCTTGCGGAAAGCGAGAAGAGATTCCGCCTGATAGCCGATTCTGCGCCCGTGCTGATGTGGCTTGTGGGCCCAGATAACAACTGCACAGACGTGAATGAGGGATGGCTGAAGTTCACGGGCCGAAGCAAGCAAGACCAGCTAGGAAAAGGATGGATGGAAAGCATCCACCCGGACGACATCCAGTCATACAGGCGCGCTTTCACGAACGCGCTCGACTCCAGGGTCAGTTTCGCGGCGGAACACCGGCTGCGCCGCTATGACGGCGGGTATCGCTGGATGAGGACCCATGCGGTGCCGAGCTTCCTTGAGAACGGGGAACTGGCCGGATATATCAGTTGCTGCATCGATGTGACGAATGAGAAGGAAGCGAAGGCCACCCGTGCCGAGTTCGGCGGCAGGCTTATCCAGGCCCAGGAGAAGGAGCGCACACGCATAGCAAGAGAGCTGCACGACGATATCAACCAGAGAATGGCGCTGCTGGCGAACGGGATCGAGAGGGTAATGCACGCAAACGGAGACTACACGAAGGCCGAGCAGACGAAAGACCTAAGCGCACTGTGGCGGCTGACCAACGAAATCGCCACGGACATCCAGCACCTGTCACACCAACTGCATCCTTCGAAACTGCACTATCTTGGGCTGGCAACAGCGGTCCGCGACGTGTGCCACGAATTCTCACGCCAGCACCGTATCAGCGCCGACTGCAATGTCCAGGGGCTGCCCACTGATCTTGACGAGGAGGTATCTTTAAGCCTGTTCCGGACCGTCCAGGAAGCGCTCCGCAACGTCGCCAGGCACAGCCGTGCCACACATGTAAAGGTCGAGCTGGTTCATGAGTCAGGGGTCGTAAAACTGCGGGTTACAGACGATGGAACAGGGTTTGATCCAAATCAAGCCCAGAATCCACTTGGACTGGGACTGGTAAGCATGGGAGAGCGCCTGCGATCCGTGGGCGGAGAATTCAGGATCTCCTCGCGTCCGGGCAGCGGCACACGCGTCGAGGGCACCGTTCCGGCCGTTTTGAAGCGAAACAGGGCCGTCTACTCGGCGGCTGAATAACAGGCCATACCCCCGTCATTTTTGACAGTAGGCGAGCAGCGCTGGAACGCATAATCTCGCTGCCAGGTTCTTTTGCTCTCTTTGCCGAGGTCATTTTCCGCAGCAAAGCGAAAGCTGATATACCCCCTTCGCGACAAGCCGCAAGGAGCATGTGTGTCCAGGCTTCGTATTCTTCTTGCCGACGACAACTCCGCCGTTCTGGATCAAGTGTCCAGGGTGCTGGCGAAGAAGTATGAGATTGTCGCGGCGCTGAAGGAAGGGGATGTTGTAGTCAAAGAGTGCCTTAGGCTGAAGCCGGATGTGGTCATACTGGATATTTCCATGGGGGAGGTGAGCGGCATCGATCTGGCCAGAGAGCTTCGAGATTCGGGCAGCGAGTCGAAGATTGTGTTTCTCACCGTGCATGAAGACTACGACTTTGTGAAGGCGGCGATAGGGTCCGGAGCACTCGCTTACGTAGTGAAATCGCGGCTGAGCGCGGACCTGGTTTGCGGGGTAGAAGCAGCTATGGCGGAGAAGCTCTTTGTATCGTCCAGTTTGCTGTACCAGCGAAGTTAGAGGTAGAGGTTTTCCCTGTCATCAACAGTTTCAGCCTTTTAACAAACATTTGTGCAGCAGCCGGCCGTGCTCTATTGACGTCTTCAGTCATGTGACGTAGAACACTTACTACGTCATTTAGTGCCAGGACAATTGAGCGGTACCCAGAGGAGGAGAGCGGCATGCCCACCACTCGTTCTCGCATTCTGATAGCCGATGATCATACGCTCGTAGCGGACCTGTGCCGTAACCTGCTTCAAAGCGAATTCGAAATCGTAGGGACCGTGAGTGATGGACGCGCGATGGTGCGCGCCGCCGTGCAGCTGAAGCCTGACGTCATCGTGGTCGATATCGCGATGCCGGTCTTGAATGGTCTCGATGCCGGCCAGCAGGTGAAAGAAATCCTGCCTGCGGTCAAGCTGGTGTTTCTGACCATGAACACCGATATTGAACTTGCCGCCGAGGCATTCCGCCGCGGGGCTGCAGGATACCTGCTGAAGACCTGCGCCGCGAAGGAGATGCTCACCGCCGTGCGAGAGGTGCTGCAGGGCCGGTCCTACATGTCGCAATCGATCTGCAAGGACGAGCTCAATTATCTGCGCCGGAAAGAAAAGAAGCTTATCGAAGAAGACGAGCGCCTGACCGAGAGGCAGCGCGAGGTGCTGCAACTTCTTGCAGAAGGCAAAGTGATGAAGGAGATCGGCGGAATCCTGAATATGACGCCCCGGACGGTTGCCTTCCACAAGTACCGCATGATGGAAGCGCTGGGCGCGAGGAGCAACGCCGAACTGGTTCGCTATGCTGTAAGGCACCACATCGTCAGCGTTTAGCAGCTGACGATGCGGAGTCTCCAGCTGGCATTGGCGCGAGTTCAGGCTCGCGCTGTTGCTTGCAACTTGTGATTGAACGGCTGTGCCTGGTGCTCGGCGGATAGCGTGAATACAGGGCAGTTCGCCAGCCGGATCACATCGAAGGCGAACAGTTCGGAGGGGGGAATGCCAATGGCGCCGCTCCTCTGAACGCCCATGACGATGAAGTCGGCGTGCTTCTCGGCTGAGACTTTCACGATGGTTCGGGCAGGGTCGCCGGCGCGGGTGATGCATTCAGAAACGACCGAACCGATCTCGCGCGTGAATTCCCTGAACTCCTTTTCGTGAGGAAGCGCGTCCGGTGGTGTGCCGAAGGGGTCGACATGGAGCAGCACAAGGCGTCCGTCAAGATGACGGGTGAGGTGCGCCGTGTAAGAGAGCGCGGCGCGCGACGTGTTGGAGAAGTCGGTGGGAAAGAGCACTCTTCGCTCATGCGTGGCTTCGTATGCGTCCTGGCGGACAAGCCGAGCGACCGTCAGTACCGGGCACGAGACGGAGCGCAGCAGCATCTCTGCGACGGAACCCAAGCCTTGGCCGCCTTTGTAGCCTTTGCCGCTTGTCGCAATGACGAGAAGGTCCGCATCGCGTTCCTTAATCAGGCCGGACACGGTCTCACGTATGCCTCCGACGCGAAGAGCGGTGGAACAGCGGACTCCGTCGAAAGCCAGACTTGAGCTGATGCGTTGTAGCTCGTCTTCGGCGGCGTCGATGCGATCGGGCAGCGGCTCCGTTGGCATTCCGTCGACCTGCAGGGAGCGGGTCATATCGATGACGTGGACGACGAGCAGCTTCGCTGAAAAGCGACAGCCAAGCTGCTTCGCATAATGTATGGCGCCGTAGGATGCGTCGGAAAAATCCGTCGCAACCACGATTCTCTTCATTGTGAACTCGTGGTATTCACGCATGATGCACCTCGCTTCCGTCGGGAGGGGCCTTTCACAGGGCGGTAGCTCCCGCCGGCATTCAATCAAACAGAGCCTTTCGCGGTCCGCGTCTCTGTTCGTCCTTCTTATGGTTCGATGGCGACTTTCAATACGCCATCCTGTTGTTTGCTGAACAATTCATAGGCATCGACGATCTCGCTCAACGAATATCTGTGCGTGATCAGCGGTGTTAAGTCGACGCGCTTGTGCAGGACCAGTTCCATAAGCCTGCGCATGCGCTCCTTGCCGCCTGGGCAGAGGGTGGTAACGATCCTGTAGTCGGCAAGACCAGCGCCAAAGGCATCTACGGGAATGCTCAGCTTGCCCGCATACACGCCGAGACTGGAGAGCGTTCCCCCGGGACGAAGGACGCGCAGCGCTGTCTCAAAGGTGGTTTGCGTTCCCAGCGCTTCAATGGCAACGTCGACCCCGCGTCCGCCGGTAATTCGCCTGATCTCAGCGACAACGTCGACGACGGTGTAGTCGAGCACCATGTCGGCACCCATCTTGAGCGCCGCCTGCTTGCGAATCGGATTCGATTCGACTGCCATGATGAGGCTCGCGCCCTTCAGTTTTGCTCCAGCGGTAGCGCACAGACCAATCGGGCCCTGGGCGAGAACGGCAACCGTGTCACCGATCCTGAGGTCGGCGCTCTCCGCAGCGGAGAACCCCGTGGAAGCGATGTCGGCAAGGAGGATAACCTGCTCATCATTCAGCGCGTCGGGGACCCTCGCCATATTGGCCTGCGCGAACGGCACCAGAAGATACTCGGCCTGTGCGCCATTGATGGTATTGCCGAATTTCCAGCCGCCGATCGGCTTCCCGCCGCATTGCGAAAGGCTGCCGTTGAGGCAGGACGCGCATTGGCCGCAGGGAGTGATGGCGCCAACGAGCACGCGGTCTCCGACTTCGTAGCCTGTGACTCCGGGGCCGAGTTCATGAATAACTCCAACGGCTTCGTGCCCGATGACCAGGCCAGGATTTACCGGGTATTCGCCTTTGAGAATGTGCACGTCGGTTCCGCAGATGGTGGTGAGGGTGACGCGAATCACGGCCTCGCCGTAGCCGGGCTCGGGGATCGGCACCTCTTCGACGGCAATCTGATGAGGTCCGCGAAAGACTAATGCCTTCATGAGGCCGTCGTGCTTCGCGACTTCATGCTTCTCGAGTTTTTCCATTGCAAATGCAGTAGTCATGGATTTACCTCTCTCGAAACAGATCACTCTACGCCGGGCTGCGATTTGCGCCAGTGATACAGGTCACAGCTTCGGCACATACGCGTGACCGGCGTCACAGAAAAGGGCACCCAACGGACCTAGCCTGAGAGTGGCGACAGCTTACTTCCAGGTGTCCCGCGAAAGGTGATGTGCGATGAAATGCGCCAATCCAAAATGCAATGCCGAAGGTTTGTACCTGCGAAGCGGCAGTCTGCATGCGATCGACCTGGTCGTTGCAGACGTGCGGGAATCCGGAGGAGAGACGATCAACCGGAGGATTGTGTGGTTGTGCGGCAGGTGCACCAGGCAATTCGACGTTGAGACGTGGCGTCCACCAGGTCAGCAGTTACGGCTCAGAAGCCGAGAATCAGCCTCGACCATCAGAGTCCCTTCCCGCCTGAAACAGATGAACCCTCCGGAGCAGCGCCTCGCATCATAGTTATTGAGCGGCGCCCGGCGGCAGATCCTGCCGGCCACCGCAGAATTTTCCTGAAGAGTTTTTCACATACAAATAATGCGGCCAACCTGGTGTTTGGCGTGTCAAATGTCAGTTGCACAGCCCACGCAGCGTGAGCGATGATCCACACGCAGACGTCGGAATATGTGCAGTGCGCAGCGCGGAAAAAACTTGGAATGTGGGGACAGAGATTCGCATTCTAAAAAACATAGACAGCGAGGAGTGTACTTATGAAGAAGACAGCGACTGAAGAACTGGAACACAGGCAAGCAGCGCCTCTGGCTACTCCAACCGACCTAAAAGCAGCGGCAACGAAAGACATCTCAGCAACAATGAACGCGATCCTGGCGGACGTATTCGCGCTTTACATCAAGACCAAGAACTTCCACTGGCACATGAGCGGGCCGCATTTCCGCGACTATCACCTGCTGCTCGATGACCACGGCGATCAGATTTTCGCCATGACCGACCCCATCGCAGAGCGTGTGCGCAAGATCGGCGGGCAAACGATCAAGTCGATCAAGCAGATCGCGAGCCTGCAGCGCGTTCTGGACAACGATGCAGAGTTTGTAGAGCCTTCGGACATGCTGTCTGAGCTGCGCGAGGACAACCAGACGCTCGCGGCGCGGCTGCGCGAGGCCCACGAGGTCTGCGACGACCACAACGATATCGCAACGGCGAGCCTGATCGAAGTCTGGATCGACGAGACGGAGCGGCGTACGTGGTTCCTGTTTGAAGCGACCCGCCGGGGAGATTCCAGCGGGCACTGAGAGTTGCAGCGGCAAGAGGAGCGGGAGGCATGCATACCTCCCGCTTTTCTATTGGTCGAGAGAGAACTGCCAGGCGACGATTTTCTTCAGCGTGTCATAGGGGAGCTGGCCATTCACGACCTCGCCGACCGGCATCTGCCGGCCGTTGATGAAGAGCATCGGCGTCTCGGTCACCTCGAGATCCTGGCCGAGCTTGATGGATGCGTCGACGGGCGCCTTCGCGGCTGACGTGTAGGAACAGGAACCGATTTTGGTGGAGTCCAGGCCAATCTTTGTGACGGCGTCGGCGAGGGTCGAGTCGGAGGTCTGCGGCGTTAGGCCGTCCTGGGCGGCGAAGACGGCGTCGATGTATTTAAAGAAGGCATCGTTGCCGGCCTGCTGAGCGACGCACGTGCCGTAGGTGGCCGCCTTGTAGGCCTCGGTGTGGATCGAGGTGAGAGGGTAGTTCTCGAAAACGAAGTGCGCCTGGGGGAAATCACTGATGAGCCGCTCAATGGTCGGCTGCACGGCTTTACAGTGGGGGCACTGCATATCGGCAAACTCGACGAACTCGAACTTTTTATCGGCGGCACCCCGACTCGGGCCGTCAGCGCGCTCGCTAAGGATGCGGCGGGTATCGGCGTAGGGCGCGGCCCCGAAAGGCAGGACGTCATTGTTCGAGATGAGGTGCTTGCCGTCGGGCGTGACATCAAAGAGAAGCGTGGCGACTTGCTGCTGCGGATCGCTCTTCTGCGCGACGAGAGCTGTTACCTTGCTGACGCCGGGAGCAGGCGTCTTCTGGATAGCCTGCACCTGCCAGACGCGGTCGGTGTCGTATCCCCAGGACACGCGGAGGAAGGCCTCGACGGTTTCGCGGGTAGGCGAATCAGCGGTAAAGTTCCTTGGGTCGACGGGCGGAAACTTCGGGCCGGACGATGCGCTAGGCGCGGAGGGAATCTCAGGCTGGGTTGTGGTCTGCTGCGCGAGTGTGGGCGTGCAGGCTGCGGCGGCGAGCAGCGCAAAAGCAGCTATGGATCGGCGAACGGCAGACTGAGATGACATCAATTTCCTTTCGAGCTCGAGATTTATACCTGAACCTTGACGGCAATCGGAAAGCGGCGTCCCATTCCGAAGGCTTTGGTTGTAACTTTGAGGACCAGGGCAGCCTGCTGGCGCTTGTACTCACTGCGCTCCACAAGTTTGACGACGCGGCGCACGAGTTCGATATCCACGCCGAGCCTCGAGGAGATGTGCTCGGGCGTCTCGTAGCGCTCGACGTAAGCCTCAAGAATGGGATCGAGGACTTCATAGGGCGGCAGCGAGTCGGTGTCTTTCTGGCCGGGGCGGAGCTCGGCTGACGGCGCTTTTTCGATGATCGAGACCGGGATGATCTCGCGCTCGCGGTTGAGATGACGGGAGAGCGCGTAGACTTCGGTCTTGACGACGTCGCCGATGACGGCGAGGGCTCCAACCATGTCTCCGTAAAGCGTGCAGTAGCCCGTGGCCATCTCGCTTTTGTTGCCCGTTGTGAGAACCAGCGAGTTGAACTTGTTGGAGAGCGCCATGACAAGGTTGCCGCGAATACGCGACTGGATGTTTTCCTCAGTGATATCCGGCTGCAGGCCGGCAAAGATGGGCGCGAGTGCGCTGTTGTACTCGGCGAAAAGCGAGCTGATGGGGATGATCTCAAAGCGGATGCCGAGGTTTTCGGCAAGATGGCGGCTGTCGTCGATTGAGCCCTGCGACGAGTAGGGGCTGGGCATGCCGACGCCGAGGACATTCTCCTTGCCGAGCGCCTGGACGGCGATGGCAGCGACCAGAGCGGAGTCAATACCGCCGCTCAAAGCGACGATGGCGCGGGAGAATCCGCACTTGTGGACGTAGTCGCGCGTGCCGAGTACGAGAGCTCGGAAGATGGCCTCGTCCTCTTCTTCGGCGTTGGCGTGCAGGTCTCCGGTGAGCGACTCGGTGTCGACAAAAATGAGGTCTTCTTCAAACGATGCAGCCTGCGCGATGACCCGGCCGTCGCGGCCGATGGCGATGCTGGAGCCGTCAAAGACGAGACTATCGTTGCCGCCGACCTGATTGACCATCAAGACAGGCTTGCAATGATGCCGAGCGATGTTGGCCAGCATGTCGCGCCGCGTGCCGCGCTTGTCGCGCCAGTAGGGTGAGGCGGAGATGTTGAGAATGACCGAGCCGCCACCGCGGATCAGCTCCTCCACGGGATCGACGCTGTAAAGGCGGTTCTCCCAGAAGCTCTTGTCGTTCCAGGCGTCTTCGCAGATGGTGAGAGCCACGTGCTGGCCATCGAACGCGAAGAGCCTCTGCTTGTGCGAGGGCGCGAAGTAGCGCTGTTCGTCGAAGACGTCGTAGAACGGCAACAGCATCTTCGACTGAACGAATTCGACATGGCCGTTGCGCAGCAGCGCGGCGGAATTCATGACGTGCTTGCCGCTGCCGTGGTGGGCCGGCGTGACGTATCCGCAGATGATAGCGGTGCGGCCGCGCGCGGTGCATGCGGCAACCTGCTCGACGACCTGCCCCGCGCGAGCTACGAAGGCGGGTTTTTCGAGGAGGTCGGCGGGAGGATATCCGCAGACGGAGAGCTCGGGAAAAACGACCAGATCGGCATTTCCCTGCTCGGCGCGCCGGGTGAATTCGAGAATCTTCTGTGCGTTTCCGCAAAAGTCGCCGATGGTTGGGTTGATCTGGGCGAGCGCGATCTTCACACTTCAAGTGTAGCAACCGGGGCACTGCGGGAATCAGCTCGTGGTGCAGTTGTTAATCAGGTCGCGGATCTGCGAGGTGATGACACCGCACCCCAGAAATCCCGGCTTATCGGTGCACTGGACGGTCAACCTTTGGCCAGCCGGATCGTAATCCCACGCGATGGTGATACCGCTGCGCGAGGCGGTTCCGCTGTAACCGAAAATATTGATCCCCGAGGATTGCGCTCTCTGGATGAGGCACGCGAAGTGCTCCAGCGTGATCCCGGAGAAGGTCTGGACGTTACAGCTTGCCATACCAAACTCCTTTGAGCCCAGGGTCACTTTCTGCATGGTAATGCGTATTTTTCAAGGCCAAGGGGCCAAAGGAAAATCAATTCGGTCAGGAGCTGCGAGCCGGGGCGGGTATGCGCGGCGGAGCCTTCAGACGCGATGCGATGATGGCAGCGAGAATCAGGAGGGCTCCGGTGACGAAGAGGGCGGCGCGGAAGCTATGGGTGAGGTCGCTGGCGAGGCCCATGATGTAGGGGCCGGTGAATCCGCCGACAGCTCCGACGGAGTTGACGAAGGCGATGCCTGCGGCTGCGGCGGTTCCGCGAAGGAGAAAGGCGGGGAAAGTCCAGAAGGGTGCGACTGTTCCCCAGACGAAACCGGTGGCGAGGAAGATAGCAATAAGGGAGAGGATCGGAGTGGTGAGGGCGGCGCTGGCGATGAACGCCAAAGCGGCGACAATGAGGGAAACGGTCAGATGCCATTTGCGCTCACCGGTCAGATCGGAGCTGCGGGCGACGAGCAGCATGCAGACGGCGGCGAGGATGTAAGGCACTGTGGTGAGGGCGATGACGCTGAGGTCTCCGGCCGCTGTGAGCTTTTTGACCACGATGGGCAGCCAGAGAGTGAGCGCGTAGAAGGCTACCGACATGGCGAAATAGATAGCCGCGAGGAGCCAGACGGCGAGGCTGCGGAAGGCGTGTCCGAGATGTGTGGCGTGGGCCTGGTGGGCGTGCGCGGAGACCTCTGCGACGAGCCATTCGCGCTCGGAAGGCGAGAGCCAGTGGGCCTCCTCGGGGCTGTCGGTGAGAACGAAGAAGGTGGCAATGCCGAGGATGATGGATGGCGTGCCTTCGCCCAGGAAGAGCCACTTCCATCCAGCGAGGTGAGCAAGGCCGTCGAGGCGCAAGAGCAACGTGGAGACGGGCGCGCCGATGATTCCGGCGGCAGGCGCGGCGGTGATGAAGAGAGCGAAGGCGCGAGCGCGGTGCGCGGCGGGAAACCAGCGGGTGAGGCAAAGGATGATGCCGGGGAAGAATCCGGCCTCGGCTACTCCGAGGAGAAAGCGGAGCAGGTAGAAGCCAAAGGGTGAGTGGATGAGCGCCATGGCAGAGGAGACGATGCCCCAGGCGACCATGATGATGGCCATCCAACGACGCGGGCCGAGGCGCAGAAGAATGAGGTTGGCGGGGATTTCAAAGAGCGCGTAGCTGATAAAGAAGAGGCCTGCGCCTGCTCCGTAGACCGTGTCGGAGAAGCCAAGGTCGCGGCGCATGGAGAGCGCGGCGAAGCTGAGATTAACGCGATCGAGATAAGCGCAGACGTAGAGGACGAAGAGAAAGGGGATGAGTCTCCAGAAGACCCGGCGGATGATGCGGGCGGGGTCGGCAACAGAGGGTGGATGGATGCCCGACATAGGCGGTGCGATAAGAGTAGCGGTTCTTTGGGATTCCGTGCAGCCGGATGGAGATATATTCACCGCGAAGACGCAAAGAGCGCCAAGGTTTGCAGAGTTTTCACCACAGAGGACACAAAGAAGACTGCTATTCGGACAAGATCTGCCTGGCGGCACGCAGGCCGGAGCGGAGAGCAGCGTGGACGGTACCCCAGTGGCCGGTGGTGTCGGTGTGTTCTCCGGCGAAGTAGAGGGTGTTGTCGACGGGCGCGGCAAGTTCGTCGGACGCAGTGACTGCGCCGGCAGGGGCGTAGCTGTAGGCTCCACGGCTGTACGGGTCGGATTGCCAGTCGTGGGCGTGGAAGCTGACGAGGAGTTCGGCTAGATCGCGGCGGTTAAAAATTGCAGAAAGCGTGGCGAGGGCCTTGTCTTTGAGTGCCGCCCCAGTTGGCGTGTGCAGCGCACGCGGGCCTGCGGTCCAGCAGGTAAGCGTGGGCGATGGATTCGGCGCGGCGGTCCACCAAGTGGGCAGTGGACTGTCCTGCGCAAAGAGGAAGCTAACGTTGGGCGCAGCGGATTCCCAGAAGCGCTCGCGGAAAAGCATCGTGATGCGCGTGGCGGAGCCCATGACGAGTTTGCGGATCGCGGCGATGGAATTGGAGGGTTCGGGGGAGATGCTGGGTGATCCGGACTGGAGTACGCCGAGCGGCATAGCAATCACGGTACGCGCCGCACGGATTTCGGGCAGCGCGGGGTTGGAGGTCGCGGCACGGACCTCGCCGGGTCCCCACTGAATTGCAGTGGCGGGCGAGCTGAGGTGGAGTTGCCCACCGGATGCAATGAAACGGTCGCGCAGGAATGCGGCGAGGCTGTCGTAGCCTTCGACCATGCGGAAGGCGCGATCGCCATCGATGCTCTCTTCGGCCTGCTGCTGTTTGCGGAGTGCGGCGGTGCCGATGCGGGTTGCGTCGGCGGCGTTGAAGCCCTCGACGTATCCTGTGGCACGCGCTGCGATGTGCTCGGGCAGGTTCTTCTGCGCGAGAAATTCTGCGAAGGGCAGGTCAGGCGATTCAGGCAGGTCGTCGAGGACGTCGAAGGCTTCGTCGAAGAATCCGCAGTCGCCGAGCTTGCCATTTTCGTAGCAGACGAAGTCGCCGGTGCGTTCGTAGAGGGTGAGTCCGGCTTCGCGGATCAGATCAAGCAGTTCGGGCGGGCGGCCGTGCACGAATTCTGCACCGAGTTCGATCGGCAAGTGGGTTGCGGGATCGCGTACCGTCAGGATGCGGCCGCCGATGCGGTCGCGGGCTTCGATCAGGATGACGTCGCGTCCAGCCTCGGCTAGAGTCCGCGCGGCTGCGAGCCCTGCTATGCCTGCTCCGATGACAGCGACGTCGGCGTTCGACATGCGTTTACTTGGGCTGAACCTTGATCAGGACGAGCGCGTTCGGCGTGAGCTGCAGTTCGAGCTTGCCGTTGTTCAGCGTTGACTGCTCGGGCGCGGGGAGTTCTGTCTCCCGGTTAAGCTGTTCTACCTGCGCGGGCGTGGGATCGAGCGGCTTGCCCATGGCGGCGTAACGCGGGAGCACGTTGCCGTGTTCGCTGTCCACGCGCTGCGTTGTAATGCTCGCGTTGGGCAGGACTCCGCGAAACGTCAGCGTCATCGTGTGGGCAGTTCCCTGCTTGTCGGGGTCGACGAGGTTCCACGCGGCGACGGCGAGAGAGCCGTCGGCGGATTTTGTAACGATGACGTTGTTGGATGGGTTAGCCAACCGCTGGTTCCCGAGTTGGTGCAGCAGACCGTAGGCATAGTAGCTGGGCTTGTTGATTCCGCCCTTGGCGCGGAGGCCGAACTGGCCTTCAAACGGCTTCGGACTGGGGCCGCCTTCTTCGAAGACGTCAGAGAAGGTCCAGAAGGAGAGCATGTCGACGCCGCTGCACTGGCGAAAGGTGTTAGCCAGAGCGGGCCCGACGAAGATAGTGTCGCGCGACTCGTTCATGCCCTGCACGTTCCACTCGGTCCACATGAGGGGCAGGTTGGGCAGCGGTGAGACCTGGATCTGGCCGCGGACCTTGGCGATGGCGCGAGGGACGCGCTCGTCCATGGGAATGTCTTTGGGGAAGTTCGGTGGGAGATCCGAAGGCCGAACTTCCTCGTTTGGGCCGAAGAGGTCCTGGACGGTGTCGTCGGAGTATCCGTGGGTGGAGACGAAGTCGACGGGAACGTGATTGTCGGCGCAATATTTCAGGAAGTCGGGGATCCAGTAGGCGGCTGAGCTAGCGGGTCCGCCGACGCGCAGGCGCGGGCTGACGGCTTTTAGGGCGCGGGCGGTGTGAGCGTAGAGATCGAAGTAGGACTTTTTGCGCGGGATGCCATCCCAGAAATCGATGTTGGGCTCGTTCCAGACTTCGAAGTACCACTGCGAGACTTCGTCGATGCCGTAGCGCTCGACGAGATGCTGTGCGAATGCAGTTATCAGGCCGTCCCAGCGCTCCATGCTTTTTGGCGGAGAGACATTCTGCTTGTACCAGAAGGGATGGAGCGCATCGGGATTGAAAGCCAGCTTCTTGGGCATGAAGCTGATCTCGACGAAGGGGCGGACGCCGTTCTTAAGCAATCCGTCGTAGATCTGGTCGACATAGGCGAAGTTATAGACAGGATTGCCATGCTCGTCTTCGTTGTAGACGCCGTTTTCGTCATGCAGAATGGCATGGAAGCGGACGTAGCGGAAGTCGGCCACCTGCTTTACGGCGCGGAGGTCGTCACGGTAGCTCTCGCGAAGTGTGAGATTAGCGCGGCCGGAGCCGAACATTTGCTCCCAGAAGTGGGGGAACGGCGTGGCCGGCGCGGCGGCATCGATTTCGACCTGCTCCTGGGCGAGGAGGGAGAGCGCTGCGGCGGGAGACAGCAGTGCCAATCCCAAAACAAGGGAGACGAGGCGATTCACTTTCTGCATGGCTTACTCCTGAACAGGACCGATGGAGCGTGAACAACGCGGATTCGCGTGAAGAGGAAGGAGGGTGCGCCGTAGCGGCGCACCCAGATTGCATTAGAAGCTGAAGCGCCCCTGGAACGTAATGATTCTTGACCCAAGTGCGCTCTGCGCCTGGCCAAGGTTCGACGAGGTAACGAGGTTCGAGATGCTAGTGGGGCTGATGTTAAGGGTATTGAAGATATTGAGGAAGTTGGCCTGAATTTCGATCTTCGCGCCTTCGCCAACGCCCGGAATTCTGGGCAAACCGAATGCTTTGGCAAGATTCATATCGAGGTCACGGTAACGGGGACCCGGCATGGAGTTGCGGCCAAGTCCCGGCGCAGGGATGAACGCGGTCGCGAACGAACCGGGAGCATCGGCAATTGCATTGGCGTAGTTCGGAACGAAAAAGTAGTTGTTGCTGAACTGATCGTTGTTCGTGCCGGTATTCGCTGTGCCCGGATTGGGGAAGTTGCTTCCGGTCTTGAAGGCGTTGTTGCTGGTGCTCCTCAGAGCTTTGCCGTTGTAATACGGACGCAGGTTCTGGAACCCATAGTTACAAAGGTTGCAGTAGATCTGGTGCGGCGCCGTATAAAGCGGAGTCCAACCAAAGCCGGTGTGGTAGGTAAAGACTCCGCTGAGCGACCACCCGCCAGCGACCTTCTCTCTCCAGTCGTTGCCATGGAAGATCACCGGCTGCCAGATTCCGAAGAGCTTGAAGGTATTACCAAGGTCAAAGTCCGATCGGCCATAGGCGTACTTGGTGTTGTACAGATAGGGGCTGCGGAAGTATGGGCCCGAGTTTCGATCGAAACTGTGCGCCCAGGTATACTGCCCCTCCAGAGAGAAGCCTTGGGAGAACTGATGCTTCAAGTCGGCGATCATCATGTTGTTGTTCGAGGTACCCGTGTTGCCGAAGGTGTTGACGCTGTTCACCAGAGGGTTCAGCGGAGCGCCCCGAATAGTTCCATAGGCGTTCGCATCATAGTCGAACAAGAGGTGCTTGCCGGAGCTGCCCAGATAGGTGAGGGTTCCCACCCATGAATGCGATAGATCCATTTCTACTTCAAGAGAATAGTGGTGCACATACTGTGTGGGCAGATTGTTAGTCAGCGCATTCAGATTCGCGGCTCCCACCGTTGGCAGTCCGGCAGCGTTAAATGTGGTAATCACGCTCGGGTTCGGTGGATACCCATTGATATTGTGCACGTTGCTCGAAGTCGCGTAGAGAATGTTCGGATTGATGTTGGTCGGACTGGTGCTGGTTCCCGGAACAGACGAGGTTCCCGGCGGGTTAAAGTCGTTGGCGTTCGCGTTTGCAATCTGCTCCTGGTTGTAGTTCAGACCGTAACCGCCGCGCCAGACGACCTTTCCGTTGAAATAGTTCGGAGCCCAATTAAAGCCGACCTGTGGCCCAAAGTTGAGGTTTTGAGGATTCCAGGCGTTGACGCGGGTGCGGATAGTGATTGCGGTCAAAAGAGCAGAACCGGGACCGAACCGGAGCACACCCATGTTGTTGTCCTTATCGGAAAGCCCTCCGAAGTAGGAGTAACGGAGTCCTGCGGTCAGGGTCAGGTTCGGGCGGACCTTCCAATTGTCCTGAAAGAAGAAGCCCCAGATGTTCTGGCGGTTATCGTTGCGGAACCCGCCGGGAAAACCGGTGGTCGCCTGGAATGGCCCACCTTCAGCTTCGGGAGCGTCATTCAGGAAGTCCCAGATGTTGTAAAAGGTGTAGTTCGGCGCGCCGATCGGATCGTTGAGATAGTACAGGCGGGTGAGCTCGAAACCGAACTTCCATGTCTGCGCGCCATGAACCATGGTGGCGACGTCCTTATAGCCGTAAGTCCACTGGTTCAGGTGGGAAGGCGCCGCCACGCCGATGGAAGCGAGACTGATGCCGCCAAGGTTGTGGGGGCCGCCACTGTTATTCCACTGGA
>Ga0213872_10001047_pt1 | contig 19247 bp, 14 predicted proteins | sample VelepicomBERX_R2_FD_160071 | JGI IMG/M metagenome (GOLD analysis project Ga0213872, IMG submission 160071) | Rhizosphere microbial communities from Vellozia epidendroides in rupestrian grasslands, the National Park of Serra do Cipo, Brazil - RX_R2 | ecosystem: Host-associated > Plants > Roots >...
ATTCCAAATGTGACTCGTCCTGAATTAGGTTGACACCTAGTTCGACGGTTAAGGTCGGTATTATCCGACCAAAGACGCCCGATGTACCACGTCGGGCGTCTGCATTTTCAGCGACAGATGAGGTCGTTCAAGGTTGTAGATCTCGATCGACTCCTGAACCATGCGTCTGGCCTGCTGGAGATCAGCGGGCCGCTGCAACAGGAACTCCGATTTCAGGATGCCATTCACCCGTTCGGCCAAGGCATTCTGGTAGCAGTCATAGCCATCGGTCATCGAGCACCTGATGCCATGGCGCTGATGGAGGGCTTGGTAATAGGTCGAGCAGTATTGGATGCCACGATCCGAATGATGCACGAGCGGTTGGCGAGTCTGGCGGCCTCGTAACGCCATCTTCATCGCCTGGGCGACCTCTTCCGTCTGCAAACTCGCGTGCACATGCCAACCCACGATCTTGCGTGAGTGCGCGTCGGTTACCAGGCTCAGGTAAACAAACTTGTCCGCCGTTGGTAGATAGGTGATGTCGGCGACCCATACCTGCTCGCTACGCGTGACCCGTATCTGCTCTGGCCCTGCCTTGAGCAAGTTGGGGTGGCGACGAAACCGATGATGACTGTCCGTGGTCTTGTGGTAGGCCCGTTTGGGCGGCACCAATAACCTGGCCTGGCGTAAGGTGTCGAAGAGTGCATCTCGACCCAGCTGGATACCGACTTGCTGGAGCGGTGTCTGCAACACGTGCTGGAGCTTGCGCGTACCCAACCGAGGTTGGCGCAGACGCACCTCTCGAACCAATTGAATCACCGTGCGCGCCTGCGCTTCACGCTGTGCTTCGCGATGGCACCCTTGGTAGTACGCCTGCCGGCTTATACCCATATAACGGCAAGCCCTGGACACGCTCAGTCTCGCGACGAGGTTTTGCGTGAGGACTTGCCGGAACGCTTTTTTACGACGCGTACTCCATAGTCTTGCTTGAGCACATCAATCACCGCCTCGAACAGCCGGGCCTTCTCTTGGGCTTCGGCCAGTTGGACTTGCAGCGCCTTGATCTGTTGCTCGGGTGTCAGAGATTTGGGGTCTGGATCGGTGGCCATAGCCGCCAAGGATGCCGCAGTTCGCCAGTCTTGTCGTCCATGCTTGCGTAGCCAGACGAGTACCGTTGAACGACCTTGGATGCCGTAGCGCATCTGCGCTTGGCGATAGGTCAGCTCGCCTTTTTCCACTTGCTCCACGACCGCCAATTTAAAAGCCAGCGTGTAGTCCCGTTGCGTTCGCTTGATGCCTGATTCCATGACACTTCTCCTTTCCACATTAGAAAAGTGTCAACTCAGTTCAGGACGGGTCAAGTACAAAGAAAAAAGCCCCGAGAGGGGCTTTTTTCTTTTGTTTCAGTCACCTCAGTGCAATTGTGGCCTTATGTTTGCCAGTCAGCAGACCTGCAACATGAGTGCGACCGGGTAGTAGCTTATCGGTGGGCACCTGCTCACCAAGTGTCGTTCCTACCCAACAGTTACTGTCACATTGTTGTAAATACGGCCTTCCTCATTGCTTGCCATAAAGAGAAGTCAGTACGATGACACCACTGCCACTGGAACGGTTTGTAAGCGACTGTTAGTGATTGTTTGCCTGCAAGCCGATACCACCGTGAGTGCATCGTACGTTTCTTGTGCCTGTAACGGCCTTCTTGGTCGGTAAAAGGCGCCTTTGATTTACCACTGGGGAGATCACTCTGATGAGGATGAAGCAACTCGCCTTTGCAATTGGCCTGATCGGCGTTGCGGGCATGACCGGCGCTTACGCTGATGATCAAGCGCAAGAGCCGCAAAAGGTCGAAAAGATTGAAGTGACCGGTTCGAGCATCAAGCGGCTGGCCAAGGAAGGCGCTTTGCCGGTTCAGACGATCAAGCGTGAAGAGATCGAGAAGCTTGGTGTTACAAACACTGAACAACTTCTGACGACTATTTCCGCAACCAGCACGTCGGGCGCTAACACCACGTCCATGGGCGCTGGTCTGTCGACCTTCGGTGAAGCCACCGTTTCCCTGCGTGCTCTGGGTGCAAACCGCACGCTGGTGCTGGTGAACGGTCGCCGCCTGGCGAACTACGCTACTGACGGTACTGCAGTCGATATCAACTCGATTCCAGTTTCCGCAGTTGAGCGTGTTGAAGTGCTGAAGGATGGCGCATCGTCGATCTACGGCTCCGACGCCGTGGGTGGTGTGATCAACTTCATCCTCCGCCACGACTACAAGGGTTTTGAAACCAGCGCCTACCTGGGTTCGCCGACGCGCTCTGGCGGCGGCAGCATCTCGAAGGCTGGTTTTGCTGCAGGTTGGGGTAACGACACCTACAACCTGATGTTGACGGGCGATATCTCGCACGAAACCGAATTGTTTGGCCGTGATCGCGCTTACGCCAATCACGCTAGCTCCGACCCGACGAATCCGAACAACCCGCTGTACGATAACAGCGCGACGCCGACGGGCCGTATTGGCCAGTGGACGCTGGGTGTGCCAGGCGCACTGCAGACGGGTTCTGGCAACTTGGGCAACGTGAATGACCCGAACACTGGCGGCGCAGGTTGCCAAAAGGGCGGTAACTTCTTCGACGCTAACTACGGTACGTGCCGTTTTGACCCGGCTGGTATGGTCGGCCTGGTGCCGAAGATTGACCGCGCGAACATCTTCGCGGGTGGTCACTTTAATGTCAGCCCAGATCTGGAACTGTACGCTGAAGCGCTGTACAACCACAGCGAAACGACCCAAGACGAACAGCCGTCCCCGATCAGCCCAGCATTCCTCTTGACCGACCCGGCGTTCAAGGGTTCCGGTATTGAGCAGTCGATCGTTCTGTTGCCGGGTAGCGCGTTCTATCCGACCGCATGGTTGACCGCCAACTCGCCTGGTGATGTGGGCAAGCCTGTTTCGGTCAGCTATCGTGTGACCGACGCCGGCGGCCGTTCGCACAAGGATAAGTCTGATCTGTACCGCTTCGTAGCGGGCGCCAAGGGCTCGATCGGTTCGTGGGATTACGATGTTGCGTTCTCCTCCAGCGGCAGCACCGTTGAAGAAGACACGCTGGGTGGCTATGAGCTGCAAACCAAGCTCGTTCAGTCGCTCAACAACTGCCAATGTTTCGACCCGACGGCCGCGACTCAGTCCGCTGCAACTGCAGCGCTGGTTCGTGCTTCGGTCTACAACGGCATGATCGTCAAGTCGAAGCTGTCCTACGACGGGTTTGACGCGAAGACCAGTGGCTCGCTGTTGGATCTGCCGGCTGGCCCGCTGCAGGCCGCTGTTGGTGCATCCGTCCGTCGTGTGAAGAATGACTTCACGTCGAGCGCTGCTGCACAGTCTGGTGACGTTTCGGGTTACGGTTCCGCCTACATCCCTTACGACAAGACGCGTGATGAATCGGCCGTATACGCCGAATTTAGCGCACCGATCGTCAAGGGTCTGGATGCCGACCTGGCTGTTCGCGGCGACCACTTTGGTGGCGTGGGCGATACGACCAATCCGAAGATCAGCTTCCGTTGGCAGCCGCTCAAGCAGCTGTTACTGCGCGCATCGTACGGTACGGGCTTCCGTGCACCGTCCCTGCCTGAGCTGTATACGCCGGCGGTGCAAAGCACGACTGCAGCCTTTGTTGACCCGCTTCATCCAGAACTGGGCAAGCAACAATGGACGCAGACCAGCGGCGGCAACCCGCTGCTGAAGCCAGAAAAGTCGCGTCAAGACTCGGTTGGCTTCGTGCTCCAGCCTGCTAGCACGCTCTCCTTCGGTGTGGACTACTACCACATCAAGATGACGAACACGATTGGCGCTGCAGATCCAAAGACCATCGTGCTGCTCGCATCGCAAGGCAACGGTGTGTACCAATCGCTCGTGACCCGCGCTCCAAGCGTAGGTGGCGTGCCGGGCGCGATCACCAACATCAATGTCGTGAGCGCAAACGTTGGCGCCACCGACACTGATGGCTACGACGTGAACATCGATTGGCGCAAGAAGTTTGCCAACGTCGGCACGGTGTCGGTCTCGTTGAACGGTACCTACGTGGCCAAGTACGACTTGACTCGTCCTGACGGCGTGGTTGAACAGTCGGTTGCCAAGACGCTGAACCCGGCTGGCGGCGTGCTGTTCGCCAACGGCAACGGCGGTATCATCCAACGCTGGCGTCACCAGTTGACCGCTGGTGTGACCAACCCGACCTGGAATGCAAGCATCACGCAGAACTTCCAGAGCGGTTACCAGGATGGTCAAGACCAAGGCGGCACACTGCAGAACGTTGGTGCTTTCTCGACCTACGACACGCAAGTGGGTTACACCGGTATCAAGAATCTGACCTTGAACTTCGGCTTGAAGAACATGTTCGATCGCGATCCACCTTCGATCACGAACTCGCAGAACTACTTCCAGTCTGGCTACGATCCGACGTACTACGATCCGCGCGGCCGCTTTGCATACGTTTCGGGCTCCTACAAGTTCTTCTAAGCCCACGTTGTCAAAGCATAGGTGGATGCCTGGGCATCTGCTGGAAAAGGAATATTTGGCCCCTCTCACGAGGGGCTTTTTCTTTTTCTGCTTGCCTAATGGCGAGTGGAAGATGGCCTCGCAGCGCGGGAATTGGCGTCGAGGAGTGCGGTGCAAAAGGCGTTAGCGATGCAACCGTATTGCATAGACAACACAATTGTCACGATGTTGTAAAAACGGCGGTTTCCTTCACCGCATACGAAACGAAATCAGTACAGTGAACACACGGTGTTCACAGCGCTTGCGCCATTGCGCAGCGTCGCATCCGCGCCGTTTGGTGAGCAGGAAACCACCTAGACAACCGTGCCGGCTCACAAGGTCGACATGTGACACTTTTAGATGAAAACCAGGGAGATCATTCTGATGAGAATGAAGCAGCTCGCGCTAGCAATTGGTCTGATTGGTGTGGCAGGCATGGTAACGGCGCACGCCGATGATCAAGCCGATCAATCGCAAAAGGTTGAAAAGATTGAAGTGACCGGTTCCAGTATCAAGCGTGTCGCCAAGGAAGGCGCGCTACCGGTAACCGTAATCAAGAAAGAAGATATCGAGCGTACCGGCGCGACGACGACAGAGGAGCTGCTGAATACGATCACGGCAACGAGTGCGGTAGGCGGTACCAGTACGGCACAGAATGCCGGGCTATCTACCTTTGGCGAGGCAACTGTTTCGCTGCGGGGCTTGGGTTCCAATCGTACGCTGGTGCTCGTGAACGGTCACCGTATGGCGAACTACGCAACGGACGGTACTTCGGTCGATGTGAATTCGATACCCCTGTCTGCCGTGGAGCGGGTTGAAGTGCTACGCGACGGTGCGTCCTCTGTCTATGGCTCGGACGCAGTGGCCGGGGTAATCAACTTCATCCTGAAGAAGAACTACAAGGGCTTTGAAGTCAGCGGCTATTTTGGGCAACCGACGCGGAGCGGCGGTGGTTCGGAGGACAAAGCGGGCTTTGTGCTTGGCGTGGGCGATATGGAGTCGACCCGCTACAACCTGATCGTCTCGGGCGATTTTTCGCATGACCAGGCGCTCTATAGTGGCGACCGCAATTTTGCGGCCAAAGGTTGGAGCACGAACGGCTTTGACAACAGTGCAACCCCCAGCGGTCGCCTCTACGCGCCGTGGGTGATCGGGCAGCCGTTCAATAACCAGAATTTCCAGCTGAATGGCGATAACCCGCTCGCCGCCAATAACCAGTGCGCGCAGAACGGTAGCCTGTTCGACCCCAACTACGGAACTTGCCGCTATGACCCGACGCCTCTCGTGCCGATCACGCCTCAAGTGGATCGCGCCAACCTGAGCGCGAATTTCCGCCTGCAGCTGGCAGGCAACAACGAGTTCTATTCGGAAGCAGTCTTCACCCATACGAAGACGGTACTGTCGGAACAGCCTTCCCCATACTCGCCGATCTTCCTTGGGACGGACAATGCCTTCAATAATTCGGGCATCGAGCAGTCCGTTCTGCTGAACCCGGCGAACCCGGTCTACCAATCGATCGTGGTGCCCTACCTGCAGTCAAGTGGCAATGCCCAGTTTATCGGGCAACCCATCGGTGTGTCCTATCGCGCGTTCGAAGGCGGCAACCGGGTACATACCGACACGGCCGACCAGTATCACATTGTGTTGGGTGCCAAGGGGGGGATCGGTGACTACGACTATGATGTGAACTACTTCTACAACGAAAGCCGCGTCAAGGAAGACACCAATGACGGCTATCAGTTGCAGACCAAGCTGGTGCAGGTGCTCAACAACAGCCTGACCTTCAATCCCTTCGTACTGAACCAGGACCCGACGCTTGCGGCGCAGATCCGGGGTACCAACTACAACGGCAATATTGCGGACTCGAAGCTGAGCAATGACGGCATCGACGGCAAGATCACCGGTAGTTTGGCGGAACTGCCGGCCGGCCCACTGGGTTTCGCGGTGGGTGCAGGAATTCATGACGAAAAGCTGACGCAGAACTTTAGTGCGGCCGCCCAAAGCGGTGACGTCTCCGGCTATGGTGCGTCCTATATTCCTTACTCGGTCTCGCGTAAGAGCCAGTCGGTTTACGGCGAATTGAACGTGCCGATCGTCAGCAAGCTGGAAGCGGGCCTTGCTGTTCGTACCGACCATTATGAGACGGTGGGCAGCACGACAAACCCGAAGTTCGATCTGCGCTGGCAGCCGATGTCCCAGTTGTTGCTGCGTGCATCTTGGGGTAAAGGCTTCCGCGCACCGTCGCTGCCGGAGCTCTACACGCCGCAAGTCGAGTCGTCGACCTCGCAATTCACCGACCCAGTCACAGGCCAATCTGCCCAGTTCAACCAGCTCACGGGCGGTAATCCGAATCTGAAGCCAGAACGCTCGACCCAGTCGTCGATCGGCCTGGTGGTTGAACCCATCCGTACCTTGTCGGTTGGCGTCGATTTGTTCCAGGTGAAGGTGACCGACCCTATCCTTGTGTTGTCGGACTCTTATATCGTGTCACAAGCCGCAGCAGGCCGGCCGTACTTTGTGAACCTGGTCCAGCGGAATTCGGTCGGCTCGATTGTGCTGATCCAGAACGTGAACCAGAACGGTGGCCGCCTCGATGTAGAAGGGGCCGATCTTGACGTGAAGTGGCGTGTCGGCAAATACGCGTTTGGTACCGTCGACGTCAACCTGAACGGCAGTTATGTCAGCAAGTACGATGAAACCGACCCGTCCGGCTTCACACAGGCTTCTGTTGCCAAAACGGCCGATGCAAACGGAAATGCGCTCAATGCGGTGCAGAACGGCGGCATCATCCTCCGCTGGAAGCATGAATTGACAGCTTCCGTAACCAACCCAACCTGGTCGGCCAGTCTTACCCAGAACTACCAGTCAGGCTACGCGGATTATCCGAACGCCGATGCCACAAGCAGCCCGCACCACGTGGGCGCATTCTCGACCTATGACATCCAAGGCAGCTATACCGGGATCAAGAGCCTTAAGATCAATCTGGGCGTGAAGAACGTGTTGGATCGCGATCCGCCCGTCAGCAACGCAGGCGTCAATCTGGGCTTCTTCCAGTCTGGTTACGACCCTTCGTACTACGATGGCCGTGCGCGTTTTGTTTACCTATCGGGCGAATACAAGTTCTGGTAAACGCCCTAGACTTGATAGACAAGCAAGCTTTGTGGAGAAACGGGGACCTTCGGGTTCCCGTTTTCTTTGCATCCTCGGTGTGATCCGTACCGCTTAACAGCGTTGACACCCATGTTGTGACCTCCTTGTTGTCGTTTATTTGTCTATTGGCCAGGGGTAAGCAAGGCTATAGGTTCGCCACCGTGTTACCTGCTATTCAAGCAATGCGAGTATTGGCATGTCGCTTTGAGAAGCCGTGCGTTTTGTCGATGTTTCGTGACTGACTACAGGTTTCTTGGGTGATTGCCGACCCGGTTGCGATCGGTTGCTCTGCCGAGCCGCAATGTAACCGACTGTTGTAGATCGCCATTTCTGAATTGCCCCTGATTAGCCCCTCTCTCTAGCATAAAAAAACGATCAATCGACGGCGCACTGCGCGCAGTTGGCTGACGTAATGCGCGGGCCGCAGCTACCGGATGTTCGGGCCCTCTGCATTACCGATCTCCCCCGACCAGGGGGTGCAAACAATACCGCGACGGAGAGGGCATCACATGAGGATGAAGCAACTTGCCTATGCAATTGGGCTGATAGGTGTTGCAACGATCACAACTGCACGCGCAGATGATCAGGACCAGCAGGCTCAACCGCAAAAGGTTGAAAAAATTGAAGTGACGGGCTCAAGCATCAAGCGCTTGGCCAAAGAAGGTGCATTGCCTGTCACCACCATCACGCACGAAGAAATTCAGCGCAGCGCCGCATCGTCGACCGAACAACTGGTGCAGATGATTTCGGCTGCAACCACTGCGGGTGCAGCATCGACGGCTGCAGCTGCGGGGTCGTCCTCCTACAGCGTGGCGTCGATCTCGCTGCGTGGCTTGGGTGATAACCGTACGTTGGTGCTGGTTAACGGCCGCCGCCTGGCGAGCTTTTCGGCCGCGGGTGCAGGCGGCGGTGCTGGCGGCCAGGTGGATATCAATGCGATTCCCTTGTCGGCCATCGAACGGGTTGAGGTACTGAAGGATGGCGCTTCGTCGGTCTATGGCTCGGATGCTGTGGCTGGCGTGGTGAATTTTATCCTGCGTAAGGACTACAAGGGCTTTGAAACTACGGCCTACTACGGTAGCCCGACGCAGAGCGGCGGCGGTGATATCGAGCGCGTGAGCTTCGTGGCGGGCTGGGGCAATCTCGATCAGGATCGCTTCAACGTGATGTTCACGGGGGATATCGATCATGAGGGAGAGCTGCTGGGGAAGGATCGCAGCTTCACGCAGCAGGGGACTGGCTTCAATGCGTGGGGTTCCCATACCAGCGCCAATACGGCACCCGCTGCCGTATTTACGACGGGTGGCGGTAGCCCGGCATACAGCTATCCGAACTGCCCTGGTTTTGGCATGGTGGCTGACCCGATCAAGCACGCATGTCAATTTGATGCGACACCGTATGTTGGCCTGATTCCGAAGCTGGATCGCGGTGATCTGCTGGGTTCGGTTCGCTTCAATCTGAACGAGAACACCCAGTTGTACGCTGAAGGCATGTATGCGCAAAACAAGCATACCTTCTCCGCTCAACCTTCGCCGATGAACACGGGCTTTCTGAGCGGCGATACGGTGGTCATCAATTACCTGGGCCAGCCTACGCAGGTACAGAATGCGGGCGTCACGATCCAACCGAACAATCCATACTATCCAACCGCATGGGCAGCTGCCAATGGGGTGGCTGGGCAGCCGCTGGACTTGGGCTTGCGCCTGACGGACACGGGCCCGCGTATTCAGCGCGATACCGGTACGCAATCTCGCTTCCTGATTGGTGCGAAGGGCTCGCTGGGCAAGTGGGACTACGATGTGGCGGCGACCACCAATCGTCAGACAGATAAATCGGAGTACCTGGGCGGCTGGCCTCTGATGTCCAAGATCTTGCCGATCATTGATGGTCTGCAAGCTGCGTCTGACGGTTCGTATTTCAACCCGTTCTCGATCAACCAGACGGCGGCAATTCACCAGTTACTGCAGTCGACCAATTTCAACGGCACTTACCTCAACTCCTCGTCGACCGCGTCGAGCGTAGACGGCAAGATTTCAGGTGAGGTGTGGGAATTGCCTGCAGGCCCACTCTCGACCGCCGTTGGCTTTGATGCTCGCCATGAGCATCTGACGATTTCGCCGAGTGCTGAGTTCTTGAGCGGCGACATTGGTGGTAACGGGGGCTCGACTGGGGGGACGGATCGTGGCCGCGATGTGCGTTCGTTCTTCGCGGAAGCCAACGTGCCTATCCTCAAGGACATGCCATTCGCCAAGTCGCTTGAGGCGGATGTTGCTGTCCGGAGTGACCACTACAGCGATTTGCTTTCCGGGAATACCACAGTCAATCCGAAGCTGAGCTTCCGTTGGCAGCCGATCAGGCAATTGTTGGTGCGTGCATCCGGCGGCTCGGGCTTCCGTGCGCCGACGCTTGCTGAATTGTACTCGCCCGTGACGCCAGGTTCTGGTCCGGCTATTGTCGATCCCCAGTGTCGTGCCGCAGGTTATCCAGACGCCATCTGCAACACGCAATGGGTGATTCATAACGGCGGTAATACACAGCTGCGCCCGGAAAAGTCGAAGCAGTATTCGATGGGCTTTGTGGTTGAGCCACGTACCGGCACGTCCATGTCAATGGACTTCTTCTGGGTACACCTGAAGAACGCGATCACCAATGGTATCGACGAGTCGATTGCACTCAACAACCCGACTTATTCCTACCTGGTCCATCGTAACGCACCGACAACGGCGCAACCCTGGGGTGGGATCAACTACATTGATCAAGGCTTCGTGAATGCCAACAAGATCGATGTGGCGGGTATTGACCTCGATATCGCCAGCAATCTCGGCAAGTTCTCCTTCGGCAAGGTGCGCGTGGAATTGAACGGCACCTACATGCAGCGCTACGATCTGACCAACCCAGATGGCTCGGTGACGCCGAGTATCAGCACCTATCAAACGGCTGCTGTGGTATCTGGTACAGGTTATATCCCGCGTTGGAAGCATGTCTTGTCGATTGATGTTGACAATGGCCCTTGGGCCGTCACCTTGATGCAGAACTACCAGGATTCGTATCAGGATGCGCCAGTGACGTCGGGCCCGAATGCGGGTACGAACCACGGTGTGGGTTCGCTCACCACCTACGATACGCAGCTTGGCTACAGTGGCATCAAGAACCTAAAGCTGGCATTGGGCGTGAAGAACCTGCTGGATACCAAGCCGCCGATGATCATTCCGTCGGGTAATACCTTCCAGTCGACTTATGACCCAACCTACTACGATCCACGTGGCCGCTTTGTGTACATGTCGGGTACGTATAAGTGGTGGTAAGGCAGCGTTGAAGCGAATGCCGTATCGGTTCGCCTAAATAGAAAACGACCCGGGTTATGCGCCCGGGTCGTTTTTTATCCGATTTGCCGCAGGTTACTGGAAAAAGCCGTTGGTAATCGGGTAACGCCAATCTTTACCAAAGCCGCGTGGCGTGATACGAGCACCCACGGCCGCTTGCCGACGCTTGTATTCGTTGATCTTCAAGAGCTTCACGACCCGCAACACATCTGCTTCGCTGTAGCCTTGGGCGATGATGTCGGCGATCGACTGGTTCAGCTCGACATAGCGTTCCATGATCGCATCGAGAATATCGTACGGCGGCAGGCTGTCCTGGTCCTTCTGGTCTTCGCGTAGCTCTGCCGAGGGTGGGCGGGTGATGATGCGCTCGGGAATCACCTCGCTGACCGAATTGCGCCAGGTGGACAGGCGATAGACCAAGGTCTTGGCGATGTCCTTCAGCACGGCATAGCCGCCCGCCATATCGCCATAGAGCGTGGCGTAGCCGGTGGTCATCTCGGATTTATTGCCGGTAGTGAGGACCAGCCGCCCGGTCTTGTTCGAGAGCGCCATCAAGAGCACGCCACGGATGCGCGATTGCAGGTTTTCTTCGGTTGCATCGACCGGCAGGCCGGCAAACTGCGGCGCAAGCGCGTCAGAAAACGCCGCGTACATGGGCTCGATGCTGATTTCGTCGTACTGCACACCCAGGCGCCGCACCATGTCGCGCGAGTCATCAAGGCTGATCTGCGCGGTATAGCGCGAGGGCATCATCACTGCGCGTACCTTGTCGGCGCCGAGCGCATCGACGGCGATGGCCAGCGTGAGTGCAGAGTCGATTCCGCCTGAGAGGCCAATGATGGCACCGGGGAAGCGGTTCTTGGTGATGTAGTCGTGCGTGGCGAGCTTGATGGCTTCGTAGACGCTCTCTTCTTCACTGCGTGCCGGGGCAATTGCGCCTGCTTGCAAGTCGCCCTGCGTGAATTCGATGATTTCGAGGGCTTCACGGAAGGTTGCCAATTGCGCGACCATCTCGCCGCTACGGTTCATGGCAAAGCTGCCGCCGTCGAACACCAGTTCATCCTGACCGCCGACCAGATTGCAGTAGACGATGGGTAGCCCGGTTTCTTCGATACGGTCCGCGACGATGCGCTGGCGTACGCCTTCCTTGCCGAGATGATAGGGCGAGGCGTTGGGTACCAGCAGCAGCTCGGCGCCCATATCGGCCGCCTCTGCGGCGGGCTCCAGATGCCAGATGTCTTCGCAGATCGGCACGCCGATCTTTACGACGGAGCCATCGCTGCAGCGCTGCTCAAACACGCAGGGTGAGGCTCCGGGGGTGAAGTAGCGGCACTCATCGAACACTTCGTTATTGGGCAAAACCATCTTCTGGCCACGGCCCAGGATATGACCGTCGCGCATCACGGTGACTGCGTTGAAGCGCTCGTTGCCCAACTGCAAGGGGTGGCCGACCACCAGTGTGACGTCGTCTGCCGCATCAAGCAGGCGGTCGAGCTGCACTGCGCAGGCTTGGTAGAAGCTTGGGCGCAGCAGCAGGTCTTCGGGCGGGTAACCCGAAATCGCGAGCTCCGGTACCACCAGCACATCGGCCTTTTGGGTGCGGGCATCCAGAATCAGTTGCAGGATCTTGTCGGTATTGCCTTGCAGGTCACCCACAGTGGCATTGAATTGTGCGACGGCGATTTTCATGGGGATAGCTTCATTCGGTAAGTTAACGGCTAGCGTACAGCACGAACATGGCAGGCCGCTTCTTCAGCTCGGGCCGCGCATCACGCTTCCAGTAGTCGAGTGTCTTGCTGACGATCAGTTCGTCAGCCGTGGTCAGGTCGCGTGCAACAGTGAGCTGCGTGGTTGGCCGGCAGGCGGCCAGTACGGCGTCGACCATGGCGTCGTTGCGATAGGGGGTTTCGATGAAAAGCTGGGCTTCGTCGAGCTTGGCTGAGTCTCGCTCCAGCTCGCGCAAGCGCTCGGCGCGCGGGCCGGGCTCGACGGGTAAATAGCCATGAAAGCGAAAGCGCTGGCCGGAGGCGCCTGACGCCATCAATGCGAGCAGAATCGACGAGGGGCCTACCAGCGGTACGACGCGGATGCCGGCTTTGTGTGCCAGCCTCACCAGGTTGGCGCCTGGGTCGGCGACACCGGGGCAGCCGGCTTCGGAAATCAGCCCAACATTGTGCCCGGCTTTGAGAGGAGCGAGCAGGGAGGCAAGGGCGTCGTCCTTGGTGTGCTCGTTCAGCTCGCTCATCTGCAGCTCGGCGATGACGCGATGCGGGCCATAGAGTTTCAGAAAGCGTCGCGCGGTCTTGGCTTCTTCGACCACCCAGTGCTGAATGGTGTTGGCGACACCCATGACGTCGGCCGGTAAAATTTGAGCCAGTGTACTGTCGCCAAGCGGAGCAGGGACCAGATAGAGGGTGCCGTTCATAGGATGGATATCCCTTCCGCGCGCAGCATATGGCACAGCGCAATCATGGGTAGGCCGATGATTGCGGCCGGGTCGCTGCCTTCCATCTGCTCGATCATCGCAACGCCGAGTCCCTCGGTCTTGGCGCTGCCGGCACAGTCATAGGGTGTTTCGCGTTCAAGATAGCGCGTGATCTCGTGATCGGTATAGTTGCGCATGGTGACGCGCCACGGCGCGATCGCTTCTTGTGTGGTACCGGTGGCTGCGTTGTGCAGTGCTAGCGCGGTATGGAAAACGATGGTCTGCCCACGCATGCTTTGCAGCTGGGCAAAGGCGCGCTCGAAATTACCGGGTTTGCCGAGCTGGGTGCCGTTGAGCAACGCGACCTGGTCGGAGCCAATGATCAGTGCGTCTGGGTATTGGCCCGCGAGCGATATGGCTTTGAGCCGTGCCAGGCGCGAGGCGGTGTCGGCTGCAGATTCATCTGGCAATGGCGTTTCATCGCAAATGGGCGGCACGGCGTCGAAGAGCAGGCCCAGGCGGTCAAGCAACTCGCGACGGTAACGCGACGTCGAAGCGAGAATGAGGCGAGGCATGGATGATTTCCGATCCATATGTTGCGGCCCTGCCCGAAATGCCGGGAAAGGCTGTAATTGTTTGACGTAATAAGGACTTGGAGTATATCATTCACCGTTTATGTCGAACCTAATCTTTGACAACGGCGATTTTGCACGGCTGAGCAAGACACTGCATGGCGAATTGGTCATTGCGGATCTTGAGCGTGTTGCCGCAGAAGTATTGACTGGTGAGACGATCAGCTTTGCGCTGGCAGGTGGTATTGACCGCCTGCAGCGGAAGGTGTTGGATTTGAGTTTGCAAGGTACTTTCGAATTGAAGTGCCAGCGCTGCCTCAAGCCGATGCCCTTTGAGCTGGATGTGGCAACCCGGTTTACCTTGTTCGCCGATGAAGAACGCCTGGAGCAGGCGGAGGCCGACGATGAGGATCTGGAAGGTCTTTTGTTCGAGCATGAGTTCAATCTCATCAACTTGATCGAAGACGAGATTTTGCTGTCGTTGCCATTTGCACCCGCGCATGATGCGTGTGATGTAGAGGCGTCGGTAGCACCGGCCGATGTGCCGAAGAAGCCGAACCCGTTTGCCGTGCTGGCGGATCTCAAAGGCAAGTTGAAGCGCGGCGAAGACTAAGTTTTACTATTTACGCAATTGATCCAGGAGTACAACCATGGCCGTTCAACAGAACAAAAAGTCCCCGTCCAAGCGTGGCATGCATCGCGCTCACGACTTCCTCACCGCACCTGCTCTGGCTGTTGAGCCGAGCACGGGCGAAGCCCATCTGCGTCACCACATCAGCCCGAACGGCTTCTACCGTGGTCGTCGCGTGATCAAGGCGAAGGGCGAGTAATTGCTCGCTTTGCCTTAGGCATGCAATACCGAAAGCGCGCTCCGAAATGGGCGCGCTTTTTTATTTCAAGCAAGCGCTCGAAGTCTAATGCCAGAGTAGGCGCTTGAAATGGCAGTTCGCCGCCCGGCAGTGCCGGGCGTAAGCGGGATGTGGGCCATGACCAGGCGCTTGCTCCTGGTTTAGCCCGCTCCCCCCGCCCTCACCGCCGTGAGGGAGCCTCGCTGACGCTCGTAAGTGGATCCATGATTAGGGTTCCTGGAGCGCCAACCGAATAGCGTATGATCTCGGTCATGGAAATTACCGTCGCAATTGATGCCATGGGGGGCGATCACGGTGTACATGTCACCGTGCCCGCCGTACTTAAGTTCCTGAAGGCCCATCCTGACGTGAATATCGTGCTGGTGGGCTTGCAGGATGCCATTGAGGCTGAGCTGAAGGCTCGCCACGCTAAAGTGGGTCCGCGCCTGCGCATCCATCCTGCCAGCGAAGTGGTGGCGATGGATGAAGCGCCGCAACTTGCGCTCAAGAACAAGAAAGACTCCTCGATGCGGGTGGCGATTAACCTCGTCAAGCGCGGCGAGGCGAGCGCCTGTGTCTCGGCTGGTAATACCGGTGCACTGATGGCCACGGCGCGCTTCGTGCTGAAGATGTTGCCTGGTGTGGAGCGCCCAGCCATTGCCAAGATGCTGCCGACCATGCGTGGCTGGTCTTGCGTGCTCGATCTGGGTGCCAATGTCGACTGTACGGCAGATCATCTGTACCAATTCGGCGTCATGGGCGCCATGCTGTTCAGTGCGCTGAATCAGAAAGAAAACCCGACCGTTGGCTTGCTGAACGTCGGCTCCGAAGACACCAAGGGGAATGGCGTAGTGAAGGAGGCGGCAGAAAAGCTGCGTGCTTCGCGCCTGAATTTCTACGGCAATGTCGAAGGCAATGACATCTATGCGGGCACTGTCGATGTAGTGGTATGCGATGGTTTTGCCGGCAACGTGGCGCTGAAGACCTCGGAAGGTCTCGCCAAGATGTTGACACAGTTCCTGCGTGAAGAGTTCTTCAAGAGCTGGTGGCGCAAGCTGATTGCTGCAGTGGCGATGCCGGTGCTGATGAGCTTCAAGCATCGTATGGACCCGCGCCGCTATAACGGCGCTAGTTTGTTGGGCCTGCGCGGCATTGTGGTGAAGAGCCACGGCGGCGCCGACCGTTTTGCTTTCTATTGCGCACTGGAGCAGGCGCTGGAAGAAGCCCGCTCCGGCGTACTCCACAAGATCACGGCCATGATGGGTGAGCAAGGCGAGGAAACTGTCGAGCCGATTGATGTCTGAACCCAGCCGGTGCGGCCAATGGGTCGGGCTGGCATAGAAGTCCCTTATTTCATACTGACGCGGCGCCTATGAGCGCACGCGCAATGACCCAAGCAACCGCCGCCTGCGAGCGACGGAGGAGAACCATAGTGCAATATTCACGTATTGCGGGTACGGGCAGCTATCTGCCGGCTCGCATCCTAACGAATGCTGAGCTGGCTCAGCAAGTGGATACCAGTGACGAATGGATCGTGTCGCGTACCGGTATCCGCGAACGGCGTATCGCTGCGGAAGACGAAAAAACCAGCGATCTGGCGTTCAATGCGAGTCGTCGCGCGATGGAGGCTGCGGGGGTCGAGGCGAAAGACATCGACCTGATCATCGTCGCGACCACGACGCCCGACGTGGTTTTTCCGAGTACTGCATGCATCTTGCAGGAAAAGCTGGGCGCCTACGGCTGCCCGGCCTTTGATGTGCAGGCGGTGTGCGCGGGTTTTGTGTATGCACTCGCCACAGCAGATCAATTCATTCGCGGCGGCATGGCAAAGACGGCCCTGGTTGTCGGCGCGGAAGTGTTTTCCCGCATCTTGAACTGGGAAGACCGTACGACCTGCGTGCTGTTTGGTGACGGTGCGGGTGCGGTAGTGCTGAAGGCTTCGGACGAGCCGGGCGTACTGGTGACCAAGCTCAAGGCAGACGGCCGCTATCGCGATATTCTGACGACGCCGGCGTCGATCATGCATGGCGATGTCACTGGCAAGCCTTTCCTGTATATGGATGGCCCGGCGGTGTTCCGCTTCGCGGTGAAGGCTTTGGCTGAGTTGGCGTCTGAAACCCTGGAGGCTGCGGGCATTCCGCAGACGGAACTGAGTTGGCTGGTACCGCATCAGGCGAATGTCCGCATCATCGAATCCACGGCCAAGCATTTGGGTCTCAGCATGGAGAAGGTGATTCTGACGCTGGCGCACCATGGTAATACATCCGCCGCATCGATTCCGCTGGCGCTTGATGAGGCGGCTCGTGCGGGCAAGTTTGCAAAGGGCGATCTGATGATGCTGGAAGGCATCGGTGGTGGCTTTGCGTGGGGCTCTGCACTGTTGCGTTGGTAAAAATAATGGTCAAACAAGCACTCGCTTGCTAGCGATTGTCATGTTCGGCCTGTAATATCCGCGCTCATTTTCAGGTAACGTCATCGAAATGGCTGCGATCTACAGCAGCAAATGATGATGTACCAGCTGGCGCAAGCGGCCTGTGTCGCGCGCCGCACAACGGTTTAGGATGTGCAATGAAGCTTGCATTTGTATTCCCCGGTCAGGGTTCCCAGGCAGTCGGCATGCTGAACGCATTTGCCGACCGCGCCATCGTGCGCGAGACGCTGGCGGAAGCCAGCGAGGCATTCGGCAGCGATCTGGCTACGATGATCGCGGATGGACCGAAGGAGCTGCTCGACAGCACCGTCAACACGCAGCCTGCCATGCTGGTGGCCGGTGTGGCGACTTACCGTGCCTGGCTCGATGTCGGTGGCCGCAAACCTGATTTTGTGGCCGGCCATAGTCTGGGCGAATACCCAGCCCTGGTTGCCGCCGGCGCGCTGTCGCTGGGTGACGCGATTCGCTTGGTCCGTATGCGTGCCGAAGTCATGCAAGCTGCGGTGCCGGAAGGCGAGGGCGGCATGGCGGCCATTCTGGGGCTGGATGACGACGGTGTGCGCGCTGCCTGTGCAGAAGCCGCGCAAGGCGAAGTGGTCGCAGCTGTGAATTACAATACGCCGGGCCAAGTGGTCATCGCCGGTAGCCGCGATGCCGTTGCGCGAGCCTGCGAGGCGTGCAAGGCACGGGGCGCCAAGCGCGCAGTGCCTTTGTCGGTTTCGGTGCCTTCGCACTGCGAGCTGATGCATCCAGCGGCCGAGCAGTTGGCTGTGGCTCTGAATGCTTTGAATATCCAGGTACCCCCCATTCCGGTGATTCATAACGCCGACGTGGCAGCTTATACCGATGTGGCGCAGATCAAGGATGCGCTGGTTCGCCAACTGTACAGCCCAGTCCGCTGGTCCGAGACCGTACAATGGTTCGCGGCCCAAGGCGTGACCGTGGTCGCCGAGTGTGGCCCGGGTAAGGTGTTGGCGGGCCTGAACAAGCGCATCGTTGATGGCCTGAATTCTGTAGCGTTGACTGAGCCGGCATCGTTTGATGCGCTCAGCGCCTTGCTGGCTGGTTGATGTGAAGGCGCGCCCCGGGCGCGCTCATGAACGGATTCGAACAAGAGGATAGAGTATGTCGCTGCAAGGTAAAGTAGCACTGGTGACCGGCGCGTCGCGTGGCATTGGCCGTGCAATTGCCGAAACCTTGGCGGGCGAAGGCGCGACCGTGATCGGTACCGCCACCTCGCCCGCAGGAGCTGAGGCGATCTCCACCTATCTGTCGGCTGCGGGTGCGACGGGCACCGGCTTTGCGCTCGACGTAAACGACCAGGCGGCGGTCGACGCTGCACTGGCCGAGATTGAAAAGACCTATGGCGCCATCACCATCTTGGTCAACAACGCAGGCATTACGCGCGACCAACTGTTGATGCGCATGAAGGAAGACGACTGGGATGCGGTGATGGACACCAATCTGCGTTCGGTCTTCCGGCTGTCAAAGGCCGTGTTGCGCGGCATGATGAAGGCACGTTGGGGCCGCATCATCAGCATTGCATCGGTTGTGGGCAGCGCAGGTTCGGGTGGCCAGACCAATTATGCAGCGGCCAAGGCGGGTATGATGGGCTTCACCCGCTCGCTGGCGCGTGAAGTCGGTAGCCGAGCGATCACCGTGAACTGTGTTGCACCGGGCTTTATCGACACCGATATGACGGCGAGCCTGCCCGAAGAATACAAGACCAAGTTGTTGGCCCAGATTCCGCTTGAGCGACTCGGCCAGCCGCAAGAGATTGCCGATGCGGTCGGTTTCCTGGCCAGCGATCGTGCCGGGTATATCACCGGTACGACGCTCCATGTGAACGGCGGCATGTTTATGAATTGACGGGTTATTGCCCGTTTTGAGTTTGCACCGCGTTTTTTTGTTAGAATGCGGGCGCTTTTGACCATCCAATACGAAAGGTTTGGGTTCAAGAATGGAAAACATCGAACAACGCGTGAAGAAGATCGTCG
>Ga0213872_10001048_pt1 | contig 19244 bp, 15 predicted proteins | sample VelepicomBERX_R2_FD_160071 | JGI IMG/M metagenome (GOLD analysis project Ga0213872, IMG submission 160071) | Rhizosphere microbial communities from Vellozia epidendroides in rupestrian grasslands, the National Park of Serra do Cipo, Brazil - RX_R2 | ecosystem: Host-associated > Plants > Roots >...
AGGCCGCGCTTGGTCATGGCCACCTCTTTGAGGACCTGGGGCAGACCCAGGTCGTCGATGGTCGGCAGCGTCATGGGAATCACCCGCAGCACCATACCGACCTTGCCCAGTTGCAGGAAGGCATTGACCCGGAAGCGCCCGATGCCTGAAGGCGAGATCGCGAAATTGCACTCCTTGGTGCGCTCGAACTCGGCCGCCTGCTTGTCGTTCATGATGGAGCGCGCCAGGGCCACGGTGTGCACCCCGGTCAGCGGTTGGGGCGAGACCTTGGTGATGCGGCCATCGACCTTGATGGCGGGTGGGAAATCCGCAGTGATGAACAGGTCGCTGCCATTGCGGCTGACCATCAGCTTCAACAGGTCGTTGATGAATTTACTGGCCTGATCGCGTTCCATGCGGGTGTCCGTCCTGTTACTTGTGGTGATCGCTGAGGCGGGCACTGACGACGCGCAGGCGCAGCGACAGCTTGCGGGCCAGCAGGGCCACCAGACTGGCGGCCAGTTGGGGGTCCTGGTTCATCATGTCGTCCAGTGCCTCGGCGCTGAGGACGGCGATCTCGCAATCGGTGAGGGTGGTGCAGGCAGAGAAGCGGATGCCGCTGTCGAGCAGCGACATCTCGCCGAGGATGTCGCCGGGTCGGGTCTCGGCCAGGCGCAGATGCTCGCCCCAGGGCTGGATGCGGTCCACCGCGATGATGCCGGTCAGCAGCACGACCATGAAGTTGCCGTACTCGTCCTGCAGGATCAGGTCGCGGTTGGCCGGCACCGAGGCGAATTCGAAGAAGCGCTCCATGCGCTCCACCCCGTCGGCCTGCAGCGGAGTCATGTAGCGGTCCTTGGCCCACAGGGCCTGCAGCAGCTTGCCCCCGCGCGAAGGCGAGAGCCGCTTGGCGCCCACCTCGACGGCTCGGGCCTCCCAGGGCACCAGCATCGACGAGTCGACTCCCTGGCCTGCAAAGGCGGTCGAGAACAGGATGGAATCCTGCGACTCGTCGCGCGGCGGCGCCCTTTGTTTCAGCAGACCCAGAATGCCTTTCATGGCGGACTCCCTCGTTGTAGTGATGATTGAAAAAGTGTCAGCCCGGGAAGTTCTCCGGGATCTTGGCCTTGCCACGGGCTTCGGCCGGGCTGATGACGTTGCGCCGCACCAGATCGGTCAGGCATTGGTCCAGGGTCATCATGCCCATGCTGTTGCCGGTCTGGATGGCCGAGTACATCTGGGCCACCTTGGCCTCGCGGATCAGGTTGCGGATGGCGCTGGTGCCGATCATGATCTCGTGGGCCGCCACTCGGCCCTGGCCGTCCTTGGTCTTGCACAGGGTCTGCGAGACGACCGCCTGCAGCGACTCGGAGAGCATGGCGCGGACCATCTCCTTCTCTTCGGCGGGGAAGACGTCGATGATGCGGTCGATGGTCTTGGCGGCGCTGGAGGTGTGCAGGGTGCCGAAGACCAGGTGACCGGTCTCGGCCGCCGTCATGGCCAGGCGGATGGTCTCGAGGTCGCGCATTTCACCGACCAGGATGGCGTCGGGGTCTTCGCGCAGCGCCGACTTGAGTGCGGCATTGAAGCTCAGCGTGTGCGGGCCGACCTCGCGCTGGTTGACCAGGCATTTCTTGGACTCGTGCACGAATTCGATCGGGTCCTCGACCGTCAGGATGTGGCCGTACTCGTTTTCGTTGAGGTAGTTGACCATGGCGGCCAGGGTGGTCGACTTGCCCGAGCCGGTCGGCCCGGTCACCAGCACCAGGCCGCGCGGCTTGAGGGCCAGATCGGCGAAGATCTTGGGGGCGTTGAGCTGTTCCAGCGTCAGGATCTTGGAGGGGATGGTGCGGAACACCGCGCCCGAACCCCGCTGGTGGTTGAAGGCATTGACCCGGAAACGCGCCAGGCCTTCGATCTCGAACGAGAAGTCGACCTCCAGGAACTCCTCGTAGTTCTTGCGCTGCGAGTCGTTCATGATGTCGTAGACCATGGCGTGGACCGTCTTGTGGTCCAGGGCATCGACATTGATGCGGCGCACATCGCCGTGCACGCGGATCATCGGGGGCAGGCCGGCCGAGAGGTGAAGATCGGAGGCCTTGTTCTTGACGCTGAAGGCCAGCAACTGGGTGATGTCCACGAAATCCCTCTCGGTTTGTTTGGTACGCTCGACGGCAATTATGACGATGATTGGCAACAACCTCCAAGCCGTGCGCGAGCGCATCCTGAGGGCCTGCGCCGCTGCCGGCCGGGCGCCGGAAACCGTGCGCCTGCTGGCCGTTTCCAAGACCTTCGGGCCCGAGGCGGTGCGCGAGGCCGCCGCCGCCGGCCAGCAGGCCTTCGGCGAGAACTACCTGCAGGAAGCCGTGGACAAGATCACGGCCCTCGAGCGCCAGCCCGGGGCGCTGCTGCCCCGTCCTGAATGGCATTGCATCGGGCCGGTGCAATCCAACAAGACCAAGCTGGTGGCCGCCCATTTCGACTGGCTGCACACCGTGGACCGCCTGAAGATCGCCCAGCGGGTCTCCGAGCAGCGCCCGGCCGGGCTGCCCCCGCTGCAGATCTGCCTGCAGGTCAACATCGACGGCGGTGCGAGCAAGTCCGGTGTGGCGCCCGACGAGGCGCTGGCCCTGGCGCGGGCCGTCGCCGAGCTGCCCCATCTGTGCCTGCGCGGTCTCATGACCTTGCCCGAACCGTCGCCTGACGTCGAGGCCCAGTTGCAGGTGCATCGACGCGCGCGTGACCTGTTCGAGGCCATCCGCGCGGCCGGCCTGCCGGCCTCGGCCCGTTTCGACACGCTGTCCATGGGCATGAGCAACGACCTGGAGGCGGCGATCCAGGCCGGCAGCACCCTGGTGCGGGTCGGCACGGCGATCTTCGGCGGGCGCAGCTACGCTCCATCGCCCTGAGACCAGGGCCGAGGCTCAGAGCAGCTTCAGGTGGGTCGAGTTCTTGACCTCTTCCATGACCGCATAGGTCCGGGTCTCGCGCACACCGGGCAACTGCCACAGCACGGTGCCTGCGAAGGCCCGGTATGAGGCCATGTCGGCCATGCGGGTCTTGAGCAGGTAGTCGAAGCCGCCGGCCACCATGTGGCATTCCATGATCTCAGGGCGGACCTGCACCGCCGCCTGGAACTCGTCGAACACATTCGGGGTGGTGCGGTCGAGCAGCACCTCGACGAAGACCATCATCGCGGCACCCAGCTTGAGCGGGTTGAGCCGGGCCTCGTAGCCGAGGATGAAGCCTTCGCGGGTCAGCCGCTGCACCCGGGCCAGGACGGCCGTGGGCGACAGGGCCACGGCCTCGGCGAGCTTGAGGTTGGAGATGCGTCCATCGACCTGCAGAACCTGCAGTATCTTGAGGTCTATCCTGTCAAGTTCGTGGTCTTGTTCGCTCATTCTTGGTGGAAGATGGGGTGGTCTCCGGGATTGTCCGAGTTTTTTGTGAGTTGTCTGGCAGTATTTGTGCCCAGTCATGTGCCGGCCTAGCCGCAGGAAGCCGCCGCGTCTTGTGATTGATCACATTGCCGTGCGAAAAAATTGCCACAGATCATGCGCAGGGTTAATGTGCACGGTTTGCCCGCCTGCCAGGCGGACGATCAGGAGGGTGATGTTGAAAAGCAATGGGGAGCCGTGCTCCCGCTGTGCCGGCAGGGCGCGCTGCCTGATCGGCAGGCAGGGCGATGCCTTCGGCACGGCGATGGCCAGCCGGGTCACCGAGCGCGCGTTCCAGAAGGGCGAGGTCCTGCTCGGCGAGGGGCAACTGCCCACGGTGATCCAGGTGGTCAAGGTGGGCATGGTGATGCTGACGCGCCGTGGCGAGGACGGTGTCTCCCGGCCCATCGGCCTGTCGGGCTGGGGGCAGCCCGTGGGCAGCACGGCGGTGCTGGGGCTGGCCGCCCCCATGTCCTGCGTGGCGGTGACGGCCGGGCGCTGCTGCCAGGTCGAAATGGCCAGCCTGCAGGCGGCCGGTCTGCTCGACATGGAGTTCATGAGCGAGGTGGCGCGCGACTTCGTGCGCACCAGCGCCCGGGTGGCCGACTGGGCCCGGGTGGTGCGCATCAAGGGCCTGACCGGCCAGTTGGCCGGCACCCTGCTCCAGATCAGCCGCATGCAGGGCAGCAACCTGATCCGCCTGCCCAGCCATACCACGCTGGCCAGCCTGCTGGCCACCACCCGCGAGACCATCGCCCGCGCCCTGCGCCAACTGGAGCTGCAGCATTGCCTGCTGCGCCACGACCGCTGGCACTGCGAGGTACTGCCCGAACCCCTGTGCCGCTGGATCGAGTCGACAGGCTGAGGCGCCGCCGGACCGGGCCGGGCCGCCCGGAGAAACTTGCAAATACGGACTGAAAGTTTCTGTTTGATACATATTTGCCGTCAACAAGGTGGCGCCGCGTCCGTTCACTGCTAAGAGCCTGTTCAATGTCTCCCACGGGTCGCGCAGCGGCCTTTTCGGGATGGGATGCAAGGCGCGGTGCGCGGTCGATAGCCCGGCTATCGACAAGTGCCGCAACGCCGCAGACGGCCCGAAAAGGCCACTGCCCTTCGGGTTGGAGCGAAATCGGGCCCACTTCGACGATATGGGGCGCCCCGGCTGCAGGCATGGGCAAGGGCCCATGCGGCGCATCCGGGCCACCCACTCATCCCGATTGCGCTGCAACGCGGCCCGTGCGAGGCATTGAACAGGCTCTAAGGGAATCAGCCCTGAATCGGTATCGGAGGACAAATCATGCAGTGGAAGCCTTTGGCCGGCAGGATCGCCGGCGCTTTTCTGGTGCTTGCATCAGCCACATTTCTGACGGCCTGTGGGGGGGGCTCGGACGGCGGGGGGCCGGCCTTCGACGTCCAGGCTGCCATCGCGGGTCAGCCGGTCGCCGGGCTGGACATCCTGCCGGGCATGGAGCCCCAGATCGTGCTGCAGCCCGGGCAGGGGTTCGAGCTTGATGCCAGTGCGGCGGTGAACTGGTCGCTGTATGTCAACGGAGTGGCCTTGCCGGTCACCGGCGGGACGGTGCTGGCGGGTGATGTGGCCATCCAGGAGATCGGCATCAACCAATGGCAGTTCCTCGCTGCCACGACCGCCAGCAGCTATCCGTCTTCGCCGGTCGATGTCACCCTGGTCGTGAGTTCGGTCTATGACCCCTCCCAGGTGGCCCAGATCGATCTGCACATCGCCGGCACCTGAGCGGGCGGGCCGTGCCGCTGGCTTACCATGGCATGGCGCAGGTCGGGCCTGTGCCCTGCCCCGATCCATTTCCGAGAACCGGGTTGACCCGGAGGAGCCTCTACCGTGAATCCATTCGAGCCGATATCCCGCGCCCCGTCGCACCCATTGGCTGACCGGGCCGGTCTGCGCCTGCTGGCGCAAGGCGGATGGGCACTGGCCTGTGCCCTCGGGCTGTCGGCCTGCGTCGTGGCGCCACTGCCTCCCGCTCCCACCGTGGTGCAGGTGGCGCCGCCGGTGGCCTATGTGCCACCGCCTCCGGCCCCCGTCGTCAGCGTCTATGTCGAGCCGCCCCTGGTCCAGCCCGAGCCGATCGCGGTGGCCTGGGCGCCGCCGCCCATGCTGGTCGAAGCCCCGCCGCCGCTGCCCTTTGCGGGCGCCATCTGGATCGGGGGCTACTGGGTCTGGGAAGGCAACTGGGTCTGGGCCGCCGGCCGCTGGGCACCGCCTCCGCAGCCGGGCTATGGATGGGTCCATCCCTACTATGAACACCGGGGCAATCTGGTGGTCTTTGTCACCGGCCACTGGAGCCCGCCGGGCGTGGTCTTCGTGCCGCCACCTCCCAGCCTCAGCCTCACCGTGGTCGTGGCCGGCCCGGGCGTCCATCCCGGGCCTGCCCCGATGGGCCCGCAGGGCGTCTTCGTGCCGCCGCCGCCAGGCTCGCGGCCGGGACTCGTCGTGCCGGCGCCGGTGGGCACGCCGCCCGCCGTGGTGGTCAGTGCGGCGCCGGTGACCAATGTCGGCATGCACATCCAGGCGAATGTGGGCAATACCAGCGTCACCAATGTCACGAACATCAGCAATGTCACCAACATCACCCATCTGACCATCGTGGCCCCGCCTTCGGCCACCGCCAGCGGACAGGCCTTCCAGTCCTCGGTACCGGCCCAGGCGCATCTGGCCGCCGCCCTGCCGGCCATGGTGCATGCGCAGGCGCCGGTGCCGATCAGTGCCCAGGCGATTCCCTCCTTCGCGCCGAATCGGCCGCCGGCCGCCCTGCCGGCTCCCCAGGCCGTGCATGCAGCGGTCACGCCGGCCTGGCAGGCGCATCTGAACCCGCATGCCAACAATGCGGCCCCGCCAGCCCCGCCAGCCCCGCCAGCCCCGGCAGCCCCGCCAGCCCCGGCACCCGTGCATGCGGGGCCTGGTGCCGTGCCGCAGGGCGAGGCGCATGTCCACGAGCACGAGGCCGGGCTCCCTGCCAGGCCTGCGGCTGAACCGGCGGCGCGGGTCGCCCCGGTGGCGCCTGCCGAGCCTGCTGCGCCTCGACCGCAGAACCCGCATCCCCAGCCGCCGGCCGCCGCCCAGGTGCCGCATCCGGTGCCGGCGGCGCATGCCGAGGCGCACAAGCCGGAACCGGCCCACCCCGCCAAGGAGGCGCCGGCGCATGAGCACCATGAGGACCGGGAGCGCGAGCCGCGCTGACCCCCGGCCTGCGTTCCGTCAGCCGTCGATGGCCGGCCGGGCCAGCAGTTCGTCGATCTGGCCGGCCGGAACGGCGCGGGAGAACAGCCAGCCCTGGCCCGTGTCGCATCCCAGGGTCAGCAGCAGGCGGCGTTGCAGCTCGGTCTTCACGCCCTCGGCCACCACGCCCAGGCCGAGCGCCTGGGCCAGCGCAACGATGGCCCGGATCAGGGTGGTGTCGCTGTCGGGGGTCGTCAGGCCGGCGATGAATTCCCGGTCGATCTTGATGCGGTCGATCGGCAGCCGCTGCAGGTAGATCAGGGCCGAGTGCCCGGTGCCGAAGTCGTCCAGGGCCACACCGACCCCCAGCGCCTGCAGTTGTCCCAAGGTCTGCCGGGCCATGTCGGGGTCGGCCAGGGCCTGTGATTCGGTGATTTCGAGCTCCAGGTATTCGGGTGGCGCGCCGTGCGTGGCCAGGCAGCGGGCCAGACGCGCGGCCAGATCGGGCTGGCGCAGTTGGCTGGGCGAGAGGTTGACGGCCACCCGCATCGGGGTGCCGGCCCGTTTCCAGTGGGCGATCTGGCGGCAGGCCGTTTCCAGGACCCAGTCGCCCAGGGGGGCGATGAGGCCGGTGCTCTCGGCCACCGGGATGAAGCGCCCGGGCGGCAGCTCGCCAAGCTCGGGGTCGCGCCAACGCAGCAGGGCCTCGACGCCGATGATCCCCCCGTGGCGCAGATCGACCTGAGGCTGGTAGTGCAGGCTCAGCCGGTCCGTGCCCAGGGCCTGTTTGAGCTTTTCATGGATGCGCACCTTCTCGGCCATGCGCTGCGCCAGGTGGGGGGCATAGGTGGCGCAGACATTCGGGCCTTGCGCCTTGGCGTGGTACATGGCCATGTCGGCATAGCGCATCAAGGTGCCGCCGTCCTCTGCATGTTCCGGGCAGTACGCGATGCCGATGCTGGCGCCCAGGCTGACCCGGTAGCCCTGGATCTGGAACGGTGCCTGCAGCACTTCGAGCAGCTTGCGCGCCACCCGTTCGGCGGTCTGGTGGCCCTGGAGATCGGGCAGCAGCACGGTGAACTCGTCGCCCCCGATGCGGGCCAGGGTGTCGCTGGCCCGCAAGGTCGATTGGAGGCGGCGGGCCACCTCCACCAGGGCCTGGTCGCCTGCCCCATGGCCCAGGCTGTCATTGATCGACTTGAAGTCGCACAGATCGAGCAGCAGCAGGGCCATGGGCCGCCGCTGCCGGATGGCCAGCATGATGGCCTGGCCCAGGCGCTGGCCCGCCTGCCAGCGGTTGACCAGGCCGGTCAACATGTCGTGCGTGGCCTGGTGGTGCATGTCCTCTTCGAGGCGCTGCACCGCGCTGATGTCGCGCACGAACACCACGGCCACCCCGCCGCCTGCCGGACTGTGGCCCAGGGACACATCCACCGGCACGCTGCCGCCGTCCTCCCGGTACAGCCTCAATCTGCCGACCATGCCCATGGGGCGGGCCACGGGATGGGCGAAATAGCTCTGTATCAGACCCTGGTGGCGCTCGCGCAGCGCCGGCGGCAGCAGTTGGTTGACATCCAGGCCCCGCAAGGCTTCCTGCGCGTGGCCCGAGATCAGTGCCATGGCGGCGTTGGCCATCAGGATGCGGCCGTGACGATCGATCAGCAGCACCCCGTCGGGGGCGGCCTCCAGTGCCGAGCGCTCCAGCGTGGCGCCCTCGTCCCCGGTCCAGGGCGGCAGCACGCCGTGGTGGGCCAGAGGGTGGGCGCAGGCCTGCTCGGCCAGAGGGTGATGGCTGGCGAAGGGGCAGGGCATCAGCCGGTCTCCGGACGAAGGATGCGACCGGGCCTGGAAATGCCTGCGCGCGCGACGATCGACCGGCGCCGGTTCATGGTGACAGCATGCATGGTTCTCGGCTCCCGTGGTCTGCGGCCGGTGACCTCCCACGGAACCGGTTCACGATCCCATCGGTTCTGAGAATTCCCGACTCTTCGGCCACTCTATTTTCTTATCCGGGGCCGAGGTAGAGGGCAAGCGCATCCCGGAGCGCAAATCTGCAGCCAATGTGATGCTTTTCTCGTCGGACTGGATGGGCTCGGGGGCCCGGCTTCACTGCGGTGGGCGGCGCATGCGGCATTCGCTGCCCTGGGCCAGCTCATTGCCGCTGTAGACCGCATCGGTGCGGAAGCCGTAGGAGGTGCCCTCCCAACCGGTCTTGACCGTCTTGCCGTCCACCGGGGCCACGGTGTTGACCACCTGGGGCAGCAGGGCCTGGTGGTCCTCGGCGCGCATGCGCACCGGGCCCACCACGGTGTCCAGGCTCAGGTCTTCCAGCGCATAGGCCACTTTCTGGCTGTCCAGCGAGCCGGCCTTGCGGATGGCCGCGGCCAGGAACTGCGGCGTCATCACGATGCGGGGCGCCAGGAACTCCTGGCCGGTGCGTGCCTTGTAGGCCTTGGCCTGGGCCTCGGCGCGCGGCACGTCGGCCTCGCCCGGATGCCATTCGGCCACCCAGGTCAGCTGCCCCAGGCCGGCCTGCGAGACGGCCAGCACCGTGCCGGGGATGGCGCCCGCGCTGTGGTTGAAATAGCGCAGCCGGTAGCCGGCATCGCCCGCCGACTTGAGCAGCAGGTTCATGTCCTGGCCCCAGTTGCCGGTGATCACCGCGTCGGCCTCGCTGGCCTTGATCTTGGCCACATAGGGCGAGAAGTCCTTGACCTTGCCGATCGGGTGGAAGGTCTCGCCGACGAAGGCGACGTCGGGCCGGGCCAGGCCGACCAGTTCGCGGCCGTAGCGGGCCCATTGGCGGCCATGGGCATAGTCCTGGTTGAGCAGGTAGACCTTGTGGATGTCGGGCTGGGTCTTGATGTAGTTGGCGATGGCCTTCATCTTCATCGCGGTGTTGGCCTCGAACTGGAAGTGCCAGAAGCTGCACGCCTTGCCGGTCAGTTCGGGGTCGATCGAGGAGTGGTTCAGCACCAGCACCGCCCGATCGGGGTTGCGCTCGTTGAAGCGCGCGGCCGCCTGCACCAGCGCCGACACCACGGTCGAGCCCGAGCCGCCGGTGACGATGGCGCGGGCCCCCTGGTCGATGGCGGCCTGCAGGGCGCTCAGGCTCTCCTGCGCCGACAGCTTGCTGTCGAACTGCAGCAGCTCCAGCCGGACGCCGTCCTTGCCCTTTCCGAGCACGCCGCCGTGGGCGTTGATCTCGTCGACGGCATAGCGGGTGTGCATCAGCATCAGTTCGCCGACGTTGGCGAAGGGGCCCGACAGCGGGTCGATGAAGGCGATCTTGTAGCTGTCGGCGGCCTGGGCGGCACTGCCTGACAGCAGTGGACCGGCCAGGGCCAGGGTGGCCAGGATGGGGCGCAGGCGGGCTCGGGGCATGGGAAGTCTCCTGTGGGCGGGTTGGGGCGTCTCTTCAGGCGCCGGGCGGACGTTTTCGGACACGGCGCAGCCCCAGCACCCGCCAGGCCAGCGGTGTCAGGGTCTGCACCAGCTCTTCGGCATTCAGCCGGCCGTCGGGGCGGTACCAGTTGTAGAGGAAACCCGGCAGGCTGCAGGCCGCCAGGGCGGTGATGCGGGTCTCCTCGAATTCGAAGTGGCCGCTGCGCCGGCCCTCTTCGAGCAGGGCGCAGAGACGGTCGTAGAAATGGCTGGCGAGCTTCTTCTGCGCGGCCAGGTATTCGGGCCGGTAGACCTGCGGTTCGCGGTAGGGAAAGAAGGCGGACGGGTAGTGCGCGAGCGTGGCGCGGATCAGCCGCCCGATGCCCTCGCAGACCTTCTGGTGGGCCGGCCGGGGGTCGTCCGGCGCGAAGTCCATGCAGGTGAAGCAGGCCACCGCCGGCGTCCACGACAGGGTCTCGAAGATCTCCTGCTTGTTGTGGAAGTAGTAGTAGACAAAAGGCTTGGTCACCCCCAGCCGTTGCGCCACCTGCTCCAGGGTGGTGTTGGCATAGCCCTGCTCGGCGAACAGCGCTTCGGCGGCGCGCAGGATGCTCTCGCGCTTTTCGTCGGTCTGCGCTGTGTCTGTCTTCTGCCGGCCCCGGCGGGTCTTGCCGGGGAGGCGGGATTTCCGGTCTGTCGCGTTCGATATACCCATGGGTAGCATTGTTCTACTTGGCGGTATATATTGGCAAGACGCTGGCACGCGGGAGCCCCTATCGCAAACCCTGAGACCGGCGACCCCATCCACCAGGAGACAAGACCATGGCAGAGACCCCGTCCGCCGGCCGCCACGCAGCCGACGACCTCCCGCTGCACGAACACCTGCGCGCCCATGCGCGCCGCCATCCCGACCGGACCGCCTACCACTGGTATGGGCGCCCCATCAGCTGGGCCGAGCTGGACCGGGCCAGCGATGCCTTCGCGGCGCGCCTGCAGGCCCTGGGCGTCGCCAAGGGCGAGCCGGTGGCGCTGTTCATGGGCAACTGCCCGCAGTACCTGATGGCGCATTTCGGCATCCAGAAGATCGGCGCCATCGTCTGCCCCTGCGGACCGCTCTACAAGGAGCACGAGCTGGGCTACCAGCTGCAGGATCTGCAGGCCCGCGTCATCGTGGCGGCCGACGTGCTGCTGCCGGTGGTGGACAAGGTCCGGCCGCAGACCGCGCTGCAACATGTGTTCGTGGTGCGCCAGGCCGAACTGCTGCCCGAGGCGCCTGCGCTGGCCGTGCCGGCCGAACTGCAGGCCCAGCGCGCGGCGCAGCGGCCGGTGCCCGAGGGCTGCGAAGACTTCCTGCAGGTCTGCATGGCCGGCGGGCAGCCCCGGGCTGTCGATCTGTCGCTCGACGATGTGGCGCTCATGACCTATACCTCGGGCACCACCGGCCTGCCCAAGGGGGCCATGCTGAGCTATGGCAACGCCGTCTTCAAGACCTCGGTGGCGGCGCGCTGCAACGAGGTCCGCAGCGACGATGTGCTGCTGGCCATCGCGCCGCTCTACCACATCGCCGGCATGCTCATGGGCATCAACATCGCGGTCTACACGGGCGCCACCACGGTGCTGCTGCATCGCTTCGACCCGCTCGCCACCGCCCAGGCGCTGGAGCAGCATCGGGTCAGCTGGTGGTACAGCATCGCCCCCATGAATGTGGCGGTGATGCAGCTGCCCGACATCCGCGAGCGCGACCTGTCGGCCCTGCGCATGAACCCGGTCACCAGTTTCGGCATCACCTTCACCGAAGCGCTGGCGCGCCAATGGCAGGGTGTGGCGCCCCGGTGCCAGGCCTTCGAGGCCGCCTACGGCCTCAGCGAGACCCACACCGCCGACACCTACATGCCGCATGACGCCATCCGTTGGGGCGCGCATGGCAGGGCGGTGCCCGGCAACGAGATCCGCATCGTCGACCCCGAGACGGCGGCGCCGCTGCCGGTGGGCGAGGTCGGCGAGATCACCCTGCGCAGCCCGGGCAACTTCAAGGGCTACTGGAACAAGCCCGAGGCCACCGCGAAGACCCTGCGCGAGGGCTGGGTCTTCACCGGCGACATGGGGCGGCTCGATGCCGACGGCTACCTCACCTTCATCGGCCGCTTCAAGGAGATGATCAAGGTCTCGGGCTACAGCGTGTTCCCCGAAGAGGTCGAGACCCTGCTCATCAAGCACCCGGCGGTGGCCCAGGCGGCCGTGCTCGGCGTGCCCGATGCCGAGAAGGGCGAGGTGGTGCGCGCCTTCATCGTCTGCAAGCCCGGCCAGAGCGTGGGGGCCGAGGCCCTGATCGCCTGGTCGCGCGACAACATGGCGCCCTACAAGGCCCCGCGCGAAGTGCGCTTCATCGACGCGCTGCCCAGCACCGGCGCGGGCAAGGTGCTGCGGCGCCTGCTGCGTGACCTGCCCTGAACCGGTCGCACCCTGCCCAGACGGCTCCCTTTTCCTGATCCCGCACCCCGGAGTTTTCGTGTCCAGACCCCTGTTCTCCAAAGTTCTTGTCGCCAACCGTGGCGAGGTGGCCCTGCGCATCGTGCGCGCCCTGCAGGAGCTGGGCATCGCCAGCCTGGCGGTCCATGCCCAGGACGACGCCCAGGCCCCGCATGTGCAGGCGGCCGACGAGGCCGTGGCGCTGGCCGCCAGCGGCCCCCGGGCCTACCTCGACGGCGCGGCCCTGCTGGCCCTGGCCCGCGCGCACGGCTGTGACGCGCTGCACCCGGGGTACGGCTTTCTCAGCGAACGCGCCGACTTCGCCGAGGCCTGCGCCGCCCAGGGGCTGCGCTTCATCGGCCCCACGGTCGCCCAACTGGCCCTGTGCGGCGACAAGGCCCGCACCCGGGCCCTGGCCCGGCACTGCGGCGTGCCCCTGATGCCGGGCAGCCCGGCGGCGGTCACCCTGGAGGCGGCCCAGGCCTTCATGGCCGAGCAGCAGGGGGCCGGCGTGATGGTCAAGGCCATCGGCGGCGGCGGGGGGCGCGGCATGCGGGCGGTGCTGAACCCGGCCGATCTGCCCGAGGCCTGGGAGCGTTGCCGCTCCGAGGCCCTGGCGGCCTTCGGCGTCGAAGGGGTCTATGTCGAGCGCCTCATGGCCGGCGCCCGCCACATCGAGGTCCAGGTGCTGGGCGACGGGCATGAGGTGATGGCGCTCGGTGAGCGCGAATGCAGCGTGCAGCGGCGCTTCCAGAAGCTGGTCGAGATCGCGCCCAGCCCCTCGCTCACCGCCGGCCTGCGCGCCTCGCTCATCGAATCGGCCCTGCGCATGGCGCGCGAGCTGCGCTACCAGGGCCTGGGCACCTTCGAATTCCTGGTCGATCCGGCCTCGCACGCGCTGCCCTTCGTCTTCATCGAGGCCAACCCGCGCCTGCAGGTCGAGCACACGGTGACCGAAGAGGTCACGGGGCTGGATCTGGTGCAATTGCAGATCGCGCTGGCGGCCGGGCGGCGGCTGGCCGATCTGGGCCTGGATCCGCTGCGGCCGCCAGCGCCGCAGGGGCATGCGATCCAGTGGCGCATCAACGCCGAGACCCTTGAGGCCGACGGCCAGGCGCGGCCCGGCCACGGCGTGCTGACGCGCTTCGACCTGCCGGCCGGGCCGGGCATCCGCATCGACACCCATGGCGTGGCCGGCGCCAGCCCGTCGCCGCACTACGACACCCTGCTGGCCAAGCTCATCGTCAGCACCCGGGGCGGCTCGTACGAGGCCGTGCTGCGCCGCTCGCAGCGGGCGCTGGCCGAATGCCGCATCGAGGGCGTGGCCACCAATCTGGCCCTGCTGCGGGCGATCGCACAACGCCCCGAGATGGCCCGCCAGGCCGTGCACACGCGCTGGCTCGAATCGGTCCTGCCCGAGCTGCTGGATGCAGCCTCGGCCCTCACACCCAGGCCCTCCGCAGCCGCGATGGCCGTGACCGCCGCGACGCCGGCATCACCCCCGGTGCCCGAGGGGGCGGTCTGCGCGCCCATGCCGGCGCGGCTGGTGCAGTTCGAGGTGGTGCCGGGGGCGGTGGTGGCGTCGGGCGCCACCCTGGCCGTGCTCGAAGCCATGAAGATGGAGCACCTGCTGCAGGCCCCGCATGCGGGCCGGGTCGTGGCCTTGCACGCCGATGCCGGCGAGCAGCTCGTGGCCGGCCAGCCCATCCTGGTGCTGGAGCCGGTCGATGCCGAAGGGCTGGGGGCCGAGCGTCTGGAGGCGCCGGATCCGGACCACCTGCGCGCCGACCTGCAGCGTGTCATGGCCCGCCATGCCTTCACGCTCGACGCGGCCCGCCCGGCCGCGGTGGCCAAGCGCCACGCCCAGGGCGGGCGCACCGCCCGCGAGAACATCGCCCAGCTCTGCGATGCCGGCAGCTTCATCGAATACGGTGCGCTGGCCATCGCCGCGCAGACCCGGCGGCGCAGCCTGGAAGACCTGATCGCCAACACCCCGGCCGACGGCATGGTCACCGGCATCGGCAGCGTGAATGCGGCGCAGTTCGGCCCTGAGCGCGCGCGTGCCGCCGTGCTGGCCTACGACTACACCGTGCTGGCCGGCACCCAGGGCATGCGCAACCACCACAAGACCGACCGCATGCTGGCGCTGGCACACCAGCTGCGGCTGCCGGTGGTGCTGTTCGCCGAGGGCGGTGGCGGGCGCCCCGGCGACACCGACATGCCCATCGTGGCCGGGCTGAACAACCACACCTTCAGCCAGTTCGCCGCCCTGTCCGGGCAGGTGCCGGTGGTGGGCATCGTCCATGGCCGTTGCTTTGCCGGCAATGCGGCGCTGCTGGGTTGCGCCGACGTCATCATCGCCACCGAGGCCAGCAACATCGGCATGAGCGGGCCGGCCATGATCGAGGGCGGCGGGCTGGGGGTCTACCGGCCCGAAGAGATCGGGCCCAGCGCGGTCCAGCACCGCAACGGCGTCATCGACGTCCTGGTGCGCGACGAGGAGGAGGCGGTGGCGGTGGCGCAGCGCTACCTGGCCTTCTTCCAGGGCGCCTTGTCGTCGTGGCAGGCCCCGGACCAGCGTCTGCTGCGCCATCGGGTGCCCGAGAACCGCTTGCGCGTCTACGAGGTGCGCGAGGTGATGCGCGGCCTGGTCGACGAGGGATCGCTGCTCGAGCTGAGGGCCGGTTTCGGCGCCGGCATGGTCACCGCGCTGGCCCGCATCGAGGGCCGCGCGATCGGCCTGATCGCCAACAACCCCAGGCACCTGGGGGGCGCCATCGATGTCGAGGCGGCCGACAAGGCCGCCCGCTTCATGCAACTGTGCAATGCCCACGGCCTGCCCATCGTCTCGCTGACCGACACGCCGGGCTTCATGGTCGGCCCCGAGATCGAGGCCCAGGCACAGGTGCGCCACGTCTGCCGCATGTTCGTGGCGGCGGCGCACCTGAGCGTGCCCTTTTTCGCGGTGGTGCTGCGCAAGGGCTATGGCCTGGGAGCCCAGGCCATGACGGCGGGCGGCTTCGATGCCCCGGTGTTCACCGTGGCCTGGCCCAGCGGCGAATTCGGTGCCATGGGGCTGGAGGGCGCGGTGCGCCTGGGCTACCGCAAGGAACTCGAGGCGGCGGCCGCCGGCCCCGAGCGCGAGGCCCTGTTCGAGAAGTTGGTGGCGCAACAATATGCCAACGGCGAAGCCATGAACATGGCGGCCACGCTGGAGATCGACGCCGTCATCGACCCGGCCGAGACCCGGTCCTGGCTGGTGCGGGGACTGGCCTCGACCGTCGGCCAGCCGCGCGCCGCGACGCGCTGCATCGACACCTGGTGAGGCCGGGCGCCAGCCTTCAGGCCGGCGCCTTGTTCCAGGCCGAGCACCAGCCGTTGCCGGCCACCTGCTTGCGGCCGAACATGGCGCAGCCGCCCCATTCGTCGGCGGCCTTGCCCTGGAAGAAGGAGCAGTTGTGGCAATGCTGCTGGGCCGAGTGCTGGCCGTATTTCTTGCCGTCCACCAGGCTGGTGTCGTGCTTGTAGCCCAGGGCCTGGGCCTGGTCGCTGGTTTCATCGACATGGGCGCCGGCCTGGGCCCGGGCTGCGCCGGCCACGGCCAGGGTGCTGCCGGCGACCGCGAGGTGGCAGATGAATTGACGGCGGTTGCTGGGGGTCATGGAGGTCTCCTGTGTTGAGGCCGGCGCCGGGCCGGCGGGCGGGGTACGGGTGCGGGATTGCGCGGCCTGCTCTGCAACTGCTGTGCCAGCCGCCGCAGCGCGGCCGACGGGGCGCTGTGGGCGGTGCCGATGTGTCATGGCTGTCACGGGCGCCTCTGCAGGGCCTCTGTGGCGCGCCATGGCTGTACCAGACTGGCACAGCCGGGGCGGGGCTTTCCCGGGTGTCCCGGGCCCGGCTCAGCCGCCGAGTTCGATCAGGCCGTGGCGCAGGGCCAGCAGGGTCATCTCGGCCTGGTTGTGCAGACCGAGCTTCTGCTTGAGGTTGTAGAGGTGGGTGCCGACGGTGGAGCTCGACAGGTTCAGGGCCTGCGAGATGCGCACCACGCTGAGCCCCTGGGCCAGTTGCTTGAAGACCTCGAACTCGCGCGCCGACAGTTGGGCCAGCGGCCCGCCTTCGCCGTTGAGGTCCTGCACCGCCATGCGCTGGGCGATGGCGGCATCGATGTAGCGTTGGCCGCGCGCGACCGCGCGCAGGGCGTCGATCAGGGCCTCGGGGGCGCTGCGCTTGCACAGGTAGCCGGCCGCGCCGGCCTGCAGCGCCCGGCGCGGGTGGCTGGTGTCCTCGTGGGCCGACAGGGCCAGGATGCGCAGCTGGGGCCGATGGGCCAGCAGGCGCTTGATGGCCTCGATGCCGCCCATGCCGGCCATGGCCAGGTCCATCACCACCACCTCGGGTGCCGCCGGCTCCAGCAACTGGCAGGCGGCTTCGCCGCTGTCGGCCTCGGCCACCACCTCGATGTCCGTCTCGGCCTGCAGCAGCAGTCTGAAGCCCATGCGCACCACGGCATGGTCGTCCACCAGCATCACACGCATGACAGGGCCTCCTCGGGGTGGGTCAGGGGCAGGCAGGCCCGCAGGGCGATGCCGCCATGGCGGCTGCGCCGGAAGTCGAGTCGCCCCCCCAGGGACCGCACGCGTTCACGCATGCCGGCGATGCCGAAGTGGCCGGGGCGGTTCAGGTCCTCGAGGCGGCCCTGGCCGTCGTCCTCGACCTGCAGGGCCAGCTGATGCCGGTCGCTGTGCAGCCGCACCTCGACATGGCGGGGCCGGGCATGGCGCAGGGCGTTGTTGACCGCCTCCTGGACGATGCGGAAGCTGGCGGCGCAGACGGCGCCGTCGAGCGCTTCGAGCGGCCCTTCGCATTGCAGGCTGACCGCCACCTCGGGGTGGCTCAGGCCCCAGTCGCCCTGCAGGTCCTGCAGCGCCTCGGCCAGGCCCTGCTGGTCCAGGGCCAGCGGTCGCAGCCGGGCCACCAGCCGGTGCATGCCGGCGTAGATGGCGTCGGCGCAGCCCAGCACCAGCCGCACCGACTGCTGCAGTGCCGAATCGGCCGGCAGGCCCTGGCGGTCCAGGTGGCGGCGGATGATCATGCCGGCACTCTTGATGGCGGTGATCTGCTGTCCCAGCTCGTCGTGCAGCTCGCGCGCGATGGCGCCGCGTTCCTGCTCGATGCGCTCGTGCAGCCGCCGCGCCTGTTCGCGGTTGGCGGCCAGGGCCTGGGCGGCTTCATCGGCCTGTCGCCGCGCCGCCGCGCTGTCCTGCACCGCCTGGGCCATGCGGTTGAAGGCCTGGCTGATGAGGCGGCCCTCGCGTCCGGCCATGCCCGCGAGGCGGGTCTGGTAGCGGCCGTCCTCCATGGCCTGCAGGCCCTGCAGCAGGGCGCGCAGGGGCTTCAGGGCGCGGCCCACCAGCAGGTAGACCGCCGCATTGGCCAGCACGAAGCCGGCGGCCACTGCGGCCAGCAGGGGGCAGAGTTCGTCCCAGCCATCGAGGGCGGCGCGCGACGGGTCGGCTTGCAGCAGCAGCCGGCCGCTGGGCAGGGCGATCTCGCGGGCGGCCAGCGGTGGCGAGACGATGCGCGCGTACCAGGCCGGGGCCTCGCGGCCGGCCTTGTAGGGCGAGGGCGGCGAGCGGTACAGCGGCCGGCCCTCGGCGTCGAGCAGGCTGATGTCGTTGGCGCGCACCCGGCCCACGCCCTGCAGGAATTCCTGCATGCCCTGCAACCCGCCGTAGCCGTAGACCCATTGGACGCGGCTGAGCAACTGGCTGGCCACGAGGTTGGCGCCGACCACCTCCTCGTGCACGCTGCGCCGCGTGTTCTCGACCTGCAGGCCCACCAGCAGGGCGGACAGCAGGCCGAGCAGCACGGCGATCAGGAGGTTGATTTGCAGGCGCAGGCTCATGGCGGCATCGGGTGGGACGGTGGGGTGGCGTGCCGCAAGTCCCGTGCCGTCCCAGGGCGGCACGGGGTCGACCCAGGGTTAACGAGGAGGCCGGTGCCGGCCCCGGCTTTCATGAAAATCATGAGCCGCGATTCGCGATTCCCTGCAGGACGCCGGCGGCCGGCGGCCGGACACTGGCCTCACCTTGGGGCAGGCTGGCGCACGGCCCGCCCCGGTTCCAAGAATCCGGAGACTCCATGCACCACCGCCGCGGCGGCCCCGCCCGCCCCACCTTCGCCCTGAGCACCCTGCTGCTCGCCCTGTCTCAATGCGGCCTGGTCAGCGCCCAGAGCCTGTCGGAGACCGTGGTCTCGGCCAGCCGCAGCGAACAGCGGCTGATGGACACCGCCGCCTCGATCAACCGGCTCGACCGGGCCCAGATCCAGGAAGGCCAGGCCCAGGCCAACCTGTCCGAGTCCCTGGTCCGGGTGCCGGGTTTCTTCGCCCTGAACCGGCAGAACTATGCCCAGGACCTGCTGCTGTCCTCGCGCGGTTTCGGCGCCAACTCGGCCTTCGGCGCGCGCGGCATCCGCCTGTTCGTCGATGGCGTGCCCGGCACGGTGGCCGACGGACAGGGCCAGGTGTCGCACATCGACCTGGCGTCGACCGACCACATCGAGGTCATGCGCGGCCCGTTCTCGGCCCTGTATGGCAATGCGGCGGGCGGCGTGGTGCGCGTCTTCACCGAAGACGGCCAGCCCGGCACCCAGTTCAGCCCCTACTACGAGACCGGCTCCTTCGGTCTGCGCAAGCAGGGCCTGAAGGTGAGCGGTGAGCAGGGCGCGGTCAACTATGTCCTCGATGCGGGCAGTTTCCAGACCCAGGGCTTCCGTCA
>Ga0213872_10001049_pt1 | contig 19233 bp, 14 predicted proteins | sample VelepicomBERX_R2_FD_160071 | JGI IMG/M metagenome (GOLD analysis project Ga0213872, IMG submission 160071) | Rhizosphere microbial communities from Vellozia epidendroides in rupestrian grasslands, the National Park of Serra do Cipo, Brazil - RX_R2 | ecosystem: Host-associated > Plants > Roots >...
AGGGGGGGCAGCCAGTAATTACCGATGGTCTGGCTGGCGGCCAAAACCAGGGCGCCGCGCTTCAAGCCGGCCAGATCGGTCAGCAGGGTTTCGGCCGCCGCGGCCCGAGCCAGCACGCCGCGCGCCTCGATCAGGAACAGCCGGCCGGCCTCGGTCAGCTCGATGCGCCGGCCGACGCGGTCGAACAGCCGCGTGTCATAGCGGTTTTCCAGCGCCGCGATGGCTGCGCTGGTGGCGGATTGGGTCAGATGGAGATCGGCGGCGGCGCGGGTCACATGCTCGCGCTCCGCCACCGCGACGAAGATCCGAAGTTGTTCCAGGGTCATGACAAGAACCGACGATGCCAGAAGCGGGCAGCCGGTGAAACGTGAATTTCAGGCGAGGTTCAATGCCTTGATGAGCGCATAGCTGATGAAGCCCAGCATCACCAGAGACGCCGTCACCGTGAAGATTACGCGCGGACCGGCTTTGGCTACGACGCGAATGTCGACGCCCAGGCCGAGAGCGGCCATCGACACCGCCGTCAGCAGGTTCGCCAGGGTGGCGATCGGCGGCAGGGCGGCCTGCGGAAGCGCGTCGACCGAACGCAGAATGGCCAGCGCCAGGAAACCGAGGATGAACCAGGGGGCCAGCCGGCGGATCGGCGGCAAGCCGGGTTTCGGGTGATCGCCGGCTGTCGCCGTGCCGATCGACAGGGCCAAGCACACGGGGCCCAGCATCAACACCCGGATCAGCTTGACCAGGGTGCCGAACTGGATCGCCACCGCACCCATCGGCGCTGCCGCTGCCAGGACTTGCGGCACGGCATAGACGGTTAGTCCCGCCAGAGCGCCATATTGCAAGGACGTCATGTGCAGTGCCGCGCCGATCAAGGGCAGGGCGAGGACGGTCAGAACGCCGAGTATGGCGGTGAAGGCGATCGAGGTCGCGACATCGTCGCTATCCGCGCCGATCACCGGGGCGACGGCCGCGATGGCGGAATTGCCGCAGATCGAATTGCCGCAAGCCACCAAGATAGCCATCCGCCGGGGCAAGCCGACGAGCCGTCCGACTCCGTAACTGGCGGCAATCGCCATGATGACGACGGCGGCGATGCCGACCAGGAAAACCACGCCGGCCGAGGCGATCATCGCGGAGCTGACCGACGCGCCCAGCAGGACGACGGCCAGTTCGAGCAGGAATTTGGCCGAAAACTCGATGCCGCAGTGCCAGATTTGGCTCGGCCTCCAGGCCGTTCTGACCAACGTACCGACAAGAATGGCCAGAACGAGGGACTCCAGCCAAGCCTGGCCGAACAGCCTTACTTCAAGAGATTGCAACCCTATCGCCGCGGCCGTGACACCGATACAGAGCGCGAGACCCGGAAGGAGCGCCAAAGCGCCGGCGAGCCGGCGGGCGGGAAGAGGGGGGGCGAAATTGGCGGTATTCATGGCGGACATCCTTGAAAGGGTTGCCATGAGCATCCGCGATCCGAATCAATCGATCCAACGCATTGTACGAATTCAACCGTTCGCTAAAATCGATTGATCTAAAACTTCGCTCTTGCTGTAACCACACCAACATGGAAGTATATTGATAAGAACAACATTGAATTAATGTATTTTATGGGAACCTCGCCATGTTGAGACTGATCGGCGCCGTCCTTTTGACTTGCGCCCTGGCTTCGGCTGCCAGTGCCGCTGAGCTGCTGAACGTTTCCTACGATCCGACGCGGGAGTTCTATCAGGACTATGACCAGCTGTTCGCCAAATATTGGAAAGGCAAGACCGGCGAGAGCGTGAAGATCGCGCAAAGCCACGGCGGTTCCGGCAAGCAGGCCCGTTCGGTGATCGACGGTCTGGAGGCCGACGTGGTGACTCTGGCTCTGGCTTACGACATCGACGCCATCGCCGAGCATGCCGGCCTCCTGCCTGCCGATTGGCAGGCCAGGCTGCCTCACAACAGCACGCCATACAGCTCGACCATCGTCTTCCTGGTGCGCAAGGGCAATCCCAAGCAGATCAAGGATTGGGACGATCTGATCAAGCCGGGCGTGGCGGTGATCACCCCCAATCCCAAGACTTCGGGCGGCGCGCGCTGGAACTACTTGGCCGCCTGGGCTTATGCCGACGCCAAATTCGATCATGACGAGCAGAAGATCCGCTCCTTCATGAGCGCTTTGTTCAAGAATGTGCCGGTGCTGGATTCCGGGGCGCGCGGCGCCACCACCAGTTTCGTCGAGCGCGGGCTGGGCGATGTGCTGCTGGCTTGGGAGAACGAGGCGATGATGGCCGAACAGTCTCTGGGCAATGGCGATTTCCAGATCGTGAGGCCTTCCCTCTCGGTTCTGACCGAGCCGCCGGTGGCGGTGGTCGACAAGGTAGTGGACCGCCACCGGACCCGCGCCGTGGCGGAAGCCTATCTGCAATATCTCTTCAGCCCCGAGGCCCAGGAGCTGGTGACCAGGCATTTCTATCGTCCCACCGATGTCGGTGTGGTGGCCAAGGTCAAGGACAAGTTCCCGGCCATGAAGCTGGTCACCATCGCCGATCTGGGCGGATGGCGGAAAGCACAGCAGACCCATTTCGCCGACGGTGCTATCTTCGACCAGATCATGGGCGCCGCGAGGCAATAAGAAGAAGCATGTCCGTCAAATCACCGGTTATCCCGGGCTTCGGGCCGACGCTCGGAGTCACGCTGTTCGCGGCTGCGCTGGTGGTGCTGGTGCCGCTCTCGGCCTTGCTCATGCGCGCCGCCGGGATGAGCCCGGACCAGTTCGTCGCCGCCGCTTTCAGTCCGCGCGTCATGGCCGCCTACCGCCTGAGTTTCGGCGGCGCCCTGATCGCCGCAGGCTTCAATGTGGTGGCCGGCCTGATCGTCGCCTGGGTGCTGGTGCGCTACGACTTCCCGCTGCGCCGGCTGGTCGACGCGCTGGTCGATCTGCCCTTCGCTCTGCCGACTGCGGTGGCCGGTGTCGCCCTGACCGCGCTCTACGCGCCCAAGGGCGTGCTGGGCAAACTGCTTCTCGGCCTGGGCATCAAGGCCGCCTTCACCCCTTTCGGCGTCGTGCTGGCGATGATCTTCATCAGCCTGCCTTTCGTGGTGCGCACGGTGCAGCCGGTGCTGCAGGATCTCGAGGCCGAACATGAGGAAGCGGCGGTATCCCTGGGCGCCAGCCGCTGGCAGGTCTTCGTCCATGTCATCCTGCCGGCCATCCTGCCGGCGCTGGTAACCGGCTTTGCGCTGGCTTTCGCCCGCGCCCTGGGCGAATACGGTTCGGTCATCTTCATCGCCGGAAATTTGCCGGGTGTGTCCGAGATCGCCCCGCTGATGATCGTGACCAAGCTCGAGCAATATGACGTCGCCGGCGCCTCGGCCATCGCGACGGTGATGCTGGTGGTGGCCTTTCTCATGCTGCTGGTGATCAACAGCGCGCAGAAATGGAATCAGGCAAGGTTGGCCGGAAGATGAGCAACGAATTTGGTCTTCCGCCCTTCGTCGTTGTAGCGCGTCGTTTCTCCAAATTCGTTGGAGGCGTGCGACTGCACGCCCGCGCTGCCACCGGCTGCGGTTTCAGTACAGGAATAGCTTGGCGCGGAAGCCCAGCGCGCATTCTGCGCGCCCGGCGCTTGAGGGAAATGATATGACTCGGCGTCACGATCCCCTCGCCGAATCGCCCCCCGTCCGTATCGGCCTGACCGTGGTGGCGGCGCTGATCCTGCTGCTCTTCCTGTTCGCCCCCCTGCTGGTCGTGTTCGGTGAGGCATTGAGCAAGGGGCTCGACGCCTATTTCGACGCGCTGGGCGAGCCCGATGCGCTGTCCTCGATCTGGCTGACTTTGATCACGGCGGCGATCTGCGTGCCGGTCAATCTGGCCTTCGGCATCTGCGCCGCCTGGTGCGTGGCCAAATTCGATTTCCGCGGCAAGAGCCTTTTGACCACCATCATCGATCTGCCTTTCTCGGTCTCGCCGGTGATCGCCGGCCTGATCTATGTGCTGGTGTTCGGGCTGCAGGGCTGGCTGGGTCCGTGGCTGCGCGATCACGGCATCCATATCATCTTCGCCTTGCCCGGCATCGTGCTGGCGACCCTGTTCGTCACCTTTCCCTTCGTCGCGCGCGAACTGATCCCGCTGATGGAAGAGCAGGGAACCGAGGACGAGGAGGCGGCGGTATCCTTGGGCGCCAATGGCTGGCAGGTGTTCCGCCGCGTTACCCTGCCCAATATCAAATGGGGCCTGCTCTACGGCGTCCTGCTGTGCAATGCCCGCGCGATGGGCGAGTTCGGCGCGGTGTCGGTGGTGTCGGGCCATATCCGCGGACGGACCACGACCATGCCGCTGCAGGTCGAGATTCTCTACAACGAGTACAACATGGTGGCCGCCTTCGCCGTCGCCTCGCTGCTGGCCATGCTGGCGTTGGTGACCTTGGCCGTGAAGTCCTTCTTTGAATGGCGCTATGCCAAGGAATTGGCGGCGGCGGCCAGGACATGACGGGCGCTTGAGGAACATATGATGACCACGACCCCTTCGATGATCGACATAAGAAACGTCCACAAAACCTTCGGCGGTTTTCCGGCCCTGAGCGATGTGTCGCTGCAGATCAAGGAGGGTGAACTGGTCGCGTTGCTGGGTCCCTCGGGGTCAGGCAAGACATCGCTCTTGCGCATTCTCGCCGGCCTGGAGTTCGCCGATTCCGGCCAGGTCCTGTTCAATGGCGGCGACGCCACCCAAGTCTCGGCGCGCGACCGCAAGGTCGGCTTCGTCTTCCAGCATTACGCCTTGTTCCGCCACATGACCGTGTTCGACAATGTCGCCTTCGGCCTGACAGTGCGGCGCGGTCCCGGCCGCCTGTCCAAGGAGGAGATCGGCGAGCGTGTGCGCCATCTGTTGGAGATGGTGCAGCTGGGCAGTCTGGCTGGACGTTATCCTTCGCAGCTGTCGGGAGGGCAGCGCCAGCGTGTGGCTTTGGCCCGCGCTTTGGCCATCCAGCCGCAGGTCTTGCTGCTCGACGAGCCGTTCGGGGCGCTCGACGCTCGCGTTCGCAAGGAGCTGCGCCGCTGGCTGCGCAATCTGCATGACGAGCTTAAGATCACCGGCGTCTTCGTCACGCATGATCAGGAAGAGGCGCTGGATGTGGCCGACCGCGTGGTGGTGATGAATCACGGCCGTATCGAGCAGGCCGGCACCCCGACCCAGATCTATGACAGTCCGGCCACGCCCTTCGTTTATCAGTTCCTCGGCAATGTGAATTCGCTCGACTGCCATATCCGCGACGGGGTGGCGCAGATCGGCACCCTGACCCTGCCGGCTTCCGCCTATGCCGGCGTGCAGGAAGCGGCGGGTCTGGCCTTCGTGCGCCCGCATGATCTCTTGCTGTCCAAGTTGGGCGACGGGGCGGGGGCGCAGGCCGAAGTGCGCCACGTATCCATTCTCGGACCGCTGGTCAGGGTTGAATTAATGTTGGGGCATCAAGTGCTTGAAGCCGAGATTTCGCGTCAGCGCCATGCCGAGCTGGGCCTCGCCGCCGGCCAGCAGATCCTGGTGTGGCCGCGCCAAGCCCGTTTCTTTCTGCGGGATTCCTGGCAGGGGACGGCACTGGCCGATCCCGATGTGCCGGTCCAGCACGACATCTGACAAACTTCAATTAATACACTAAATAGCTAGACTGAGTCTACCAGAAAACTGGCGGATTTAATTGACCTGCCCGCTTCGTTGCATTAATTTGCGTGAAATCAAATTGTAATACACATACTGAGTGTAGTTATTGAAGGGGCCTGTAGTGACCATCGCCGTACCCTCGATTCCGACCGTGGAACCGCTCGTCAGCCTGTCCGATCTTGCCGAATATCGCGTCGGCCTCGAGCATCGTCTTGCCGGCGATTGGGACGAAGACAAGTGGACCGGGTTCCGAACCCGCTTCGGCGTCTATGGTCAAAAGCAGGCCGGCGTGCAGATGCTGCGCATCAAAATTCCGGGCGGCGTGCTGTCGCGCGAATGGCTGACGGTGCTGGCCGAGTTCAATCGCCGCTTCTGCCAAGGCGATGTGCACATCACCACCCGCCAGGACATCCAGACCTATTATGTGCCGCTGGAGCGCTCGGCCGAGGCTCTGGAGTTCCTCTATTCGCATGGCATGACCACCCGCGAAGCCTGCGGCAATACCTTCCGCAACATCACCGCCTGCGCGCTGTCGGGCAATTGCCCGCGCGAGCATGTCGATGCCGGCCGGGTCGCTCAGCAGCTGGCCACTACCTGGATCCGCCATCCGCTGGTGCAGAACATGCCGCGCAAGGTGAAGGTCGCCGTTTCGGGCTGCGCCACCGACTGCGCCGGCGTCGGCTTCCATGACCTCGGGCTGGTCGCCGTCGAGAAGGATGGCCGGTCGGGGTTCCGCGTCTTCGCTGCCGGCGGTTTGGGCAGTCAGGTCATTCCCGCGGTCGAGGTGCTGGAATTCGCCACCGAGGAGCAGCTCCCCGCCGTCATGGAAACGCTGGCCCGTATCCATCAGCGCTACTCCGATCGCGTCAACCGTAACGCGGCGCGCATCAAATTCGTCCAGAAGCGCTTCGGCGCCGAGAAATTCATCGAGCTGTTCCAGGAGGAATTCGCCCGTCTGCTCGACCTGCCGCAGCGTCCCTGGGAAAAGCTCGATTGGCGTAAGCCGACCGATGCCGCCGTCGAACGCACCCCGATGGGCGTGATCGAGCAGCATGACGGCCGCTATGCCGTGGTGGCCAATCCGGTGCTCGGCAATCTCTCTTCCGACACGCTGGACGCGCTGGCGGCGCTCGCCCTTTCCATCGGCATCGACGAGGTGCGGGTCACCCGCGACCAGAATCTGATCATCCCCGATGTCGCCTCCGAACAGATCGCCCATGTGGTGCGGACGTTGAAGTCCCTCGGCATCGATGTGCCGGCCAGCGCGGCCGACAGCACCGACATCGTATCCTGCCCCGGCACCACCACCTGCCGCATCGGCATCACCAACTCGCCCGGCCTGGCCCACGCCATCCATGCCGAGGCCGCGACGGATCCGACCGCGCGCGGCATCGCGGTGCGCATCTCGGGTTGCCAGAACAGCTGCGGCCAGCACCATATCGGCGATTTCGGCTTCCATGGGGTGGCCAAGAAAATCGACGGCCAGCCGGCCCCGCACTACCAGATCCATCTGGGCGGCGAGGCCCGTCTCGGCGCCGCGGAACATATGGCCGGCCTGTCCGGCCCGATCATCCCCGCCGGCGTCGCGCCGATCGCGCTCCGTCTGCTGCGCCACGCCTATGCCGAGCAGAAGCGCGGCAATGAGACCGTGCGTTCCTGGGCCGAACGTCTTGGCAAGGAAGGCATCGAGACCGTTCTCGCCCCGCTGCAGAGTGAGGAGAATGGCCGGAAATTCCTCGATTGGGACGACGCGGAAGAGTTCAAAGGCGCGCCGAAGCTGCGTGGCGAATGCGCCGCTCCCTTCGCCTCGGACGATATTTTGGCGAATTTTGCCGATGACGCGCTGATCCAGATCGATCGCTGGCAGTTGCGGTCCGACAATGCGAAGGCGGTCGCCGCCGCGGAGCAGGCTCTGGTGTTCGGCGCCCGGCGTCTGCTGACTCTCGCCAACCAGCCGACTACCGGCGAGGAGCCGGCGGAACAGCTGATCGCCAGCGCGCTGGCCCTGCATCTGCCGAGCGGCCGTGCCGCCGAGATCGCCTTCAAGGACGCGCTCGCCGCCCGCGACCGTGCCGCCGCCGGCGGTCCGGTCGAGCCGCTGCGCGAAGCGGTGGCGTTCTATCTCGACCAGGTCCGAACGCTGCTGGCCGGAGGCGCGGTGGCCGCGGATGCGGCCGAATGAGCACGGAAGATCTAGGTCGGCTGCGGGCGCGGCACGGCCATCGCGACGGCGCCGACCTGATCGCGGCACTGCGCGGGGAATATGGCGACAAATTCGCGGTGATCAGCTCGTTCGGCATCGAATCCGCGGTGCTGCTCGATCTGGTGGCCGGTGTCGACAAGGCGATCCCGGTGATCTTCCTCGATACGGGCGAGTTGTTCGACGAGACCCACGCTTATGTCGCCAAACTGACCGAATGGCTGGGCCTGAGCGATCTGCGCCATATCCTGCCCAACCGCGAGGAACTGGCCGAGGCGGAAGAGCTGTGGCGCAGCAATACCGACCGCTGCTGCTTCCTGCGCAAGGTGGCGCCGCTGCATCGCGCCGCCCAGGGTTTCTCGGTGCTCGCCGACGGCCGCAAGCGCTTCCACGGGGCCGAGCGCACCAAGCTCTCGACTTTCGAGGAAGGGGCGATGGGCATCATCAAGGTAAGCCCGCTGGCGCGCTGGAGCGAGATCGAGATCCAGGAGCATTTCCGCCGCCGCAACCTGCCCGAACATCCGCTGGCTGCCCAAGGCTTCCGCTCGGTCGGCTGCTGGCCCTGCTCGCGCGCCGCCAAGCCGGGCGAGGGGCCGCGCGACGGCCGCTGGGCCGGCAGCGGCAAGGCCGAATGCGGCATACATTTGCCGGAAGAAATGGTGGATGCGGCGATGATGTCGAGCGGGCTGTAACTAGGTCAGGAGCAGCCAGTGCGAAGCGCTGGCGGGGTTGCTGGCAGTGATCTGTACGTCGCTGAGAAATTCCGACGAGGCCGAGAAATAGACCAGCATCAGCGCGTGGGCTTGAAGTTGGGCGTTGGCGTAGGCCTGCGTTCCCGTCGTCAGATTGGCGACCGCCGGCGCAAGCACATTGGTCTCGTAGAAGGCCGCCTCGGACGCGGAGGGCGTACGATGCAGCAGGTTCTGATAGGAGTCGGTGATGAACTTCTGATCGCCGGTCGTCGTTTCGGTATAGGAATGGGCGGAAATATATTCGCTCGAAGAGAGGAACCACAGGGCGAATTGCTGCAGTGGCGTGCTGGGATTGGCCGCCAGAAAGGTCTGATAGAAGGCCAGGCCGGCCACATCGGGCTCGCGGGCGAGGACCGCCGAATAGAGTTCGGTTACATTGCCGGTGGTGACCGAATTGGCGCCGCCGGGCGGGGCAGCGACGATCTCGGTGAAATCGGCGAATTGGAGGGCGGCGACATTGGTGGCCAACTGGTCGCTGACCCCGCCGCTGCTGACAGTCAACGCGCCATTGGCGGCGGTGACCGAGTATTGACTGGCATCCCCGGTGAAGGTCACAGTGGTCGCGTGGCCGGAAGGGCCGGTGATGGTCGCCGCGCTTGCTCCGGCTGAGACGGTCAGGGTGTAGCTGCTGGAAATATCGTTGAGCGCGGTGGCGTCGGCGGAAAGCTGCGCCGCTGTGATGACGAGGTTCGGCGTACCGCCATCCGTCAGGGTGATCGACTTCAGTGTGCTCGATGCGCTGGCCGCTTGCAGCGCGTCGAGATAAAGGGACACCACCGATGCGGCTTCGCTGACCGCGGAGGCGTAACCCCAGCCGCCGGTCTGGGTGTTGAGCAGCGCGCCATCCTGGAATTGAACATAGGACAGGTCGGTCAGAACCGCGTTCTGGCCCAGGCCGGCGCTCTCATGGAGGGTGACCACACCGGTGCCGATGCCCGTTTCGGTATATTGCGTGTGGGCCCCCAGAACATGGGCGGTGCTGAGGCCTCTTCCTCCGGTAACGGTGATCGGGTCCGCTGCGCTGCCGATCGTGTCGCTGGTCAAGGCGCTGTTCCAGGCCGTGGCGCTGATCGTGTCGGTCGTATTCCCCGTCCCTCCCCAGGCGTTCATATTGGAGTTGGATGCCGACAGGTCGACACTATTCACGGCGACGTCCTGAATGTTGATCGTATCGCCGACATTGGGGATGCTGGTGGTGAATTGAAGCGAACTGATCGCGGCCAGCCCCTTCACCGTGAAGGTGAAGGACTGATTGCTGGTATATTGGTTGCCATTGTAAGTGAAGCCCAGGGTCGGGGTTTGGCTGGCGGTACCCACCTCCTGCCCATTGACATAGACCCCCATCGTCGCGACCGCGCCGCTGATGATCTGCTCGTGGATCCTGACGGTGATCGTCATGTCGTAGGTCTGCTGCAGGCTTTTCCCGTTCTCGGTGCCGTAAAGATAGAATTGGCTGGCGAGTTGGCTGGAGAGCGAACCGCTTCCTTCTGCCAGACTTAGCTGGCTGATGGGTACGAAGACCCATTGATCGGGATAGCCGGACGTATAGCCGTAGAAGCCTTGCACCCCGTTATCGCTGCCCCAACTCGTGGCGACCAGGTTGGACGGGAGAACGTCTGCACTGGGGGTGTAGTGATCCTGGCCGTCATTGACCAGCACCGTCGCGTCACCGTCATAGAGGATCAGGTCGTTTTGGCCGTTGATCTCGACCTGTTGGACGCTCACCACCCATTGCGCCACCCCTGCGCTATCGAGGAGCTTCGGTTGGGTGGGGAGATGCTGCGCCGTGACGTCGGTGAAGCCGCCTTTGCCATTGCCCTGCAGGAATTGCAGATAATAGGCTGGGTCGGTCGTGTCGCTTCCGGTGTAGCTCGCGGCTGCGGTGTTGGCGTAGACGACGATCAGATCCTCATTGCCGTCACCCTGGAATTTGGTCGGCAGGGCATTGACCACGACCCATTCCGCCGGAGTCCCATTCCTGTCCACCGCCTTGCCGTCGCCGATCGAGGGCAAGGACAGGTTGAGCGTGACCTCGGAGAAATAGCCGCTTCCATTATTGACCAGCAGCACGCTGGGATTGATCAGCGCGTTCTCGCTGCCCAGGAAGATGTCGCCGCTGCTATCGGCGAAGTCGCCGATGGCGGCATAGGTGTAGTTGTAATTGGAGCCGCCATAGGAATTGCTGATAAAGCCGCTGGTATTCTGCACCGCCGCCGGCAGATGAGAGGTCCAGTTGCTGAACGTGCCGTCGGCATTGGCGATCTCCAGCTCGATGCCGCCCTTGAGAGTCCCGTTTTCACCCCCGATCATGGCCACGACGAAGGCCGCCTGCCCGTCGATGGTGCCGGTCGAAACCCGGTGATTATAGTTGGTCACCAGACCGCTGAGCTGGCTTGTCTCATCAACATATTGTCCGCCGGCGTTTGGCGCCAGGATCCGCACATTGCCGCCATACCAGGGCGACTGGTCGAGCCCGCCATCGCCGATGACGATGTCGGGCAAGCCGTTATTGCCCACAGTGAGAGTGGCGAGCAGAGGGACCGAGCCGATTCCGCTGGGAAGAGCGCCGCTGGTCATCTGCGCCGTCACATTGGAGATCGAAGTTGCGGTCGGCGTCAGGAACTCGATGAGGGAAGTCTGGGGCAGGGTGTTGCTGTTCTGCACATATTCCAGAGCGAGCAGATCGCCGTTGGCGAGCTGAATGATGTCCACGCTCTCGTTGGTGAAATCGGAATTTCCGAGAACCGTATAGGCAAGCGTGGTGGTCGTCATGCAGCCCCCCTTTCCCGCAGCTCAAGGAGGGATGCCACTTATGAGGGAACTTGTCTAGCGCGCCGCATTTATAGCGGCGAGTGTTCCTTTTGCCGGCAACAGCGGCGTGCCGCTCTGTAGATGCTCGATCACGTCCTCGAAGGACATGGCGGCGCTGAACAGATAGCCCTGCACCACGTCACAGCCGAACTGGCTCAGAATCTCATATTGCCCGACTTCTTCGACACCCTCGGCCAGTGCGGTCATTCCCATCGAATGGGCGAGGGTGACGATCGTCATGGCGATCGCTTCATCCTTGGGGTTTTCCGCCAGTTCCATCACGAAGGACCGGTCGATTTTCAGCGTATCGGCCGGGAAACGCTTGAGATAGGACAGCGACGAGAAGCCCGTGCCGAAATCGTCGAGGGAGATGTGGATTCCCAAGCCCTTCATCTGTTGCAGAAGCTCGATCACGCGCTCGGGATCGTTGATCAGCGTGCTTTCTGTGATTTCCACGTCCAGGAGATGCGGCGTGACCCCGGTGTCGCTCAGCACCGCGTGAATGGTGCCGGCGATATCCTTGTCGGCGAATTGCTGCGGCGAGACATTGACGCCGATCCGTACCCCATCAATGCCCATCCGCTCCAGGCGCTTCAGATCGAGGCAGGCGCGGCGCAGCACCCATTCGCCGAGCTGGCCGATCAGGCCGGTCTGCTCGGCGATCGGAATGAACTGGCCCGGCAGCACCATGCCGCGCACCGGATGCTGCCAGCGCACCAGCGCTTCCAGCCCGACGATGCGCCCCGTGCGGATATCGACCTGGGGCTGGTAATGCAGCGTCAGCTCGTCGCGGTCTATGCCGCGCCGCAATTCGCTTTCCAGCGTCAGACGTTCTTCCGATTGGCGATGCATGATCGGATCGAAGAAGCGGAACTGGTTCCGGCCCGTTACTTTCGAGAACATCATGGCCGCCGAGGCGTCGAGCAGCAGCTCGGAGGCGGTGGTGGAGTGCTTGGGATAGAGGGCGATGCCGACATTGGCCGTCACCGTCACCTCGCGCCCGAGCAGGATGAAGGGGCGGGACAGCTGCAGCAGGAAGGCGGCGACGGCGGGAGCCACCTCCGCCTCATTGGCGAAACCGTTGGCGATCACGGCGAATTCGTCGCCGCCGAAGCGCGCCACCACCCCATCGTCGCCTATCATCTCGGTCATGCGCTGGCCCACCGCGATCAGTAATTGATCGCCGGCGGCGTGGCCCATCACATCGTTAACCGTCTTGATGCCGTTGAGATCGAAGAACCACAAGGCAAGCATCTTGCCTGAGCGTGCGCTGCCGGAAATGGCCGATTGCAGGCGTTCCAGCAGCAGATTGCGGTTGGGCAGGCTGGTCAAACTGTCATGGGTCGCGGCGTGGGCCAGGTGGCTTTCGATCATGCGGCGCTCGGTAACGTCGCGGATCAGCGCGGTGGAGAGCAGCCGGTCGTCGAGCTGGCAGGCCGATAGCGACATTTCGGTCGGGAACATGCTGCCATCCTTGCGCCGCGCCGACAGCGCCATCGAGGAGGCGGTTTGGACCAGCACCGGATCGACGAACAGCATGCCGAGCGGCTTGCCCAGGACTTCGCGCGCCTCGAAACCGAACATCGCTTCGGCGGCGCTGTTGAAGGTTTCGATATGGCCCGACTGGTCGCTGACGATGATGGCGTCGAGCGCGGTATCGAGAATCGAGTTCAGGCGCTTGAGCTGCGCCGCCACATTATGGTTGGCGCGCATCAAATCCGAGATGTCGCGCAAGGATACCAAGATGTCGGCCGATTCCCCGGCCGGACGCCAGGCGGTGATCTGGATGTCGAGCACCCGTCCGGCGTTCTGCAGCAGCTTGGCCGGGGTCGGGGTCTCCTCCTCCAGCAGCGCTTCGAAATTATCGGCGCAGAGCAGCAGATAATCGGGATGGATGTAATTGACGAAGGGCTGGCCAATGGCGGTGGCGGCGTTTTCACCCAGCAGCTTGATGCCGGCGGCATTGATATGGATGATGCGCCCTTCGCGGCACGCGATCAAGGCTTCGCGCGACATGTCCAGCGCGATGCGAAGCGCCGGCGCGTGCACCGATTCCGGGCCGCGCCACTGGAACCAGAAGCGCATTACGGCGAAGCTCGCCAGCGCCGCGGCGATGACCGTGATGGACAGTGCGATGATCAGGTCGAACATTGCCGGGAGGATTCCGATGGTGCTAATTTCAGTCCAAGCCCGAAAGGCGGGCAGGCCATCCTATAAAAGACATTATAATAAAAGTTAACGTTTTCACAGTTTTCTCGCGGCGCCATCAGAGTCACCTGTCGGTCGGCAAAGCGATGAGGGAGGCGGTCAGCAAGGCTTCGAAGGCCTCCTTCTCATGAAGGCCCGTGCCACCCTCCTTGGCCGCGTCTTCTATGCGGCCAGCACATTTGCCGAGCGCGAGGCAGCCGAAATTGCGCGCCACCCCCGCCAGCCGGTGGGCGGCGGTCTTGATCTCGGCGGGATCGCCCTTCTGCCAGCCGGCGCGCAGCATTTCGGCGCCGGTCAGCAGCGACTGTTTGGCGACGCCGTAAAGTTCCGAAAGCTTGTTGGGAGCCAGCGCCTCCCGCAGGGCCGCGACCTGGGTGCCGTCCATCAGTTCCTCGGACGGGACGGGCTTCGATCCGGGCTCCTCCGTCCCTGGCGGGTCGGTCCCCAGCATCTTGGCCAGCATGGATTTGAGTGCTTCGGGCCGCAAAGGCTTGGACAGCACATTGTCGATGCCGCCCTGCCGGTAGCGCAGAATATCCTCCTCGCGCACATTGGCCGAGATGGCGAGAATCGGGATGGCCGCCTTGGCGGGATCGGGCAGGGCGCGGATTTCAGCAGTGGCGGCCAGCCCGTCGAGGACCGGCATCTGGATGTCCATCAGGATGATGTCGAAATGGCTGGCTTCGACCGCCTGCACGGCCTCGCGGCCATTATTGCAGATCGTCACCCTGTGTCCGATGGTACTGAGAAGCGCGGCGGCAACCCGTTGATTAACGACATTGTCTTCCGCCAGAAGGACCGACAACGGCGCCATACTGCTCAGCATCCCGACTTGCTCTGGCTCCCCCCCGGGGCCTCTGATTCACAAAGAATAGACAAATCCTTCAAAAGGGGCAAATCCCGTCATTGAACCGGTTTCGGCGATGGTCTAATGTCCGCCCGCCCTAACCGACAACCGAGGGAGATCCCCCATGACGACGATGATGCTCGATGGCTTTTTCACCGCCTCGCTGGCGGCGCGCGACCCCGAAGTGGAGGCCGCCGTCAAGGATGAGCTCGGTCGTCAGCGCGATCAGCTGGAACTGATCGCCTCGGAGAATCTGGTGAGCCGCGCCGTGCTGGAAGCGCAAGGATCGGTGCTGACCAACAAATATGCCGAAGGCTATCCCGGCAAGCGCTATTACGGCGGCTGCGAGCATGTCGACGTCACCGAGCAACTGGCCATCGACCGCGCCAAGCAGCTGTTCGGCTGCGAATTCGCCAATGTCCAGCCCCACTCCGGCGCCCAGGCCAATATGACTGTGCTGTTCGCGCTGCTCTCGCCCGGCGACACCGTCATGGGGATGAGCCTCGCCCATGGCGGCCATCTCACCCATGGCGCGGCGCCGACCGTCTCGGGCCGCTGGTTCAAGCCGGTGCAGTATGGCGTCTCCGAAGCCACCCAGACCATCGACTATGACGAAGTCGAGCGTTTAGCCCGCGAGCATCAGCCCAAGCTGATCATCGCCGGCGGTTCGGCCATTCCGCGCGTCATCGATTTCGCCCGCTTCCGCAAGATCGCGGATTCCGTCGGTGCTTATCTGATGGTCGATATGGCGCATTTCGCCGGTCTGGTGGCGGGTGGCGCTCACCCCAGCCCGGTTCCGCACGCCCATGTCACCACGCTGACTACCCACAAGACCCTGCGCGGCCCGCGCGGCGGCATGGTGTTGACCAATGACGAGGCGATCGCCAAGAAGATCAATTCGGCGGTGTTCCCCGGCATCCAGGGTGGCCCCTTGGAGCATGTCATCGCCGCCAAGGCGGTGGCCTTCGGCGAAGCGCTGCAGCCGGCCTTCAAGGCCTATGCGGCTCAGGTGGTGAAGAACGCCCAGGCGCTGGCCGAGACTCTGATCGCGCGCGGCGTCGACATCGTTTCAGGCGGCACCGACACCCATCTGATGCTGGTCGATCTCAGGAAGAAGGCCATCACCGGCAAGGCGACCGAGATCGCCCTGCACAGCGCCCTGATCACTTGCAACAAGAACGCCATTCCCTTCGATCCGGAAAAGCCCGCCATCACCTCGGGCATCCGACTGGGCTCGCCCGCTTTGACCAGCCGCGGCTTCGGCGTCGAGGAGTTCAAACAGGTCGGCAATCTGATCGGCGATATTCTCGACGCGCTGGCCAGAGGCGAAGAAGACGGCCCGGTCTATGACAGGGTCCGCGCCGGCGTCACTGAGCTCTGCAAGAAGTTCCCGATCTATCCCTCCCTCTGACGTCATCTCCGGGGCTTGACCCGGGGATCGGCTAAGGCTTCATTTTCCAGAGATCGCCGATCCGGCGGTCGGTGCCACCCGGCCAGAAGGGCTCCAAGCCGCTGGCCGGCGTGGCGGTGATTTCGCCGAACACGATCCGCTCGCCTGGCTGATAGAGGTCGATGCGCAGGAAGTCGAAATCGCCCGCCAGGATCTCGGCGCAGCGAATCATGTCATCGAGGCGCGAGGGGCGCGGCAGGGGATGTTCGGTGCCGGCGCGCTGAAAGCCGAAATCGAGCCGGTTCCAGTCGCGGTCATACATGTTGCGCCGGTGGACGCCGAAGCGATCGACATCGACGCTGAGAAATTCGACCCTGCCGTGAAAGACGAAGAATTTGTAGTCCCAGGGGATGCTGCCATCGCCGTCATCGAGCAATTCCTCGACAATCAGGCGCGGCGTGACCTGGCCATAGGCCCACTCGCCGGCGGTATAGAGAAAATTGGTGGAGAGCCATCGGGAGCACCGTTCCTTCAGCAGGACGCGGTTCACCAGCTCTTTGTCCCGGACGATCTCGATCCACCCGCAGCCATGGGTCGGCTTGATGACGAAGCTTTTGGGCAGGGTCTCGAACGGAATGTCGTCGGCATCGTCGGTCAGGTGGTAGAGGGCAGTCAGCACCTCGTTCCCCAGCTTCTGGCGAACATAATTGCGCACGGCGAATTTATCGGTGAACTGCACGAGGGCCGGACGGCGGTCGAAAAGTTTGCGGTACTGGATCTTCTCGCTGAAGCTTTTGGGGCGCAAAAGATTGGGGTAAGCGCCATGTCCCAAATGAAAGTCGATGAGGCACTTACGTAAGATATAGAGCCACTCGGGTGTCCAGCTTCTCAGTCTGGCTTTCCACGGAGAAGGTTTATAATGATTCTCAGTCAGTAGATTTGTCGCTTCTTTACAAGTGGTGTTTGAATGGAAAAGGGCGGGTTTGGCCAGAGAGGACACCATATCTGCACCTTTTGTTATCGCACTGCAATAACTCCCGCCCTGTCGTTACTATAACGCCGGTTAGCCAATTTCCTTGTGTGACCAAGCTGTAGCTGGCGCAGGGCTGCGCTGCTCCCGCGATCCCTACGCAAATAACTTTCGTCTCCGCGATCCGATCCTTTTTTTGAAGGGAATACTGTACGGTTTGAGAAATGGTTCGGCGCCACCATCCGCCAAGCTGACAGAGGACTTGCCAAAGCCAGCCGCAGACCCTAGAAACGCCTGGATCGGGGTGTAGCTCAGCCTGGTAGAGCGCTAGCTTTGGGAGCTAGAAGTCGCAAGTTCGAATCTTGTCGCCCCGACCATCGATCCAAGGAGTTGCCATGCCCGTACTGCGTATTTTCCGTCCGATCAAGAGCGCCATGCAGTCGGGGCGCGCCAATACCCACTTTTGGCGCGTCGAGTTCGAGCCGGCCGAGAAGAAGATCCCCGACCCGCTGATGGGCTGGCCCGGCTCGCGCGACACCCGCTCGCAGGTGCGCATGAAGTTCGAGACCAAGGAGGCCGCCATCGCCTTCGCGCAGAAGAATGGCTATGCCTACGAGATCAGGGATTCCGAACCTCCCGCGCCGCCGGCCCCCAAGGCCTACGCCGACAATTTCCGTTTCGACCGCGTCGAATAGCCGCGCCGAAGCCCGCCTCGCGCGCCCTTAGCTCAGTTGGATAGAGCAACCGCCTTCTAAGCGGTAGGTCACTGGTTCGAATCCAGTAGGGCGCGCCAATTTATGCCAAGTCGCTTATCGCGCAGCCGGACGCCAGAAGCCGCTCAAGCGCCTTCGAGCGGCTACTCGCGCTCGGGGCTCCGATGCCGCGTTCGATGAGCTTCACTTCGTATCCCAATTCGAGCCCTGCTTTGGCGGTCGCGGCAACGCAGGCGCCGGCCATGACTCCACAAAGGTGAATTGCCTTCACCTCCCGTTGGCGTAGCCAGGGATCCAAATCGGGATTGCTGAATGAATTTGTCGTCGCCTTGGCGAAATAGGCATCGAACCGTTCAGGAGCGCGTGGGTCCCACTTTGCGCCTTCGGCACCCTTCAGCGCGGCGAAATTCCGGAACAGATTCGCCAATATGGCCGACTTCGGAAACTCATTGCCGATCGCGGCAATCGGCCATCCCTTCGCTCGAGCATCGGCTGCCGCTTCTTTCACCGCACCGAGGACTTCCTCGACATGGTCAGCGGAAATGGGCAAGCGTCCGTTTCGGGAAAGAAAATCAACCTGCAGATCGATCATCAGGAGTGCGTCGGCCATATTTCCCTCGATGAAATCCAATGCCAATTGAGGTAAATGGCGCAGCATAGAGGAAAAAGGAGGGAGCCATGAAAGGGCCGTTTGCGATTCTCATTCTGCTGGCCGTTGCGGGCGGGGCGAAAGCCGCGCCGGCGCAGAGCTTGTCGACCGCTCCTTGCGATCTGCCCGGTATCGACCGTCCGGCCCGCTGCGGAGTGCTGGAGGTGCCGGAGGCGCCGGACAAGCCGAACGGCCGTAAGATTGGGCTTAATGTCGCCATTCTGCCTTCCGCTAGCGGAGCCTCCAAACCGGATCCGATCGTCGTGCTGGCAGGAGGGCCGGGAGAAAGCGCGGTTTCTGACGCTTCCTATTATTACGAACGGCTTGCCCCCCTTCTGAACGACCGCGATCTGCTGCTGGTCGATCAGCGGGGAACCGGGCGATCGGGCGGCCTGCAATGCGGTGTTCTTCCTCCTGAGATGCAGCCGGAGGTCTTGAAGGACGTCTTCCCGCCGAAAGCGATCGGACAATGTAGGGCCGAGCTGGAAAAGAAGGCCGACCTCACGCGCTATATCTTCTCCTATGTCGCGCAGGACCTCGAAGCGGTGCGGCTGGCGGCCGGCTACGGGCCGCTCAATCTGTTCGCCGGGTCCTATGGGACTCGGGCGGCGCAGGTCTTCATGCGGACCTATCCGAAGAGCGTCCGGACCGCCTTCCTGGGCAGTCCGGTGCCGCTCGATGCGGCGAACCCGCTGCCCTTCGCCCAGACCGCGCAGGGCGCCTTCGAGAGTTTGTTCGCCGATTGCGAGGCGGATGAGGAATGCCACGCCGCCTATTCCCATCTGCGCGACGATTTCGCTTACATGTATGAGAGGCTGGATTTCTATCTGGTGCGGGTCAAGGTGGAAGGGCGGTCCGAGCCGGCCTTGCTGACCCGCGGCCGGGTGATCGAATGGATGCGCTCCAAGCTCTACCGGCCGGGCAGTTCCGCCGATCTCCCTTGGGTCATCCATCGTGCCGCCTTGGAAGATTGGTCGCCGATCGTTACGCCTTTGTTGGACTATGCCGCCAAGGGTGATGCGGACCTCAGCACCGGCGCGTTCTTCTCGATCACC
>Ga0213872_10001050_pt1 | contig 19225 bp, 16 predicted proteins | sample VelepicomBERX_R2_FD_160071 | JGI IMG/M metagenome (GOLD analysis project Ga0213872, IMG submission 160071) | Rhizosphere microbial communities from Vellozia epidendroides in rupestrian grasslands, the National Park of Serra do Cipo, Brazil - RX_R2 | ecosystem: Host-associated > Plants > Roots >...
TCGGTCGAAGGTTCTGCATGGCCGTCAGGACGGATCGATAGCCCAGGTCCCACGAGTGCCGTGCGCCGTGCACAAGCGCGACCCGCCGTTGCGCCGCAGATTGAAGGTGCGTGGTCAACATGCTTACGTAAGGCGCAAGACCTGTGCCGTTGGCAATCAGAACGACATTGGCGTCTTCAGGGACGTGGTCGAGAGTAAACGTGCCGGTTACTCGCGAAGAAAGCCAGATACGGTCACCAATCTTCAGATTGAACAAGCGCGGAGTAAGAACACCACCCGGTACCAGGTTCAAATAGAATTCCATGAACTCGCGGCTCAGCGGCGACGAGGCAATGGAGTACGCGCGGCGAATCAGCTTGTCCGGCTCCGCGGCAGCGTTCTCGGTCTCCGCCAGGGCGCTGCGAGGCGCCGATCCAAACAATCCCAGGCAAATATATTGGCCAGCCACAAAGTCAGGTAGCTCCCAGCCATCTGGAGCGACTTGCAGGATTATTAGCCAGGGGGAAAGTTCGTTTCGCAAAGTGACGACGGCATTCAGTTTGGGTTCGCCCATGCTTACTCACTCCACTTCAGAGGCTAGCAGTCCTTGGCCGGGGCGTGGGCGGGCTCTCAAAGAGAAGGCCCATCTCGCCGCAGGCATCCAGAGTCCGCTCAGAATAGAGGGGAAGGTCTGTATGCATGCGCTAAATCCACTGATTGCCATTGGCGTTACATCGTCGACCGCCTTGACGGACGCCGTTTATGTTCTATTTAATTCCGCGGTTTCAGCCCGCCGCAGGATTTCCGCTGCAAGCTGGAGCAGCCTTTGGTACCTGCTCTCGGCCTTCGCAGTCATCAGCTATACAGGCAATCCCATTTACGTGCTCTTCGCTGCTCTTGGCTCCTGGTTGGGGGCCTTTGGTGCGGTGACGTGGCTCAACCGGACAGATCTGAAAGGCAGCCCATTAAGACAGTGAATTCGAGCTTTATTGGCTCGCTGCGTGGGCGAAACCGCGCAACCTATAGTGGAGGAAAATGGCGGCCGACACGCTTCTATAGCAGCCGGATACCTCAGATCGCATGATGACCGTGCTCGTTGCAGATGACCGGGACGCAAGTCGAGAGCTTATCAGGACGCTCTTGGAACACTCGGGCTACTCGGTCATAGAGGCCGCAAACGGCGCGGAAGCAATCCAGTTGGCTTGCGAAAACATTCCCGACTTAATCATTCTTGATCTGCAGATGCCCACCAAGGATGGGTTCACCGTACTACGGGAGTTAAGGGCCGATGAACGGTTCAAGAAGACGCCGATAGTCGCTCTGACTGCGAGCGCCATGATAGGCGACAAAGAACGGGCGCTAATGGAAGGGTTTACGGCATATTTGACAAAACCGCTCAGTCTTTCTGCTATTCGCAGCGAACTCGCCCGGCTGCTGCACCGCGGCACTTGAGCAGGTATTCCGGCAAGTCAAATAGCGCCGCCACAGTCTCAATGGCCGTGCTCAAACGGCGAGGTTTTTCCGTACAAGCTCTCGAACAGCCGGCCGTCCCGCTCCAACAGACGCTCATAGGCTGCGATCCGCTGCGGTTTAGGCCAGAAAGTCGTTCCCATGCGGACAGGGACGGCGCTGAACTCCGGGACGAGCCCCATTTCTCTCCCGGCGAGCATAGCTGCTCCGCGGCTGGACGCCTCCGGTTCCAGGCACTCGACAATCGGATGTGCCAAGGCATCGCTCATCATTTGCAGCCAGGCTTTCGAGCGGAGCAATCCACCTCCGGAAGCGACAACCGTTTCGGGTGGGGCAAATGGCTTCGTAAGCAGCGCGTAAATCTGTTTGAAGCGGAGAGACACACTTTCGAGGCACGCGTGCAAGATATCAACGGGTGTAGTCGAGAGGCTCATGCCAGTAATGGTTGCGCGAAGTTCCGGCCGCCAATACGGAGAGCGCTCACCCGCGAAGAACGGCAGCATCGTCAGGCCGTGCGAGCCAGGCTCACGTTTTGCAATCTGATCCTCAGCATCGTCAGGCAACTGTAAAGCGCGCGTAGCCCAGCGAAAGACCTCGCCTCCATTTGAAACAGCTCCTCCAAGAATGAACCTGTCGCGGTTTACCCGATAGCACCAGATACCGGACGGAATCGCGACGCTGCTTCGCTTGACTACCAGACGCATCGCACCGGTGGTACCGACCATCAATGCGAACTGATTAGGCAATACGCAGCCGCTGCCCACGCTGTTGCATGCGCCATCTCCAAATGCCGGATACCAGGGGATTCCATTAAAAAGAGGCCAGCGCGACGCGAAACCCGATTCCAGTTCCCGGCGCGGCTTGTCCAACTGATCCACGGGCGCCAACTGATCAACTCTTACCGCGCAAGCGCGCACAATTTCTTCACAATAGTCTTCCTGGCGCTGATCCCACAGGCCGGTGGCAGATATCATGGAGATCGATTCAGCCCCGCGGCCGGTTAGCTTTAACAGCAAGTATTCACCGGGCGAGAGCCATCGAACTGTTTTTGCAAATTCGTCGGGGCGCTTCTGCCGTAACCACATCAGCTTTGTGGGCCAATAACTTGTATTCGGCATGCAGCCCGTGATTACGTGCACCCATCCGCGGTCGAACGTCGCCGTGAGTTCTTCTACCTGCCTGGCGGAACGCGTATCGAAGAGATGGATGATGCGGGTAGTCGGCTGATGATCTTTGTCAATGCCCAGGAAAGAATGCCAGAACGTGCTGATTCCGACTCCAGCCGCCTTCAGGCCGCGATCTGCCATCTGCTGATGCAGCGCATCGAGACAGTCGCAGGTTGAATTCAAGACCACGTCAGGGTCCAATTCGACGCCACCATCCGGCGTAGTGAGGATCTCGTACTTTTTCTGGAGTCCGATGCCCTCGTACTGCGAGAAGCTGCTATTGAAAAGGAGCGCGCGGACACTCGACGAGCCCAGGTCGAGCCCTACAATGTTTTCGTTGACGGACACAGGACTCGTATTTTACTGAATCCAGCGGACGTGAAGTTATTGGTTTCAAACAGAGCCACAGGATGCCAGAGATGCTGCTCCACTGAGGCCGACGCGCCCCGTAGAAATGCATCCTCGGGAGGGGATTGTTTTTGTCCGTAGAATGTGATAAATCACGCGCAAGAGGAGGCAATGCATGTGTGATTATTCGCTTGCCGCTTTGCGAACTCGTCTGGCAGTTGAAAGTGAACAGTTAATCGTTTACCGCTTCCCGACGGGAACTCTAGGACTGACATCCCCGACCGAACTCGAGGCGGGTAAACACGAACTCAGTGGTTGGCGTTCGCGGCTTAACGCGCGCCAAGTTCCATGTGCGGTCTGTATTCCGCCTGGCGCGCGCCTAATGCTCCACGATATCCCCGATCGTTTACGGCGCCAGCTCGGTGTTGGCGCGGTTGAGGAAGTGGTCTTCACTCAAATAAGTGCTATGCCCGGGCGACACCGTGATAGCGTGCAGTTCAAGAATAAGCAGGAAATCCTGTTGCAACAACTCGCCGAGGGTCAACGCGTCGAAGTCCTGTGCCTATCCTTGCCAGAGACTTCAGAGGAGGAAGTGGAAATACCGGATCACTCCATGCTGGTTTGACCTGGCTGGTGTGACCTGATCAGGTCCGTACAGACAGCGATCCCCAGAACGGCGGATCGGCACAGCAGTGTGGCCACCGCTCAGTGATCGGGTGAGTGCCGATTGCCGGGCGGTGGCTTCGTGCTTGCGGCGATCGCCTTCTCACCCATTGCAACGGTTCGGGCACTGCCAGAAATCGCGCGGTAGCGTTCCATCCGGATAAAACCGCGGCGCCCAAGTCTCACCGCAGTTGAGGCATTCCAACTCCAGGTCGTACTTGTTCAGCGCTCTCACTCCCAGCTTCTCGAGCTGGGCTGGTGTCAGGGGGTGGCCATGGGAGGCCCGGACTTCCTGTTCGACTTCTCGCATCAATTTAAACCTCTTTGCGGTCCAATCTCCGCGGTCAGAATAACACCGCCCGGGCCGGCCCAGAACCGTCACTAACTACAGGTCGAAATAAAGGAAGTACTCGTAGGGAACCGGACGCAGATTAACGGGCGCCAGCTCCCGCTCACGCTTGTACTTGATCCAAGTTTCAACTACGTCCGCAGTGAAGACATCGCCCTTCAGCAACCAATCGTGGTCCTTCTCAAGGGCATCGAGCACCTCACCGAGCGATCCGGGTGTGCTTTTAATTCCGGCCGCTTCTTCGGGCGCCAGATCGTATAGATCTTTATCCAACGGCTCCCCCGGATCGATGCGCTGTGCGATTCCGTCAAGCCCAGCCATCAATTGTGCGGCGAAGCACAGGTAAGGGTTGGCGGAGGGATCCGGGCAACGGAACTCAATCCGCTTGGATTTCGGGCTCTTTGAGTACACAGGAATGCGCACCGCAGCAGACCGGTTGCGTTGCGAATAGGCTAAGTTCACGGGTGCTTCATAACCAGGCACGAGCCGCCGGTATGAATTTGTGGTGGGAGCACAGAACGCGAGGAGCGCAGGTGCGTGTTTTAGCAGGCCGCCGATATAATGCATGGCGGTTTTGCTCACCAAACCATAACCCTGCTGGTCATAAAAGACATTTGTTTCTCCCTTCCAGAGGCTCTGGTGCGTGTGCATGCCGGAACCGTTATCGCCGAAAATCGGCTTGGGCATGAAGGTAGCTACCTTGTTATGCTTTCTGGCAACATTCCGGATGATGTACTTGTAATACATCACGTTGTCGGCCATTTTCGTGAGGGGCGCGTATTTCATGTCGATCTCGCCCTGGCCGGCCGTGCCGACTTCGTGGTGATGCACTTCTACACGGACGCCCACTTGTTTCATGTGCAGAATTATTTCTGACCGGATGTCCTGCAGCGTGTCAGCCGGGGGGACGGGAAAGTATCCTTCCTTGTGGCGGATTTTATATCCAAGGTTGGAACGCTCTTCGCGGCCAGTGTTCCAGACGCCTTCAACTGAATCGATGAAGTAGTAGCCGCTTTGGGCGGTCTGATCGTAGCGGACGTCGTCGAAGATATAGAACTCCAACTCCGGCCCCCAATAGCTGACATCGGCAGCGCCGCTGCTTTTCAAGTAGAGTTCGGCCTTCTGGGCGATATAGCGTGGATCGCGGCTGTAGGGCTGCAGCGTGATAGGATCTCGCACGTTGCAGATCAGACTTAGAGTGGGGATCTGAAGATTGGGATCGACATAGGCGGTCTCGGGGTCGGCAATCAGCAACATGTCACTTTCGTGAATCTGTTGATAGCCGCGAATACTTGAGCCATCGAAGCCAATACCGGCTTCGAACAAGTCCTCATCGAGGTCTTCCACGGGGATGGAAAAGTGTTGCCATACTCCAGGCAGGTCCACAAATTTGAGATCCACGATCTTGACACTTGCGTCCTCTGCCAGTTGCTTTACATCAGCTGCAGTTTTAGGCACGGCTGCCTCCTGTCGAGATTGCTATTGACATTTCCGGGTGCAGGGCGCGGGCGACTGAGCAGGGTAGTCCGCACACGGACGAAGAAGATTTTACGTCAACTTGAAGCCTCGCACAAAACGGGCTTTATGCGGAGTTACAAACCGTTCGAGGAGCCACCCGGCCCCCGATTTACTTTTTCTAACGCCTTGCTGATTGCGGAAAGGATATCGATCGGCAGCGGAAATACCACGGTTGTGTTTTTCTCTGTTCCGATCTCCACGAGTGTCTGCAAGTAACGCAGTTGAATCGCCACGGGTTGGCGCTGAATCAATTCAGCAGCCAGAGCGAGTTTCTCGGCCGCAACATATTCGCCCTCTGCATGGATAATCTTCGCGCGCTTCTCACGTTCGGCCTCGGCCTGCCGGGCAATGGCGCGAATCATCTGCTCGGGCAGATCCACTTGCTTCACTTCGACCTTTGACACCTTAATGCCCCAAGGCTCGGTATCCTGATCAAGCAGAGACTGCAGCCGCAGATTCAACTTTTCCCTCTCGCTCAGCAGCTCATCCAACTCGACTTGACCCAGCACGCTGCGCAAGCTGGTTTGTGCCAATTGCGAAGTGGTATAGAGGTACTTAGCAACTTGAATTACGGCCCGCTTGGGATCAATGACACGGAAGAAGATTACTGCATTCACCTTGACGGTGACATTGTCCCGGGTGACTACATCTTGAGCAGGCACCTCGAGGGTTTCGAGACGCAGCGAAATGCGTACCATGCGATCAATAGGCCTGAAGACAAGGATCAAGCCTGGCCCTTTGGGAGTGGACAGAACCCGTCCGAGACGAAAGATGACAGCGCGATCGTACTCGGGGAGAATTTTGATAGACGAAATCAGGTAAAGCGCAATGATGAGCAGCGCGATGGGTGTCAGATAAGGCATAGGCCGTTTCTACTCTTTCAGGAAGTAGGCTCCACATTAAGAGTAAGTCCGTCGATCCCAATTACACGAATGGAAGTGCCAGCCGCGACCGGGGTCGCACTTATGGCATTCCAATATTCTCCATGAACAAGAACTTTGCCCTGTGGCGAGAGCGCCGTCAGAGCAACTCCGATGGTGTTTTGCATGGCAGCGATGCCTGTGCTGACCTTTTGACGGCGTACTCGAACGATCAGCGAGAGAAGAAAAACGGTGATAGCGGCGAGGGGCAAGGCGACCGCGAGGGCGGTGCTGAGTCGAATTTGCATTTCCGGCGGTCCGTTAATGAAAAGGAGTGCCCCCAAGATCATGGCGGCGACGCCGCCCGCGGCAAGAATTCCGTGGGAGCCGAACTTGGCCTCGAGCACGAAGAAGGCAAATGAGAGCAACAGCAATGCGACGCCCAACCAGTTGATGGGCAACACCGAAATTGCGGCAAGACCGAGCAACGCCATGATGCCGCCGGCCACCCCGGGAAAGATCAGACCAGGTGACAGGAATTCCAGATACAGTCCCAGAGCGCCGAGAACCAGCAGAATAAACGCAATGTTGGGGTCACTGATGGCCGCGAAAATCTTTTCGCGGATGGTCGGGTTATAGTTCACTATCCGGGGACGTGATAGTCGCAACGTCTCGCGCCGTCCGTCCAGACGCACAATCTCGCGGCCGTCCAGTTTTACCAGCAAGTGCTGCTCATCAGGTGCAACAAGCTCGATCAGCTTGTTCTCCAGCGCCTCGCGTTCGGTGAAGGAGCGAGCTTCAAATACGGCCTTTTCGGCGAGTTCAGCATTCCTTCCGTGCTTCGATGCCAGACTCCGCAGTAACGCAGCGGCATCGTTATCGACCTTCTTTCGAAGTACCGGATCCATCGCCTGGCCACTGAGCAGCACGGTTGACGCAGCGCCCGTGTTGGTGCCGTCAGCCATCGCGGCAATATCTCCCGCCTCGAGCAGGAAGAACCCCGCAGACGCGGCGCGTGCACCAGTGGGTGTCACGAAGGTGACAACCGGAACTGGCGAAGTGGCAAGCTTCTCAATTGCGTGGCGTGTGGCGTCAAACAGCCCTCCGGGGGTATTGAGCCGGATCAACAGGAGATCCGCCCGTTCGCGACTGGCCTGTTCGATTGTGTGTGACAGGATCTCAACCGTGATGGGATGAATTACATTGTCCACAGAGACGGCGACGACGTGACTCTGGCCGGCGGCTGCTCCGGCAACCAATGTTGACAGAAAAAGAACAAGTAAAAGTCGCACCTTGCCCCTCACTATATTCCCGTTTGGCCGGTGCGCTGCGAGCCACAAGTAACCAAGCTTGCAATCGGTCATTAGCGACAATATCGCGCGGCACAAAGGATTTTCTGTGACGGCGACACTGAGACTTGTATTAAATGCCTGCTACAGGTAGCTCTCAGTTTCAGACTGATAAGCAGGCGACAAAGCAGAGACTGGCGAGATTCCCGGCAGCTTCGCATCAATTCTCCTGGGTCTATAGGCGATGGAGGGATCGATATGCTCTCAAGCAAAGTGCTGCTAGCAGTGGCGGTCGCCAGCGGGATGACGGCCTATGGATCGGCGATATGTCCAACCACAAGCGTCAACAACGCTGGCGCGGATCGTACCGGCTGCGGGGTCCTGATCACAGTCGCGGCGAATGGTATTGCATCCGTTAGTGTCACAGGAACGGGCCCGTATGACGGTTCCGAGGATACCACTGTCGGCGTCATCAATCACCTGACCAGAATCCTGCCAGCCCTGACCGTCAGCGATCCAACGGGAGCCGCTTTCGGTTTCGATGGCGATGGCATCCAGACGTTCACCAGTGTGAACGGTGTTCCGATCGGGACGGCGGGCACAACAGGATACGAAGGGCCAAACTCCACGTTTTCTCTCAATGCTGCCGGTACGATTCTCACGATAACCTTCAGTCCAGGCATAGCTGCGAACAGCGGCACGGACTATTTCAGCCTGGAAGGCGCCCCATCGACCGCAATCGTCGTGACTCCGGGCACCGTGCCGGAACCCGGCTCCCTGCTGATGCTTGGGGTCGGACTGGCTGGAATCGCTGGATTGCTCCTCAAGGGAAAATCGCGACGGTAACGAGCTCTTGCTCGATGCTGTTCTTCGCCCGGATGGCATCTGGCCGTTGGTTTCATCAAAAGGTTTTGGAACTTTCCTTACGGTTTGCGGTAATACCGTATGAGAACTGTGCGGATCGCGTGAGAAAACCACCGGCCAAGGACGAATTGAGCGACTATGATCTTCTACGGCTTTCCCGGAAGGGTAACGAAGAAGCTTTTCTGCTTCTGTACAGGCGACATCAAGGCGCCGTGTTCCGGTTCGCGCTGCATATGTCAGGGAGCCGTGAGACAGCCGAAGAAGTGACTCAGGAAGTTTTCCTCGCAATATTGACGGATGCGAAGCCATACGTGGCGGAGCGGGCACCTTTGCAAGCCTATTTGATAGGTGTGGCGCGGAACCAGGTACGGCGGCAACTCAGGGACGCCGGGGCGATTGCTTTCGACGCTGAGGAAGCGAACAGAAAATTGTGGAATGATTGCGCAGAGCAGTTGGTGGATCAGTTAAGCAGGGAGCAGGAACTTGGCACGTTGCGAGCGGCAATACTCAGCCTTCCGCCAAACTATCGCGAGGTGGTTGTGCTTTGCGATCTGGAGGGAGCGGATTATGCGGAAGCCGCGATGCAATTGGGCTGTGCAGTAGGAACGGTGCGCTCCCGGCTGCATAGAGCGCGCAGCATTCTTGAAGCAAAGCTGCGCCGGCGAGAGAGGTGCCCGGCATGAATGATCATGCGCGTTTGAGAGAGATACTGGCGAGACTGGCGGTAGCGCAGCCGCGAGAAGCCAGCCCGGATACTGAGGAGCGGATACTGGCGGCGTTTCGGGCGCGGCGCAGGCGACTGCGACCGGCGTGGGCGTATTGGGCCAGCGCCGCAGCGTGTTTAGCCCTAGGTTTCGGCTGGTTTTGGATGTATCATCCAGCGCAGTCGCCTGTGACAGCGGCTACGGCAAACGAGAGTTATCACAGCGCTACGGCTGGCTTCGTAGCACTACCTTATGCGCAGAGCGATGTGCCGATGGAAGAGGCGATCATTGTGCGCGTAACGCTGCAGCCCTCTGAACTGAGAGTGCTGGGCGCGCCGATTATCGTCAGGAAGGCAACTGGAAGGATCAACGCGGATTTATTGGTCGGGCAGGACGGCGTTGCGCGCGCTGTGCGCGTAGTGGAGTGACTTGTTGGATGGATTTAAGAATTTAGTTCTCAAGAGGAGGAGAGATTATGTTGAGAGCAATGGCAATCTCTGCCGGGTGCGCTGTCAGCCTGCTGGCCCAAAGCGGAGTTAGCCCGAAGGAGCCGACGCTCCAAAAGCAGGTCGTGATTCAGACGGCCGATACGGCTGGGTTTGGTCCCATTGGCATTACAGCCGCAATGGCCGGCCCAATGGCAACTATCGCCGGAGCACCTTACTCAGCCGACGCTGTCACGCAGCGAGTACAAGTTTTGGCCGATGGCAACCGAATAGAGCTGACCACAACCGGCAGTGTTGCGCGTGATAGCCAGGGCCGGATACGCCGGGACGAGGCGCTGCCCGGTTTGACGTCCAACAACGGAGACGCCCCGCATCTGGTGATGATCGAAGATCCCGTGGCAGGGGTACACTGGACTCTCGACGCACAAACTAAGACGGCCATCAAAATGCCGTTTGCGCAGGCTAAAACGCAGGGCAAGGCGGGTGCTGCGGGTGCTTTCGTGCCACCGCCCTTAGGGCCGGACAAAGTGTGGTTTGTATCCTCCTCAGGAACTCCGCCGGCAGGCCCACCACTCCCGCCGCCAGGCGCCATCGCTACGTTCATCAACAAGGATCTGAGTGCAAGCGACTCTAACAGCAGCAAGACCGATTTGGGAACACAGACGATCGAGGGCGTGGCAGCGCAAGGCACGCGAATCACGCGAACGATCCCGGCGGGAGCTGTCGGCAATGCACAGCCGCTCGTTATCACGACGGAAACCTGGTATTCACCGGATTTGAAAGTACTGGTCATGACTAAGACCAGCGACCCGCGCATGGGAGAAACCACCTACAAGCTGACCAATATCCAGCGTTCAGAACCGCCGGCAAGCTTGTTTCAGGTACCAGACGACTACACGATAAAGGACCATCCCGAGAATACTTTCTTCTATCGGGAAATGAAGAAGAACGAGTAGGTGGTTAGCCTCGTCCGACTACGCCTCAGCGGAGGGCCGTCATCAAGGCGGCCTTCCAGCCCGCCACATCGAGCCGCCAGCAGACGCGCACTTTACGCGAAGCCAGGCTTGATGACCAGATATGCCGGTTTCTCTGGTCAGGAGCGACTCCAAGCCGGTCGACAACGGTCATGCCGCGGGTGAGCTCGCTGGTGGTTTCGATCTTCACGTGATGCTCGCTCGATTCGAGGCACAGTTTTGGCTGAAGCAGGACAGCCATGGCAATCGGATCCGGCAAGCAGATTCCTTTCTCCCCCGTTTGCTCGTAAAACGCCTGCTCCGCGGAGCTATTGCAGCGAATCGCAAACTCCGCAAATGGTGTATCCAGATTGAGCATGCGGGCAACATCCCCATGATTGATGGCAGCCGCCCCGCGGGAAAGCTGCCAGCCGACCATCTCAATGGGAAGTCCCGATTGAAAAACAATGTGTGCAGCCTCCGGATCCACCCAGATATTAAACTCTGCCGCCGGCGTAACATTGCCCTCGCAACAAGGCGCGCCGCCCATCACGACGCAGCGCGAAACGCTGTCGACGATTCCGGGTTGCTGCAGAATGGCCGCTGCCAGATTCGTCAGCGGACCCAGAGTAATGATTTCAATGCCCGGGTTTGCCGCGATAGTTCGGCCAATGGCGCTTACGGCGTGCTCCTGCTCGACTTTATAGGAAGCCGGGGCATAGCCATGGTCACCCAGCCCATCCTTTCCGTGAAACCAGTCCGCGATTTGCAGTGTCCGGAGCAGCGGCTTTGCCGCTCCTCGAAAGACCGGGACGTTCGAGCCGCAGAGTTCCGTCGTGTAAAGCGCATTGGACGTCGCCTGGTCTACGGGAACGTTTCCCGCCGCCACGGTGATTGCCTTCACATCCACCTCGGCTGATCGAAGCGCCATAATCAGCGCAACGGCATCATCCGAAGCGGTGTCGGTGTCGATGAGAACGCGCCGTTGGCTACTCATGTACTTGTGCGGTACCCCGTCAGGAGGCAAAAGACGAAGCTTATAACATCGAGCTTGGCTTTACGTGCGAAAACCTCGCTCGCCGGCAGCGTTCGTGATTGCGCCCAGATGTCTCGGGTATTGCGTAGTCGTGCCCTCATGCAAAATTGATTGCAACTCGGTTAGGACTCTGATAAAACCTTTATCAATTAATTTCGAAGGTTCGCGTAAACAAGTCAGTCCCGTCCTTTGTCTGCTTGGGAGCGGGAAAAGGGGATCGCTCTGACGTTGGCTTTAAGGCGTAAACGCTAGCTAAACGCTTTGCAGCCGTGTTGCGCCCGGATTGTCGATTATTTTACGTTTTTGCATTCTGCAGGCAGGTACCTGCCGCTAAAAGGGGGCTTCATGCTGACTGGAAGAGCGCTGTTTGGGGTACTTGCCGGGTCATTTCTGTTTATCGGATGTCCGTTCCTCTATGGCCAGGCCACCGGGAGTATTTCGGGCACTGTGTCAGACGCCACGGGTGCTCCGGTAGCCGGCGCGAAAGTAACGGTTATTGCCCAGGATACGGGAATTTCTCGCGATTCCGTGACTGACAACACCGGTCATTACGTCATCCCCTTGCTGGGCGTGGCGACATACACGGTCCGAACGGATCTCAAAGGTTTTCAAGCGGTAGAAGCGAAGGACATTCGGCTACAGGTGGACGAACAGCGCGAACTGGATTTCAAGCTGGTTCCCGCATCCGTCCAGCAATCCGTTGAAGTGAGTGCGACTGCAGTGGCAGTGGAGACGACGAATCCAACCCTGGGTCAGGTGATTAATTCGCAACAAGTCGCCGACCTGCCGTTGAACGGGCGCGACTTTGTCCAACTGGCAACGCTCACGCCCGGAACAGTTCAGGAAACCAATCCCAACAGCTTCTTCAACGGCGGCGCCAGCAGCGAGGTATCGGCGCGTGGATCTTTTTCGCTCTCAGTGGGCGGATCGCGGGCCAATAGCACGGACTGGCTCCTCGATGGCAACGACAATAACGAACTGACCGCCGGCGGCATCGCAATTTTACCTTCCATCGACGCCATCCAGGAATTTAAGGTCCTGACGTTTAACTATTCCGCGGAATATGGAACACGCGCGGGTCCCACGGTCTTGGTGACGACGAAGTCCGGGACGAATCAGATCCACGGATCTGCCTTTGAGTTTTTCCGCAACACCGACCTCGACGCGCGCAGCTTCTTCGCCACGACAACGGAGAAATTCAATCTTAATCAGTATGGGGTCTCAGTGGGTGGGCCCATCCGCAAGGACAAGACCTTTTTCTTCGCCGACACTCAGAACAAAATGCAGCGGAAAGGGATCCCGTTTGTCGGCCTGGTTCCAACGCAAGCCATGCGCAACGGCGATTTCACAAATGATGCATTCGGCAGTCCGCGGATTGGATTTCTGAACAACCCGAACGTCACCGGCGCGCCAAATACCGACTTTCAGTGCAATAGCGCCGGCAACCCCCTTCCCGCTGCTCCCGACGGCAGCCAGTCAGGTGGGGCCTCCTGCAACAAGATTCCCCAGAACCTGATCAACCCAATCGCCCAGCAGATGATTAATCTTTATCCTCTGCCCAATGCGAACAACCCGGCGCAAGGCTACAACTATGTAAACGAGCCCGTGCGAAAACTGAACGAAGGAGAGTTCGACATCCGCGTGGACGAGAATTTTTCCGCTAAGGACACTGCGTTTGCGCGCTTCAGCTACGACCAGGCGACGTCCTTCGTGCCGGGTGGCTCGCCGGGATTCGCGGAAGCAAGCCCCTTTGCCAGTACGCAGAACATAATCAACCACGGACGCAACGTGGCCGTCTCGGAAACTCACGTCTTTTCCCCAACTACGGTCAACCAGGTGAACGCGGGTTACAACCGGATTTTTAACTACATAACGTCTTACGGCAGCGACTCCTGTATATCGGAGAAGCTTGGTATTCCAGGTGCCAATCTGGGAGGCGTCAGCTGCGGGCTAACCTCGACACAGATGACCGGATATTGGTCCTTAGGCGATCGCGGGTATTCCCCTTTTCAGGGTGGGACCAATGTCTTCTCTATCTCGGACTCGCTCGATATGATCCGCGGCAAGCACAACATCAAAGCAGGGGGGGAAATTCGTGCCAACCAGATGAATGTGTTGGCGTCCGGTTTCCAGGACGGATATTGGATCTTTTCTCCGGACTGGGCGGGGGAGACCATGGCCACGTTTCTTCTGGGCTTGCCTGACCTTGCCATTCATGATCAGACGTTCGACGGAGATATTACCGGCCGCCGCTGGAAGCTGTTTCGCCCATTCGTGCAGGACGATTGGCAGGTAACCAGGAATTTAACGTTGAACCTCGGCCTGGCCTGGGCTCTGGTGACACCCATCACAGAGGTGGCAAATCGTCAAGCGAACTTCAATTTCGCGAACGGTCAATTTCTGATCGCCGGAAAGAACGCCGACGCGCAGGCCGGCGTCCAGATGGACCTGACCGCTCTCGAGCCGCGCATCGGAGTAGCCTGGAAGCCGCTGGGCAACGAGAAGACCGCGGTCCGCGCGGGCTATGGGATGTTCCATGATTCGTCCTGGAACCAGGGGGCGCAGGGCTTGTGGCAGAACCCGCCCTATTACGCCGAGTCTGACGCATTCGGGTTCGGCCCGGGATGCACGTTCGCAACCGCAGCCTGCGCGACGATTTATGGAATGACGCCTACGGCATTGAACATGTCGTCGGGCTTCCCGATTTTTACTGCCCCTCCGAATCCCGAGACTTTCACGGGAACCGTTCAGTCACAAAACCTGAATTTCAAACAGGGCCGCGTCCAGCAGTTCAACGTTAACGTGGAGCGCCAACTGCCGGGGCAGGTTGTACTGACCGTCGGGTATGCAGGGGCTCGCAGTTCCCACGTTCTGGTGGATGGTAACAACTTAAACGTGGGGTCCCCGGCCGCTTGCGGCGTCGCGTCCGGGTACACGCTTGGCTGCGGCGCCGGCGGATCAGCTTTCGGCGTGGCATATGCCCAGTTTGGAACGATCTCGAACATCAATGATGTCGGTAAGGCCCATTACAACAGTCTTCAGATTAAGGCCGAGACGAAAAGCGGGAAGTACGGGCTCTATGCGCTCCTCGGCTATACATATGCCAGAGCCCACGATACCGGATACTCAGACGGTCTGGGTTCTAACCTGGGAGCGCCGTACTTTCCTCTACCGGGGTGGCAGACCCTTGATTGGGGCCTTTCTCAAATTAACCTCAACCAAAACTTTACTGCCAGCGTGATCTATAATTTGCCCTTCGGCAAGGGCCAGCGGTTCGGCAACTCCTGGAACGGCGCTGTCAACGCAATCCTCGGTGATTGGCAGGTGACTGTGCTTGAAAAGGTCACTTCGGGCTTCCCGCTTTTCCTGATCGCAGGCACTAACGCCTCGGGAGTGAACTTCCAGAACAACGGCAACAGCGTCAACCGCCCGAACCAGGTGTGCAACCCGCAGCGGAGCAATCCGAGTATAAACGAGTGGTTCAACACCGCGTGTTTTGTCGACCCGCCGAGCGGCGAGCTTGGAAACGCGAACCGCACTCCGGTCTCCGGCCCGGGCTTTGTGAATACGGATTTCTCGGCGATAAAGAACTTCCCGCTCGGGTTCCGCGAGGGTGCGCAGCTCCAATTCCGAGCCGAATTCTTCAACCTTTTCAACCACCCGCAATTCGGCACGCCCAGCAGTTCCGTCTGCAGCGCCTGCCCGCAGCTTGATACCGCCAATTTCGGCGCGATCAACTCCACGGTGAACAACCCGCGGCTGATTCAATTTGCTCTTAAGATGCTTTTCTAGCTTCGCTCCATGCGTTATCGCAGACTCAGGCTGGCAATCGCATACACGCTGGTGGCCAGTTCTTTGGCTTGGCCGCAGCAACGCCGCAAAGTGATTATCGACGAGGATTGCTCCGGGCCCGGTGGGAGCAACATGCAGACACTGCTTTTGCTGATCCAGTCTCGAGACGTGGACGTGCTGGGCATCACGGTGGTTAGCGGAGATCAATGGCGCGACGAAGAGGTGGCGCACGCGCTCCGCCTGCTGGAGATTATCGATCGCACGGATATTCCGGTAGTCAGCGGAGCAGCCTTCCCCCTGGTGCGAAATCGCGAAGAAACATTGCTGTGGCAGGAGCGCTATGGGAAGGTTTCCTACGCGGGCGCCTGGGATGACCGATGGTGGCACGAGCCTTTTGTCGTGCCACCGTTACCGGAAGGATCACCCACTACCAAGCCCGCCAACGAAGACGCGGCACACTTCCTTGTCCGGATGGTGCACAAATACCCACATGAGGTGACCATCTACGAGGGCGGCCCAATGACTAATCTCGCGCTGGCGCTCGCCCTCGATCCGCAGTTCGCCGAATTGTCGCAGGAGTTGGTTTTCATGGGCGGAAGCTTGAATCCTCAGACCAGCGACCCCGAATTCGCCAACAATCCGCGTCACGAGTTTAATTTCTGGTTCGATCCGGAGGCTGCGCAGGTGGTGTTGCGCGCGCCCTGGAAGAAGATCATCTGCACACCAACCGATATTTCCATCAAGACGCGCCTGACACCGGAAATGGTCAAGCGGATCGCGGCGAGCGGAACCGCCCTGGGGCACTACATTGCACGGTTCTTCCAACAGGGCCAGGGTTACGACTATATGTGGGATGAGCTTGCCGCTGCCGCATGGATCGATCCGTCGGTGATCAGCAAACGCGAGACCCGTTACATGAGTGTGGACGTCGACCGCGGAGCTGGTTATGGGAACACGTTAACCTGGGGCGAGAAAGACCGGCCGAAAGTGGCCGTACAGCCGGTCGAGATCGAAATGGATTTGGACGGCGAACACTTCGACGACATGTTTGTAAGACTGATGAGTGCACCCACGCCTCCAGCTCACTAATGTTTTGCATTCTGCGAGGACGAGGCAGGCTCACGCAAGGTGAAGACAAACTGCTGGAGAGCCTTTCGTTCCTGCTCCCTTTGCTCCGCCGATCGCTTGGACAATTGGTTATAAAGCATCAGCTCTTCTTGAGCCTTCCGTGTTTCCCCAGCGCTTCTATAAGCTTGGGAAAGGCGATAGTGTGCCTCCTCCATTTGGGGATAGAGTTCGATCGCCCGCTGATAGGTGGAGATGGCGGCGCGAGAATCTTTCCGCTCCGAATAGAGAGCACCCAATTGCAGATAGGCGGCGCCCAGACTCGGATCGAGCCGAACGGCTTTCTCCAATAACGCCTGAACGCGCGCGGCAGTACCGGAATCCTCCGGGCCGGTCCGGCGCCTCCAAAGGCTGACCGCGTAATAGTAATTGGCCCATGGATTATCGGGTTGGAGCTCGGCAAATCTCTCAAACCTCTCGACAAAGCCATCTGACAATATGATTTCCCTGCCTTCTACTTTGCCGAGGAACAGGTAAGGCTCGGGATCGATGGGATTCAAATCGGACGCCTGGAAAAAGCGCTGAGCGGCCTGATCGTAAAAGCCGCGAACATACCAGGCCACGGCGAGACCAAGAAGCATTCGCACCGAATGCGGAAACAGGTGATTACCCTTGATGAAAACTTCGGTCGCCGGTTCTGCGGCGCGATGCATCAGCAACTCCGCTCCCCAATCGAAGAGATATGGTTCGCTTGCTTCCAGTTCTGCCGCATTCTGGTATTCGCGAACCGCCTCAAGCGAATTCCCCAGCGTCTCATTGATTTCGCCTGACAAGTGGTGCAGTCGGGCTTTTTCGGCAGTACTGCAAGGGATAGAGGAAGCTCGCTCCAGGTAGGTCAGGGCTTCGCGAGGTCTCCCGTCGTGAGCGAGAAATTTCCCGAGATTGTAGTTGGCCTCAAAATCCCCGGGCGCAGTTGCTGCTCTCTCGCGCAGCGATTTCTCGATTTCAGTCGAAGGCGAGACAGAAGTTGAAGCACCCGGCGATTCCTTGCTGAGCGAAGCAGTGGCTTTGGTAAGCGCTTCGGATGAACGCAAAACGCTATCGGAGCCGTGGCCGCCCCGATAAGTGTTGTCCGTCACGCCTGCCACGGTGAATTGGGGCTCGTCGAAGAACTCTGGCGCTCCGGAAGGATTTGCGGCCCGGAGAGTAAGATCGACCTGCTTCCCTTCTCTCGAGGCGAGGACAAAGGGACCGAACGCCGCCTCGCCATTTCCGCCCATCTCCGCGCGCAGCATGTACGTGCCTCTGGGCAGCGCCGTGAAGCGATACTTTCCGTCCGGCTCGGTATGTCCCGTTAGAACCTGCTTAGTAGTTTCGACCTGCAAGAAAACGGCAGCAGAAACCGGGTGCCCTCTCGAATCTCGAACGAACCCCTGCACGCTGGCTGTGCCTTGGGCTCTCTGAGATTGTCCTTGAGCAAACGGGACGAAGAGAATGATTGCAGCTAAGGAGGTCACATTGAGGTACTTCATACAACGCACCGCCTTTTGCCTTGTCATTTCAACTGTTCCAGGGCCTTCTCGCCCTGTACATCCCCCGGATGCTCTTTGAGGAGCTTCAGCAGAACAGCCCGGGCTTTATCCTGCGCTCCTTCCAGTACATAGACGCGGGCGAGGTTCAGGTAAGCCTGGTTGAACCCGGGTGCAACGCGAATGCACTCTTCAAATGTGGCAACCGCTTGGTCCCGCCGACCAGTTCGCAGGTAAAGCACGGCAAGATTGTTCGTGGCTTCCGGGTAAACGGGACGAAACTCCAAGGCTCTTTGCAAATACTCGTAGGCTCGCCCGGTATCGTCCGTTTGCGCAAAAACCATGCCGAGGCTGTAGTTGGCTGCGGCATCTCTAGGACTCACAGCGATAGCCCGCTCCAGCACCTTTCGCGCCTCGTCCCATCGTTTCTGCTGCCGATAAGCGTTTCCGAGATTTTCAAGCGCGATCAAGTGGTTGGGATTCAACCGGAGAGCCTCTTGAAAGCAGCCGATCGCCTCGTCCGTGCGCCCGTCGCGCGTGGAGAGGAGACCGAGGTTGTTCCAGGCGTTTGGACCTGTGTCAGGATAACTCGCACTGAGTTTCACCGCCTGTTCAAAACTGTTTCGCGCCTCACGGGTCTTATTCTGTTGCAGGTAGATGCTCCCCAGTCCGTAGTAGGCCTCTGCGCTCGACGCTTCGTCCCGAAGAGCGAGCCGGAATGACGCCTCCGACTGATTCAGGTAGCCCCGCTGAAAGAAAACCGAACCGTACGAGAGATTATTTCGCCCAAACTCAAATGTATCGGCAACACCTGGGAACGGCAGCGCCTTCGCGAGCCGCTCCGACGTGGTTTGAGGAATATGTTTGAAGTCTCGTTGGATGTTGTCCTGCTTCATGGGTCCCTGGTACACCTTGACGATGTCCCCCTTCCCGTCGATCAGAAACGATGTTGGCAGGATAAGGTCGCGGTGCCGGTCGAACAAATAGCGATACAGAATGTTGTAAATGCCAGCGACATCGTCCGATCCGCAAAGGACCGGAAAGGAAAAGTTGCGATCGCCCGCGAGTGCATGGCGGCTTTCAGAGTTCATCACGCCATCGAAGTTCACGGTGAGCAATTGAAGTCCTTCCGCAGACCAGGCCGAATGAAACCTGTGGAAGAGCGATAGGTCCTCCCGGCAACCCGGCGATTCG
>Ga0213872_10001051_pt1 | contig 19212 bp, 20 predicted proteins | sample VelepicomBERX_R2_FD_160071 | JGI IMG/M metagenome (GOLD analysis project Ga0213872, IMG submission 160071) | Rhizosphere microbial communities from Vellozia epidendroides in rupestrian grasslands, the National Park of Serra do Cipo, Brazil - RX_R2 | ecosystem: Host-associated > Plants > Roots >...
CTACGCGTTCCCAAATTCGCTCCAGCTCAACGAATGGGCCCTTTCAGGGCAGTGGACTTCCGGTAGCGAAGCAGTCGTGCTCGACAAAGCGCCCGGAAAAATCGCGTTCCGCTTTCACGCACGCGACGTCAACCTCATCATGAGTCCGCCTCGCGAAGGAGCGCGCGTGCGTTTCCGCGTGTTCGTCGACGGACATCCGCCGGCCGATGCGCACGGAGGCGACGCGGACGCAAATGGCGACGGCGTCGTAACGCAGCAACGAACGTATCAATTGATCCGTCAGCAAAAACCGATTCGCGAGCGGACGTTCACTATTGAATTTTTCGATGAAGGAGCGCAGGCGTATGATTTCACGTTCGGGTAACATCACCGCGTGAGTGAAGCAAGCGTGATCCGCTGGCTTCTCGATGGTGACCCCGCGATTCGATGGCAAGCGATGCGCGATCTAACACGCGATACGGAAGACGCGATTTCCGTCGAACGCTCGCGCGTTGCCGCTGAAGGCTGGGGACGCGCGCTACTCGATAGGCAATCTGCCGGCGGCTGGTGGGGCGCAGCCGATGAGGAAGGTTGGATGATCTCGACCGATGCGCTTGCGCTGCTGCGCGAAATGGGCGTGGATCCGTCAAGCGATGACGTGCGCCGGGCGATCGAGCGCGTGAAGCAGCATCTGACGTTCGAGTCGCTAGGTAACCGTCCGTACTTCGACGGTGAGACCGAAGCGTGCATCAACGGGGCCATTCTCGCAATCGGCAGTTACTTCGGCGAACGTTGCGATGCCGTCGTCGATCGTCTTTTGAGCGAGCAACTCGCAGACGGCGGTTGGAACTGCGAGGCGCCGCCGAGCACCCGTTCATCGTTCAATTCGACGATTCGCGTTCTCGAAGGCCTCTTGGAATTCGAGCACCGCTGGGGCGCGACGGACGCGATCACGAGCGCCCGCGATAAAGCGCATGAGTATCTGCTCGAGCGCAAGATGTTGCGCCGGCGCTCGACCGGCGACATTATCGAGCGCAAGTGGACGCGGTTCACGTTTCCCACGACATGGCACTACGACGTTCTGCGCGGTCTCGACTATCTGCGCAGCGCCGGCGTCGAGCCCGATGAACGTGCGGCGGAAGCGATCGGCGTCGTCAAAGCGCGACGTCATCAAAACGGCCGTTGGCCGATGAATCATCTGCATCCGGATCGCTTGAAGTTTTCGCTGGAACCGGAAACCGGCAGAGCCAGCCGCTGGAATACGATGCGCGCAATGCGAGTTCTCAACTGGTACGAGCAGCGCTAACCCACGACGCTTCAGGTGCCGATTGTAACTCCGCGACGACCCAAGCGGCTCCGGCAATGAGGAAGTTTATGCAAAATTCGGACCAATCATTATGCGACTGCGGGTGCGCGATGACGATCGGAACCCAGACCAGCAAGCCGAAGAGCACCAGCATAAGCGTCATTAGACGCATTGCAAGCTGCGCTTGACGATTGATCAGCATGGCAATCGCGGCAAGCGCGAACGCAACCGTGGTGAGGATTGCCCAGAACATTTGACTCGGCGGAATCCATGCCGGAACCAAATCTGCAGTAGCCTTGAGAAAGATTGCCTGAGCGAGCGTGAATGCAATCGTGCACAGGCCGAGGCCGATACGGGCAATGCGTCCGAGCATTGACGCCTGCGCGGCGTTCGTCTCGGTTGACGCGTATATGGCAATCGCGCCGCAAACCAAACAGAACGCTTCAGCGAAGCTGTCGTATTGGAGGAAGTTGCCCGGTTGAACGATGATGCCGCCGATACGGTCGAGCGCGAAGATTGCGTAGACCGCGCCGAAGACGATCGATGCAATTCGCGCGGTTCGCGGGAAGACGAGCCCGATTCCACCGGCAGTTTGAGCGACTATGAGAAAGTCGCCGATGACCCGGCCGCCGGGAAGCTTCCATATGCTCGCAAGTCCCTGCCATGTGTCGGCGTCGTGCCACATCAACGCGATGATGCCGAAAAGCACCGCCGAAGCGCCAAGTACGACCCGTCCATAGAGCGCGGCTCTCGCCATGCCGGGCAAAACGAGCGAACGTCGCAGACTGTGACGCCCTGAAAAACGTTTCCGGGCGAAGCGTTTTAGTGGACGTAGTTGACGGCGATTGCCGGAGTCACCGATGCAGCCGTGTTGACCCCCGACGGAAAAATGCGCACCCCGGCAATAATGCCGACGTCCGGCGACCAGTTGTATTCGATCGCGGGCGCGAGCGCGAATGAGTGGCTCTCGCCGGAATCGATCGTTTCACCGGCCGTCGACGTCAACCGCGTGTTCCCGCTCTGCGTGTATACGAAGTCATTCGCAAGCACCCATTTCCGTGTTGCGCTGTACTCCATGGCTGCATCGAGCGTAAGCACCGTACCAGGATGTGCGCTTCCGGAAAAATCGGATCCGGTTCCGTAGATGCTCGCTCCGTGTACGAGCGCGGCACTGGAGAACGTGTCGGAGAAATTCAAGCGTGCGCGCAGAATGCGTCCGTTGGGCATCCAGAAGTAGGTTTGCGTATAGAGCGAAATCTTCGTGGCGTACGCGCCGCCGCCCTGACCATCACTCGAACGCTCGCCGAGGTTGTCGTATTTCCCCGTAGGGAACGTTTCCTGTACGGAAACGGACGTCGTTGGGATCCAGCTTCCTGCGCGATATTGCGTGAGACGATATTGCGCGAGCACTGCCCAGTCCCCCATACCGATACCGGAGCTGTTCAGTCCATTGGACACGGCCGTATAGCCGAAGACGGGAATCATCCCGACGTTGAACCGGTCCGTCAGCCCGTAGATAACGTATGTCAGCGATCCGTATGCGTTTTCGTGCGGGGCGGGTTTCAGGGCACCATGCGCATTGTACGCGCCGTATTGAACGACGTCGTAAAGATACGGTTCCACGAGAATGTGCCCGTGTGGCAACGTTCCCGCGCTAGGCGCGAGCAACGGGCCCGTCCACCAGGCATCGGAGAGCGCTTGACGCGATGGAGTAGGCGAGGGTGAAGGCATGACCTGCGCGTGCGCAATCGCGATCGATGCCGCGAGAGCAGCGAACATGCAACTATTATACTAGTCCTATAATGATAGTCAAGCGTAAACGGCACTATATGCGCTGCGTATTACATCAACATGAAATGCAGAAACTTGTATTTTGTTAACACATCCATAAGCCGTCCATAAATTGACGACGGTCAAATGGGCTCTATGCAAACACGCATTGTTGCCGCTCTTGTAGCGGCTGCGCTGCTTAGCGTCCCACTCTCCGCCGCCGCTGCAACAACGCAGAACGGCTCCGCGAATTTAAGCGGTCGCGTGCTCAGCGCGAACGGCGGCCTGCCCGTGCAAGGCGCGCAAGTCGAACTCGACGGCGCAGGGCGGAAGGTCGCGACGGCGACCACGGACGCAAACGGCGTCTATACGTTTACCTCAGAACCGCAGGGCGAATATTCCGTCCTAATTGTCGCGCGCGGCTATTTCGCAACGCGCGTTCCCACCGTCGTACTGGTCGACGGCCGTCTCACCAACGTTACGACCGCCGTTCAAGCTTCGGCCAGCGGGTCCGCGAATCTGAAAGAGATTGGACACGTTGTCACGGCAATGAACAGCGGAAATTCGTTGCAAACCACTACCACCGTCAACGAATACGTCGATCCCTCGCTTATTCAAAGCATGGCGTACTCGCATGTCGGCGACTTGCTCGCACGTCTCCCCGGCATCAACATGCACACGAGTCCGTCGAACGGCGATGACATGTCGATCAGTATCCGCGGCTTCGACCCGTCGGAGACTGCGACATTGATCGACGGTCATCCGGCCGGTCCGATCGGCGCGTTCGGCGGCGCGAATAGCCCGGCGTTCGACTACAAACTCGCGCCGTTCTGGGGACTCTCCGGTACGAGCGTGATCATGGGATCGGGCGCGGCCGGCCTCTACGGCGTCTCGACGATCGCAGGCGCCGTCAACTTCGAAACACTCAACCCGACGCGCGACCCGCAAGCATCACTCTTCCAGGGCGCCGGTAATCTCGATCATACGATGAGCGCTGCGACGGCAACGGGTGCGCTCGGAAAGCTCGGCTACGCGCTCGCAGGCGCAGTGCAAGGTTCCACGGGACAATTCCCCGGCGGCAATATCACGCAAACGGCGAACATGGCCGCGAGCCAAGTCTGCGGGAACTGCGCGATGCCGGTTGCCGGTGGAACGCCGGCGCCGTACTCGCCGCCCGACATCTCGACCGCAAACGCGCAAGCGAACACGAACTGGGTGAGCGGCGCGTATACGCAGCGAAATGCGCTCGCGAAATTCACCTACAGCCCCTCTTCGAAGACGCAGTTCCTCGGCGCGTTTTTCGATGCGAGCACCTGGAATGATAAGACGGGCAACGGCGATCAAGACGCAATTTCGTATCCGCTCGCGTTAAAGAACGGGCAGAGTCTCGCCGGCAACAATTATTTGATCAACGGGGTGATGACGAATTGCTCGAGTTCGACGATTCCGATTCTCAACGATTCCGGCTACGGCTGTTATACGCCGGAGCAATACGCTCAGTATTTCAGCGGGCCGGCCGGTGGCGGTCCCGGACGCTGGAACGCAAGTCACATGGAAGATTATCACGCCCGTGTGACGCAGCAGATCGGCAGCACGCAGTTCATTGTCGACGGCTTTGCCAACAACTACGACATGGACGAGCACAAGAGTCCGACGGGGCCGTTCTTTGAAGATGATTACCTCACGCACGGTTTGTTGCTTTCCGATGAGCTGCAAGCCGGAACGCACGACGTTTCGTTCGGGTACTACACGCAACATCAGCGGCACGTTGCCTCGACGAATTACAGCAACGGGAATCCGTCGGTGGTGAATCCGGACTTCTTCCTCGGCTCGAATAGCTGGTTCTTGCGCGATCAGTGGCAAGAGTCGCTCAAGTTCGCCGTCTCGGCAGACCTCTGGGAGCAGTACTCGAAAACCACCCAGGCGTATAACTTCGACCCGCGCCTCGCATTGGTGTATCGCCCCGATACGAACGACGTCATCCGTTTGACCGGCGGACGTTCTTATAGCGAGCCCGATCCGTCGCTGCTCTACCTTGCGCCGCAGCCGAGCCTCGGCGCGCCGCTCAGCGCGAACCCCGTCTACGGCGGTTACTCGCCGATCGGTAACGCGGGAAATCCAAATCTGAAACCCGAGACCGCGATCGATACCGAAATCGCGCTCGGCCATCGTTTCGACCGGCGCCTCACGCTGCAATTCGATGCGTACAATACGCTCGAAAACAACGCAATTCTGTCATCGGTTCTACCGCTCTCGGCTTACCCGCAATACAGCTCGTATCTGACGCCGGCTGTACTCGCGCCGTATCTTGCGCACCTCGGCAGCTACATCCCGAATATTACCGCGAATAATCTCGGCCTCACGGCATACGCAAACGCCGCTCAGGCGTTGTATCGTGGTGTCGATCTCGATGCGAACGTCGGCCTCCTGCGCAATCTCACGCTCGACGCTCAGTACGGCGTTCAAACCGCCCAGTATCGCGGCGTGCCGGATGCGCTGCTGCAGACGAATCCCTATCTCGTGAACAACACGCAGATGGCGAAGATTCCGCTGCAGAAGGCATTCGCCAGCCTTGTGTATGCGAATACTTCCGGTGTAAAGGCCGAAGTCGACGAAACGTATATCGGGAACAACAACCAGTTCGTCATTCCGGCGTTCGCGTACACGGACGCGAGCATTGCGAAAACAACGGACAATATCACCGTCACGTTCGGTGTCTCGAATCTCTTCAACAACGGGACGACGCAGTACGGTCAAATCGGCCTCGGTACGCCGGTGCCGGTCAACTCGTATGGTTTTGCGAACGGACTCACGACGGGCCTGGCGCAAGGTCAGGAACTCTATGGTCTAATGCCCCGACAAGCGTGGCTGACGGTCACCATCCACACGTAAACATCAGGCACGTCGCTGATATCACAAAAAGGCCGTGGATTATTCCGCGGCCTTTGCGTTTGTCGTCCACGTTGCGCTCGAAATTTTCGAAGTACGCAATACGCAGTGCTTTCATGGCTGCTGGTTCGGTTATAAGTAGAAACTCCATGCGAACGCCGGGCCGCCCATGTGCAACGTAGAGATGAACGAGGTGTTTCCGGGGTTGCCGATGTACGCGAGCTGCCGCCACAGCAGAATCTGCGCGCCGCTATGGTACGAATGTGCGATGCCTGCAGCCCATTGGTATGTCGTAAGGTCGCCGTTGCCACCGTAATCGGCGTAAAGCGGAACATACCACGATGTGCCCAAGCCGATTCGTGCGCGCGAACCGATGATTCCGGCGAGATTATTCGAACTTTCGCTTGCGTTGCCGGTCCTTGAAAAGTTTCCAAGCGGACCCGCCAAATTCCAGCTCGCGTTTGCGTTGACGTCGATGTATCGTAAGCCGGCAAAAACATTTGCAGCCGCATTTCTTCCGCTGCCGAGTACGACGCCGCCGAGTCCGATCGTCGCTAGCGTCGTCGTTATGCGCGCGGACGTCGAGACGTTCAACGGAAACGAGACGTGCCCCAGTGGTCCTCTGAGATCAAAGACCGTTGCTGTCGTATTTGCCGCATTGAGGTAGATGAGATCACCGAATGCAACCGAGTGCGGATCGTTCAACTCGACCGTGAGTTCAATGGCGCTATTGAGCTTCGAGAGATAACTGTTTGGTCCAACTTGCACCCCAACGGACGTTATGGCCGTCGAACCGGGCGGCAGCGAGGGATGATGAAAGTTGAACGAACCGTTGATCGTCGGCGCCCACAGATAGGGCGTCAACCGCAGTTGGATTCCGGCCGGAGAGGACGCCGGCGAAGGCGACGGTGCTTCGGAGGGCGACGGAGAGGCTTCTTGAGCGCTCGCCGGCGTTGCAATAATCCATGCAGCGACGGCTGCAACGAGTGAAACAAGTATCGAAGCGGAGCGAATCAAAATAGACTTCCCTTCACGGCTGTGACGGCCTGAACGTCATCGTATCGAAACTGCTCCAACGCCAATATCCCTCAACTGCATGATGCGCGGCGCGCGCGAAAAGGACAATCGGTGCCATGAATGTTCAGCGAGTCGGCGTGATGGGCGCCATGAAAGAAGAAACAGCCCGGCTCGTCGCAGACATGCGCGACGTTGAAGTTACGACGATCGGCGGCCGCAAGGATACGCGCGGCATCGAGCGTGTGTATTACAGTGGGACACTCTACGGTCGTGACGTTACGGTCGTTTTTTCGCGATGGGGAAAGGTAGCTTCCGCATCGACGGTTACGACGCTCATCGACCGGTTTCAAACGGACCTTGTCGTATTTAGCGGCGTCGCAGGAGCGCTCGATCCTTCTCTGAACGCCGGCGACGTCATAATCGCCGACGAATTCATTCAATACGATCTGGACCCGCGTCCGTTATTCGACCGGTTCGAAATCCCGATTCCAGACCGTGCGCTGCGCGTTACCGCTTTGCGCGTTCCATCCGAACTCGTCGAGCTGGCCGTTGCATCGGCGCAACGGTACGTAACATCGTCGCTACAGGTCCGCGCCGGCCTGATTATCAGCGGAGACCGCTTCATCGCAAGCCGCGAAGCCGCCGAGCGCCTCCGCAACGATCTTCCGCACGCGCAATGCGTCGAAATGGAAGGCGCGGCGGTCGCCCAAGTGTGCTGGGAGCGCGATATACCGCTGACGGTCGTCCGCGTGATTTCGGACAAAGCCGACCATTGCGCGACCGAGGACTTCTCACGATTCATAACCAGAGTCGCAAGTCGAATGACCGCCGGCGTGGTGAGAGATCTGATCGCTCACGTCTAGCGCGTCTCCGAAGGCTTCAGCCTCGGCCCATCGTATCCACCTTCATGCAACGCTTTGTGTGCGCGGCCACATGCTGCGCGTTGATCTTTGCTACGCTCCCATACCCCGCGCAGGCAGCGCCGCCGAACGCATCGGCGATCTACGATGCCATGCAGAGCGTCGTCGCATTCGACTCGGTGGCCGTCTCGCCGGATGGAACGCGCGTCGCGTGGCAGCAGACGGTCCATCACCATCCGACCGTATGGATCGAGTCGCTTGCGACGCACGCGCGCGTCCGAGTGAGCGCCGATGTCGCGAACAAGGATGCGGATGAAGGGGACGTCGCATGGTCGCCTGATTCTAAGCGACTGGCATTTCTTTCTAACGCGCGTACGAAGGGGCCCGCGCAACTCTTCATTGCGGACGCCGGGGGTTCGCGCGTAGCGCAACTTGGAACGCTCACCGGCGCCGCGCAAGAGCTCACGTGGTCGCCGAACGGCGAGCACATCGGCTTGCTGTATATCGCGCGTCCGCACCGGAAGTCGGGCGCACTTGCTGCGGGCGCGCGTGACGTCGGCGTGATCGGCAGTTCCTACGACGAGCAGCAGATTGCCACCGTCGACGTACGAAGCGGCGCATTGCGGGTGATTACACCTGCTACTGACTACGTGTACGAGTACGCGTGGGCGCCTGATTCCTCGCGCTTCGCGTTCACGTACGCGCGCGGAAGCGGCGACGACAACTGGTGGATCGCGAAACTTGCAACGGTTCCATCCGCCGGCGGTCCCATCGGCAACGTGCTCTCGCCGAGCTATCAAATCAACGCCCCGACGTGGTCGCCGGATGGACGTTCGATAGCGGTGATCGGCGGCATCATGAGCGATTTCGGCTCGGTGGGCGGAGACGTCTACCGCGTCGATCTCGCGACGAACACCGCGAGTGATATCACGCCCGGCATGGAGTACAGCGCGTCATCGTTGCGTTGGGTGGCACCCTCGCGGATTATGATGCTCGCGCATCATAATGGTTCTCGCCTCTTCACATCGCTCGATCCTAAGACCGGTACGGTGACGCCGCTCGCGGGCAATGGAGAGAATCTTACCGGCTTGAGTGTCTCAAAGAACGGCGATGTCGTTGCGATGGTTCGTCAATCGTTTACACAACCGCCTGAACTCTGGGCGGGAGCCCCGCACGCACTCGCGCAAATCACGAACGTCAACGCGCACGTCCCGCAATTTTGCGGGCGAGCGGTTTCGTTGACATGGAAGAGCGATGCGTACGACGTGCAGGGCTGGCTCATCTATCCGCACGACTATCGAGCGGGCCGCAAGTACCCGATGGTGACGATCGTTCACGGTGGCCCTTCGGCAGAATCGTTGCCGTCGTATGCGAGCCTCTTTATCAGTCCGTTGGCCGCAAACGGATACTTCGTGTTCGAACCGAATCCGCGCGGCAGTTTCGGTCGCGGTGAGGCGTTCGCTGCCGCGAACGTAAAGGATTTCGGCGGCGGCGATTGGCGCGACGATCTCGCCGGAGTCGATGCGGCGATTGCGGCCGCGCCGATCGACGGCAATCGGCTCGGTTTGGCCGGATGGAGCTACGGCGGCTATATGGCGATGTGGGGCGAAACGCAGACGGCGCGGTTCAAAGCGATTGTCGCCGGCGCGGGTCTGGTCAATTGGCAGTCGTACTACGGACAGAACAAGATCGATCAGTGGATGATTCCGTTTTTCGGCGCGTCGGTGTATGACGATCCTGCGGTCTATGCGAAAAGCTCGCCGATCACGTACATAAAACAATCGAAGACGCCGGTGCTGGTTCTTGCCGGCGAGCGGGACGAAGAAGTTCCCGCCGCACAATCGTTTGAGTTCGCTCACGCGATGCAAGCGCTCGGCGTTCCATCGCAGCTCGTCGTCTATGCCGATGAAGGCCACGGTGTGCGGCAACCCGGTCACGTCCGTGATATTATTTCACGGATGGTCGCGTGGTTCGACAAATATCTGCATTAACGCCGAGGGAGCAATGGGGTCTGAAATCGCCGGTAAACGTGCAGCCGGATACACAGCCGTCGATCGCTTTGTACAAAATAACACGTGCATAGGGCTCGGTACCGGGACGACGGCGTTTTATGCGATCGAGCGGGTTGGTCAACGTATAGCGGCGGGAGAACGGATCGTGGCCGTTGCGACGTCGATCGAAACGGAGCGGTTGTGCGAACAGCAGCATATACCGGTCGTTGCATTGCTCGAGCGTGAGATCGCTGTAGCGATCGACGGTGCGGACCAAATCGCGCCCGACTGGGCGCTCACAAAAGGCGGAGGCGGAGCGCTCTTCCGAGAGAAGGCGGTTGCGCTCTGCGCAAAGCGCTTCGTCATCGTTGCTACGCCCTCAAAGCTTGTGCCCGCTTTAGGAGCGTTTCCGCTTCCGGTTGAAATTGTGCCCTATGCAATGCCGTATGTGGTGCGCGAAATCAGGAGTTTGCAACCGGATATCGAGATCGTACGTCGCGGCAGAGATGCGCCGTTTGTGACGGATAACGGGAATTGGATTCTCGACTGTCACTTCGGCGAGATCGACCGTCCCGCAGCGCTCGACTCGGTCTTGAAGAGCGTCCACGGAGTCGTTGCAAGCGGGATCTTTGCCGGCCTCGCAAATGACGTCGTCATCGGACGCGAAGACGAGACGGCAATCATGTTGCCGCAGAACGGCTAACGTAAGAGCGATTGGAACAACGACGACGGTAGATCGCCGTGCAAACGGCGCGAATTCGTCGATAGTACCGCACGCGCGTGACTGCCGATACGTGAACACTTTTCGCTCAAGCAATCATCGACGTCGATCGCCGTTCTTAATGCGTCAACGTCCGGGAGCCGTTTTCGTCACTTCTTGCAGGAACCGGCCGTTGCCGTCGGGATCTCGAAAATCCGCGAATGACGCATAGCTGCGACGCTCGGGGTCCGGACCTGGCTCCCTTCCCGTTTGAGCGGCGTGGTGAATGACATTCTTATCGTGATAGACGGGGCCGACATCGATGCCGCGCGTCTGAAGGTCATTGCGCGCGGCTTCAATGTCTTTGACGACGATGAGCAGCCCCTGTACAGATCCGGGCGCCGCGGCCGTTACGCCGTTGCCAAACAGGATCGAACAGCCTGAACCCGGCGGCGTGAACTGGACGACACGAAAGCCGTCGCTCATCGAACGATCGATATCGAGGCGCCATCCGAGCTGTTCATAGAATTGCTTTGCACGATCGATGTCCGTCACGGGCAATGCAATTGCTTCGAGCTTGAAATCCATAAGCGTATCCACCTTATTTCGTGAAATCGAACCCACGCGTCATGTGAGGTTTCATACCCGTTACAGCGCAGTGGCCGCGCTCAATGGCGAAGCGAAGTCCAGCAGGTCGGAATTGAGGCGGTCCTTCATGGTGGAAGGCAATCCTTGTAGTAAATTTCGGTGTTATCTTTCGTCGTAATTTTCATAACAAGAGCAATTATCTATGCGACAACGCGGCGCGTCTGTACAGAAAAACTGCGCGTCGCGAGCCGGGATGCCGGGAGCATACAAGCGGTTGAATTCTAAGGCCCGACTTGTCGTTGCTCCGCAACGCCTTAAACCGCCGGTCATGTGTACCCACGTAGTTACTTGTAAAAGTTGAGGTTGTTGTACATGCTTGTTTTTTAACTCAGTCGCCGATGCTGCGAAAGTGAGGACGAGAAACGTGATAAGTAAACAGGAACCGATCGGTTCCGGTTTTGGGTTCAAGACAACTGCGGCGGAGGTGATCGCCGGACATGACTTGACAGGAAAGCTTGCAATTGTAACCGGCGGTTACTCCGGGATCGGTTTGGAAACGACACGTGCGTTTGCGTCGGCAGGCGCTCACGTCATCGTGCCCGCGCGCGACATGGACAAAGCGCAAAACAACTTGAAGGATGTTGCCGGAGTCGAGCTTGCGCAGCTCGATCTCATCGATCCCGGGTCTATAGACTCGTTTGCGCGGGAATTTCTGAACTCTCAGCGGCCCGTGCACATCTTAGTAAATAACGCAGGGATTATGGCGGTTCCACTCATTCGCGACACTCGCGGATACGAATCACAGTTTGCAACGAACCATCTCGGTCACTTTCAGCTAACGGCTCGCCTCTGGCCGGCCTTGCTTGAGGCGAACGGCGCTCGCGTGATTTCGGTTTCGTCACGCGGACATCGCTTCAGCGGAGTTGATTTTGACGACCCGAATTTCGAGCGGCGCGCGTACGACCGGTGGGTGGCATACGGTCAGTCGAAAACCGCCAATATTCTTTTCGCCGTGGCGTTGGATGAGCGCGGTCAAGCGAACGGCGTGCGTGCATTCTCGCTGCATCCAGGTCGCATCATCGACACGGCACTCTCGCGTTACATGACGGAAGAGGAACTCGCGCCGTACCGGCCGCGCGACATGGAGCAACGCGACGTTACGAACCCGGAAGACTATGTCAAGAACGTCCGGCAAGGCGCAGCTACGAGCGTTTGGTGTGCGACCAGCAACCAACTCGACGGCATGGGCGGCGTGTACTGCGAAGACTGTGACGTTGCTCCGATCGCCCCGGCGGACTCAGACGGGCTGGGTGTCCGCCCGTATGCGATTGACCCGGAACTTGCCGAGCGTCTGTGGAGTCTCAGTGTTACGCTGACGGCTGCACAAATTGCGTCATGATTCGAGCGTACCGCCTCTTTACCGGCACCGACGGTCATTCACACGTCGAGCAAGACGCTGAGCGGCGTACTTGAATTTGCCACCGTGGGCGGAGAGACGTTTACGCTCCGTCCCGGTGATGTCTTATTGGCCGAAGATCATCCGGAACCGGGCACAAATGGCGCCTTATAAACGATGAGCCGTGGAAGAGAGCGTACGTTGTGTTTAAGACAGGCGCCGATACGCGCTTCGTTGCACGCTAGAGGCCGATTCTCGTGAGATCGGCGATGAACTCTTGCGTGCTCGGACTGTCCCACCAATTTGCAATTGTTGCTTCGAGCTCACGGATGGAACGAAGCGCTCCAACATGCTGTTCAATGGAATCACGTCGCGGAGCAGCGCCTTGTAGCTCAGCCTCGAGTTGATCGATGGACTCATGGGCATCGTGTGAAGCCGGGAGCGACGCGCGCAGGGCGTCAGCAGGAAAGGATGCCCGCACTTCATCGTGCTTATCCATAGAACCGTCCCTTCTAATTTCGGCGTGCTTCTCCGGCGCGATAGCGATACACGATGCGGCCTTTGGTGAGGTCATACGGCGAAAGCTCGACGTCGACGCGATCGCCGGGAAGAATCTTGATGCGATGGCGGCGTAGACGTCCTGCGATGTGGGCTAAAATTGTATGGCCGTTATCAAGCTCGACCGAAAACGTCGTGCTTGGAAAGACTTGTTTGACGCTGCCGTAGACTTCAAGCGGCGCCTCTTTGGTATCGACGCTGTGTGCTTTGACGTCACGGGGTTTTGTCGTGCGATTGCGAGTAGCGATAATAATCCTCTCTAGTGTCGCTTAGCGGCGACGGCGGCGAAATGTTCTACGCCGCGGCTGTGGTTTGGTTTCAAGACTATACCCCGCGGCGGCATCGCTTAGCGGGTGGTTGATTCGCTCGGCGCGCTTCCCGATGGTATTTTCAATCTGCGCGAACAAGCTCGTTTCATCATAGGAAACGAAGGTAATCGCGTCGCCGGCCTTTTGGGCGCGGGCAGTCCGCCCGATGCGGTGGATATAGTCGGCCGGCTCGGCCGGAACGTCGTAGTTGATGACGTGGCCGAGGTCGGTCACATCGATGCCGCGTGCCGCGACGTCGGTCGCGACGAGCACGCGATAGCGGCCCTTTTTGAATGCATCAAGCGCGCGCGTACGCTGGGCTTGTGATCGATCGCCGTGAATACGCTCGGCGCCGATGTTGTGCCGAGCCAGAGCGCCGGCGAGGCGATCGGCTCGCGCCTTCGTGCGCGTGAATACGATCGCGTTGAAGATGCTGTTGTCCGCCAGGAGGTCCAGGAGCAGAGCCGTCTTGTTGGCTTGCTCCACGGCGTACACGCTTTGACGGACGGTGTCGACGGTGGCGGCAGTTGGGGCGAGATTTACACGAACCGGATCGTTAAGCAGCTCGTTCGCGAGCGTGCCGGCTGCGCCGGCAATCGTCGCCGAAAAGAAGAGCGTCTGCCGCCGGCTGGGCAACTTGCCGATGATGCGCCGGACCGCGGGCAAGAAACCCATATCGAGCATGCGATCGGCCTCGTCGAGTACGAGTATGCCGATGCGCTCCAGACGGGCTTCGCCCTGTTGCATCAGGTCGATCAAGCGACCCGGCGTCGCAACGAGCACATCGGTGCCGCGGCGAAACGCATTGATCTGTGCACGCATACCGACTCCGCCGTAAATAGGCGTTATGCGCAAGTTCGTATGTTTCGCGAGATGCCGAAGATGCTCGGTAATCTGCTGCGCGAGTTCGCGCGTGGGAGCCAGGATCAGTGCGTGCGGGTCGCGCGCGCGGTCGCATCGCAACAGCGTTTCAAGGACCGGTAGACCGAATGCGGCGGATTTCCCGCTGCCTGTCTGCGCGCTCGCGAGGACATCGCGGCCTTGGAGCGCCGGCGGAATAGCCATGCGCTGAATGGGCGTAGGCTCGGTGAACTTGAGATCTTCGATTCCGCGAAGAAGCGCGCCGCTGAGCGGCAGTTCTGAAAATGTAGAGATGAAGAACCAATCTTTATCGGTGGGCGCAACTTATCGACCCATTTCGAAAGATCGCGCGGGGGGACGTAGTTTCCAAACAACAAGGTTACAGGAAGAGTTGCAATCGCACTCAGACAAATATCGCATTCAAGCGCGGCAGCATGTTCGCTGCCGCGCATGCCTTATGAATGCAACGCGGTCCTGCGCGATGCCATTAATTCCAGAAGAGCTAAGGCCGTGCCGGTCGAGGAAGCCGGATTCTGTCCGGTGATCAGGCGGCCGTCAGTGACCCAAAACGGCTCCCAGTTCGCTTTCTTCTCAAACGTAGCGCCGAGCCGCATGAGTTCGTCTTCGACGAGAAAGGGCACGACGTCCGTCAGTTGCATTGCTGCCTCTTCGCCATTCGTAAAGCCGGCCACGCACTTTCCTTTTACCAGTGGTTCGCCTTGGTACGTGACGTGACGTAGTACGCCCGGTGAGTGGCAAACCAGAGCGATCGGCTTGCCGGCGTTGTAGAACGATTCGAGGAGAGCCTTTGAGTCGGCACTCTCGGCCAAGTCCCACATCGGGCCATGTCCGCCCGGATAAAAAACGGTGTCAAAATCTTCAGCTTTAATGCCGGCGAGGGGGACGGTAGCTGCGAGTTTCTTTTGTGCTGCCGCGTCTTTTTTGAATCGAGCCATTGCCTCAGTCTGATTTTCCGGCAGGTCGCTCTTAGGATCGATCGGCGGCTGGCCGCCTTTTGGAGACGCGAGCGTCAGCTCGACGCCTGCATCTGTAAAAACATAGTATGGTGCCGCAAACTCCTCAAGCCAGAACCCGGTTTTTCGGCCGGTGTTCCCGAGCTGATCGTGCGACGTCAGTACCATTACGATTTTCATGGAAGATCCTCGATTATGGTGAAAGTTCCCGAGGAAACGGGTCCTCCAACTATCGCACCCCATTGAAATCGAGACGACAATTTAATTGTTCACATATGCCACTTGCCAGTACGGCACGGCATGGTGAGCACAGCGCCGTGACATGATGGCGGTTGTAGGTCCGGCCAATCGTGCCCCTGAACGCCGGAGCGCTTCTAGAAAAGATTGCAAGTGATGTTGTTTTCGTTTGCCAGGCGAACAATTCACGAACTGTGAAACGTGTAGCACCGTGTATCGGCTGCCGGACTGGATCTACGGCATACCGCTCATTTAGTGACTGTGTTATGCCACTGTTTCGCTCTGTTTGCGATGGCTCGAAGACTCGCGATATTCAAAGAGCGGCAGTCAAAGAATAAAGACCTCAAAGTCCTTCTGCCCGTTGTTAATAGTGTCGTCGTGGTGTTATTGACGGCGCTGCTACGGTCATGCGAACGTTACGCTTGAGACGCGCTGGCAAATGTTAGGCGCGCTCGAAGCGCTCAACGGCATCGTCCTGCTCGGGCTCTCAACCGCGTTTCTGTTTTCAATACTGCATGGAGCCGTGCAATTTACACAATCAACGTCGGAAACGACCCGTGGCGAACAACGCGTCGATGCTCCAACGATAGCGAGGCACTCCCGAAAGTAAGAGCGCCGCTGCGCAATCGGTAAAGACCGAAAAGTTCAATGGAGCCTTAATGCCCAGAGAGAGCATCATTGCCGCGCCGAACACGGCGAAAAGGCAGGCACTTCCGATCGCCATGATCCTCGTGCAAATACCTGCGATCAATGCAATGCCGAAGAGCGTCTCGAAGATCGTCGCAACCACTGCGAGCGACGGTGCGAAGGCGGGCACGAATGAATTGACTTTGGCCGTGTATGTGATGAAGTGTCCGAAGTCGCCCCAGGAAACGTTCGGCGCACCGTACGGTCCCCAGGCGCCGAAGCGATCGGCGACCGCGGAAAGCAATATGGAGCCGATAGCCAGTCGCGCGAACGCCTGAGTGAGATCGCCTGCCGGTCCTTCGGTCCAACGGCTGGATGCATTCAAAGACAAATCAGATACCCATCGCCTCGGCGATGGCCTTGTTCTCGGACCATCGGGCGCCATCCGTCATCAATACATCGAGATCCGGAATCTCTTCGTTTAGCACGGAAAGTAGCCGGTTACGTTCTTGTTCTGCGGAATAATCGCGCTTCAATTGCACGTGGGCGAACCGCGCTTCGACAAAACCTAAAAGCCTCGCAGCACTTCGAAAGTCGCTCTTCGTCAGTGTCGCGACGGCCGATAGATGCTGAAGCGATAACACGAGATCTTTTTCGGATTGTGCGTCTCGCGCCGCCTGGAGCGCCTCGAACGCATACGCTTTTCCCTCGTCTACACGTCCAAGAGCTATCCAGAATCCCGAGCAACGGCACAGGCTACTTGCCAAAGCGTACCGGTTGCCGGCCGAACGAAGCGCCTCCACAGAGTGGAGGCCGCTTTGCAGCGCCCCTTCAACGTCTCCGGCGTCGAACTTCGCTTCGGCAAGTTGGTCTTCTACAATTCCCACGAGGCGTTCAAAGCGGCCGTCTCGCAGCGCTGCGAGCATTTCTTCGTAGAGGTCCTGCGCCGCATTGAAGTCACCCTCGAAGAGGCTCGCTTGCGCAAGTGCGTCGAGTGCGTGTACGGCGGGTCTTACTGCGCCAAGATCGTGGAACGCCTCGAGCGCTGCGAGCAGTTCGCACTTACCCCTTGCGACGTCGTTTGTATGTATCAACGCTTCGCCGAGTAAGCGACGCGCCTCGGCAGCCCACAGCCGGTCGCCAATCTGTTCGTACGAAGCTAAGGCGCGCTCGGCGGTTGCCACCGACCCTTCAAATTCGCCGGTCAGCGACTCGAGATATATTTCCGCCAGTTCTAAGCGTGCTTGCACGTTCAGCGGCATGTTCTTGTCGCCGGTTGCAAGTGCACGACGCATCCAACGAATACCCTCCACCGTCAGGCCGGAAAAACGAAACACGAAACACAGCGCGCCGGCTAGGCGTTGACCTATCCGCAAATCCCCCGATTCACCGAACGACCACTCCAGAGCCGCGCGCCAATTATCGATTTCCGATGCAAATTGGGCATTCCATACGTCATCGGACGTCAGTTCCAACCTCGAGTCGTACCGTTCGGCCAAGGCAAGGAGTGCCAAGGCGTGCGATCGCGCAGCTTCCTCGTATTCGCCATGTTCTCGAAGTTTCTCGAGCGCATATTGCCGCGTAGACTCTAACAGACGATAACGCGTAGTTTCGTCGGATATCTCCGCTTGGATCAATGATTTGTCGACGAGAGAAGAAAGCAATTCGAGTGCCTCGCCGCAACACGGCGTCGGCGTGTCCGCGAACTGCGGCGCGGCAAGCTCGAGTGTGAAACCACCTACGTAGACCGAGAGCTTTCGAAGAAAACAACGCTCGCCTTCGCTGAGAAGGTCGTAACCCCAGTCAAGCAGCGCGCGCATCGTCTTATGTCTCGGCGGCGCGCTTCGATTACCGCCCGTCAGCGCGAGAAAACGTTCGTTAAGCCCTTGCGCTAAGGTCGTAACGGATAGAACGCTTATCCGCGAAGCGGCGATTTCAATGGCAAGTGCAACTCCGTCGAGCCTGCGGCAAATGTCGGCTACGGTAGCTACGTTATTCTCGGTCAGCGCGAAAAGGTTCGATGCAGACTTGGCGCGATCCACGAATAGCGCAATCGCATCATACGTCATCGCCTTCTCAATGCTGAGGGTGTCAACAATCTCGGGAGCCGGACATTCCAACGAGGGAACCCGGTACGATCGCTCGCCCGTGACGCCGAGTATTTCGCGGCTCGTCGCTAGAATCTGGATGTGCGGGCACAGGCCCAGAATTGCCTCAGCAGCGCTCGCGGCCTCCGCTACTACGTGTTCGCAGTTATCAAGGACCAAAAGTGTCTTTCGATCCCTCAGAAACGTGACCACACTGTCGAGAATCGGCACATCTGTTGATTCCTGAATGCCAAGCGCTGAGGCAATTGCATTCGGAACGAACGACGCATCCGTTACAGTCGCGAGGTCGATGAACCAAGCGCCGTCGATTAAACGCTTGGCAAAATCGGACGCGATGCGCATCGCGATCCGCGTTTTCCCGACACCTCCGGCACCGACGAGCGTTACGAGCCGGTCGCTCGTCATGAGACCCTCGATATCGGCTACGTCGTGCTTACGCCCGACGAAACTGGAAAGCTCCGCAGGCAGATCGTGCGCCACCTGCATCGGCACCGAGCGTCTCGGATTCGCCTCAACGTGATTGCGACTCCGCGACGCCGCGCTTTCCAATTCGGTACGATCGCTTTGCGAAAGTGCAAGCGCATCCGATAGCAGCGCGATAGTATCGAGATACGGCTTTTGCCGGACGCCGCGTTCGAGCGCGCTAATCGTCTCCACGCTGAGCCGCGCCATCTCCGCAAGTGTTTCTTGAGAGAATCCGCACGCCAGCCGGTGTCGTTTTAGCAACTCGCCGAATGGTTGCCGAGCCGCCTGCCGTTCTGCATACATGTCTTATCCAGCGTACACGGAATGCACTCGAAGTAAAGGAAATATGATGCGCTCCATCACTGAGGCGGACGTTCGCGCGGTCCTGCGATGGGACGAGTTGATAGCAGCGATGGAAAAAGCGTTGATCGACTTCTCGTCCGGCCGCGTCGTTCAGCCGGTACGACACTTCCTTACGCTCGAGGAAGGCAAGCGACATTTTCTGAGCATGCCTGCCGCCACCGAACATGCCATGGGCCTCAAAGCGGTGACATTTTATCCCGCCAATGAGGGGACCG
>Ga0213872_10001052_pt1 | contig 19202 bp, 17 predicted proteins | sample VelepicomBERX_R2_FD_160071 | JGI IMG/M metagenome (GOLD analysis project Ga0213872, IMG submission 160071) | Rhizosphere microbial communities from Vellozia epidendroides in rupestrian grasslands, the National Park of Serra do Cipo, Brazil - RX_R2 | ecosystem: Host-associated > Plants > Roots >...
TCACTGGAACCTAAATCCAGCGCGTCTACCAATTCCGCCACGCCCGCACTTGCCGTGTCTTTCTAATGAGTTATCCACCATATAGCAAGCAGCGCTTCATCATAAAACTGTGATTGCGGCATAAGGGTTTCTTTAATAGCTTTCTCCAACTTTTTCTATCAATTGGGCTTTTCGCGTTAATGATAAACAGTATTTGTGCATCAAAAGAAACTATTGACAGTTAGACTAGTGAATAAATATAAGCCGCACATACTGCCCTTAATTAGTAAATTCGTTTCGATGGAGAATGGACTTGGATCAATTTTCAGCAAATTTGATTGGCTTCAATCGCCGCGGACACAGCGGATTGGCCAATGTAATAGGCAGCTACAGAATGATGGCTGCTTGGGCGGCGACTGGCTTGGTTTTGTGTTCATTGGCCATGCCTGCCATGGGCCCATTAGCAGCCGCAGCAGTTTTTGCAACCAAGTTGGCGGGCGGCGCTTGGGCACTGGAAAACTTTGTAGCCCTCATTGGCTGGGGTGCGGCAGTTTTAGGTGGAACAAGTGACCCAATGCCAAAATTTTGGCAAAGATTGCTCCCATGGGCACCGCCGCCTCAATTCGCGTTACGGCCATAGTAATTTTTTATAGCTTTTAAGAGCATCGGGAACGCCGTTAACGATATCTTCGGCAATCATTCCCGGCCCAAAGTCATGTGCAATCTGTCCATGAAGCCATGCTGCGGCGCATGTTGCAGCCAAAACGGGCATTTTTTGGGCCAACAGCCCCAAAATCACACCAGCCAGTACATCTCCTGCCCCCGCGGTTGCAAGCCATGGTGGCGCATTGTTATTGACGACGCATTGCCCGATAGTATCTGCAATGACCGTTTCCGCCCCCTTCAGGAGCATTGTACACCCTGCCATTTTGGCGGCATCGACTGCCCTGTCCACTTTGGATCGGTTACTTCCGATCAATCCCGGGAACAAGCGCGCAAACTCGCCCTCATGGGGCGTAAGCACGCAATTCGCATGCAGTGCATCGAACAATGCCTGTGGTTCGTCAGCGAAGATGGTCAGTGCGTCAGCATCCAGCACACATGACCTGCCAGTATGAAGTGCTGAAAGCACAATCGCTTTGTTTAGTGCATCTGTTCCCATACCGGGGCCAACCAAAATAGCGTTACGCCGCTCATCCGCCAGCAATATCCGCCAGTCATCTACACCCTGCACAGGTCGCACAATCACGCTTTCCAACGCCTGTGCGTATATAATCTGGGATTCAGCTGGCGCGGCGATGGTCACCAACCCTGCCCCTATGCGCTGTGCCGCGCGTGCCGCCAGACGTGCCGCACCGGTCATAACAACGCCACCATAGATCAGAGCATGGCCACGATCGTATTTGTGGCCATCGCGTTTTAAGAGCGGCCATTGTTCAAGCCATAAAGCAGGAGAATTATTCAGCGAAGACATACCGCCTCCGTATTACCGGCAATGGGGCGACCGATGGGACTCGAACCCACGACAACTCGGACCACAACCGAGGGCTCTACCAACTGAGCTACGGCCGCCATCATGCCTGACGCAGTCAGAAACTGCACAAGAAACGGGGCGTAGGCGTACAGGAAAACATTGCTTCCCGCCAGCAAAAAACTTCGTTCGCTTTTTGTTGGAGCAACCGCGGTCCGTTTCTTGATTAGCCAGCTTGCCGGCCAATACTTACTGACAGCATCACAGAATCGGAGATTATCACCAATTATCCAAATTTGTCAAATAGATAGTTACATGCCATATTTTCGCCGCATCGCAGCAAAAATCGATTCACAAACCATAAGGAAACGACGATGGTAAAAACCTCCCCGATCCATGATCTCGCCAAGAAATACGAAGCCAAATATGTCGACCTGCGCTTTACTGATATGCGTGGCAAGCTCCAGCATCTGACCCAATATATTGATACCATTGATGACGGTGCCCTGAAGGACGGTATTATGTTCGATGGATCGTCGATCGCCGGTTGGAAGGCCATCAATGAATCGGACATGATCCTGAAGATTGACGCAGACACTGCCGTCATGGATCCCTTTTACGGTGAACCGACCATCGCCGTTTATTGCGACGTCTACGACCCCGCAACGGGCAAGCCCTATGAACGCTGCCCGCGCTCCATCGCCAAGAAAGCCGAAAAATTCCTGAAGACAACAGGGATTGGCGACACCGCCTATTTCGGCCCCGAAGCTGAATTCTTTGTGTTTGACGATGTGCGTTTTTCAACCGACCCCAACCACACTTTCTACAAGCTGGATTCCGAAGAAAGTCCTCACAATACAGGCGCAGCACTTGAAGGTGGCAATCTGGGTCACCGTCCGCGCGTCAAGGGCGGCTATTTCCCCGTAAACCCGGTCGATAGCGCCCAAGACCTGCGCACAGAAATGCTGGCCGTTATTTCGCAGATGGGTGTAGCGGTTGAAAAGCATCACCATGAAGTTGCTTCAGCACAGCATGAGCTGGGCATCAAGTTTTCGACCCTAACCCATTGCGGCGACAACATGCAGATCTACAAGTATGTCGTTCACAACGTGGCCGCCACCTTCGGCAAAACGGCGACCTTTATGCCGAAGCCGGTCTTTGGTGATAACGGGTCGGGCATGCATACGCACCAGTCTATCTGGAAAACGGACAAGCCCCTGTTTGCCGGCAACAAGTACAGCGGCCTGTCCGATCTGGCCCTGTACTATATCGGCGGCATCATCAAGCATGCCAAGGCACTGAACGCCATAACAAACCCGACCACCAACAGCTATAAGCGCTTGGTACCGGGCTATGAGGCCCCCGTTATGCTTGCCTACTCGTCACGCAATCGCTCAGCATCCTGCCGCATTCCTTATGCGCCGGGCCCCAAGGGCAAGCGCGTTGAGGTGCGTTTCCCGGACGCATGCGCCAACCCCTATCTGGCCTATGCCGCGATGCTGATGGCCGGTTTGGACGGCATCAAGAATAAGATCCACCCGGGTGATGCAGCAGAGAAGGACCTGTATCATCTATCTCAACGTGAACTGGCCAAAATCCCGACCGTCTGCGGCTCGCTTGAACAAGCCATTCACTCACTGGAAAAAGATCATGACTTCCTTCTGAAAGGCGACGTGTTCACCAAGGATATGATCGACGCCTATCTGGACCTGAAGCGTGAAGAATGGGACCGTTTCCGTATGGCCCCGCATCCGGTCGAATTCGATATGTATTATTCGTCCTGATTATCACGGTAACAGCTCGTTAACGTTGTGCTGTATAGGATGGCGGCTATGAAATACCTCATAGTCGCCATTTTTATTGCAATGTCCGCCCTGCCCACCGCTGCATTTGCCGGGCAAGCGGAGGTACGTGATGTCGCAATCAGCAACAACTGCTCACCTAAAAAGGTTGAAGTGTATAAACAGGTATTAGGCGCGGATGGTGAAACCATCTATCGCATTCAATGCAATATTGCCAAGGTCACAGGCGATAACGGTGGCACACCTCAACAGGATACAATCCTAGTCACCTGCAAACAGAATATGTGCGAATTTCTGCGCGCCATGACGGGCGAAAAGAAATAGCGTTCAATCTTCCTTGGGCAGATGGAAAATGTGCAGCATGCGGTGTAGCCATGGCGCCAGAATGAGCCCCGTTGCCCCAATCATAAACAACCCGCTATAAAGCGCATAGATTGAAGCAAATACCTTGATGGTGTCGTTTTGCATAGTCGCAACCGGCCCCATACCCCCGAGGATCATGGAGGCCTCGAGCAACGAGTCCACCCATGCGAGGCCGCCCATATAGTGGTAGCCCATTATCCCGACCGACAACGAGAAGGCTGCAAATAAAAGAGCTGCTGCGAATGATTTTGTCACCCGTCCCAGCCAATGTTTGCGATCCAGCAAGGGCTGAGAAAAATGTTCGTAATGCATGCCTATGTCCTCCCCGCACAAGTTTAATCCACCATCTCAGCAGCAAATGACCTGAGCCGTCAGCGCTCCATCGCCATCTGAACAACGCGCACGATCATCAGGCCGCAGGCTCCCACCAGATATACACGCAACACGATCATCCAAAGACGGCTCATCTGACTCAGTTGCATCGGCGCCAGTTCATTTAACGGCGGCATTTGCCAAGTGAGTTGTTGCGAACGGTCAACGACTGTCATTTTACTTTTGCGGTTAACAACGAGCGTCACGATTGTTAATAGAACGGTAACCGCAATACCTCCGACTAGAATGCCGATTATGACATTGCTTCCCATATTGGGGTACAAAACCGAAGCCGTCAGAATAACTGACATCATAACAAGAACAGCGATTACACCGCTCGTGAATATGTTAAGCCACCGAGAATTTACCCAGGGGCCAAGCACGGCATGATCATTGCACAGTAGAAGCAGAAACACGGTCGCGCTCGGCAACAATATACCGGCCAAGGTTTGCACCGCTTCCGTAAGCAATCCAAGTGGGCTGCCTGGTATCAACACAATAGCCGCCGATACTGCAATTAATCCGGCATAAATGGCATAAAACCATTTTGCGTGCTTGGGCTTATGATGCAAGGAGTGCTTGAGTGACAACACATCGCCAATTGCGTAAGCTGTTGATAAGGACACAGATGCGGCCCCGATGATGCTGGCGTCGATCAGAGCCAGCGCAAACAATACAGCTGGAATATGGCCCGCATATTTCTGCAGCCCAGCGGCAACGCCCCCTGCATCTATAAATTTACCGAAATCAGGCGTACCCCCAAAAGTTGCTGCGCAGAACGCAATCATGGCCACAGCCCCGATGATGACTAAAATTATGCCGATGACCAGATCGATACGTTCATAATTGATGAAGCGCGACGTTAGTCGCTTGTCAATGACATAGCTCTGCTGGAAAAACAGCTGCCATGGGGCAACCGTTGTCCCGACGATGGCAATAATAAGCAACATGATGTCGCTCAGTTCGCCCTCCTTCGGCAGTTGCGGAACAAAAAAGTCATGCACGACTTGTCCGACTGGGGGATGCACCATCAGAATAATTGGAACCAGCAGAAAACTCCCGACAACCAACATCATTGAAAAACGCTCAAATTTACGAAAACTACCCGTACTAGACGCCACAATGATCAGCAAGGCTGCAATTGCAATCCCCCACACCTTGGAAAGTCCCAGATAGTCTAGCGCCAAACTGATGCCAATAAATTCTGTGACAATAGTCAGGCCGTTTAAAAGGAACAGGTCAATCACACTGAAGGCGCCCCAGAACTTACCAAACCGTTCAAGTATCAGTCGGGCATGACCAACGCGCGACACCGCACCAAGGCGCAGAACCATTTCCTGATTTACGTATAAAACCGGGATAAGCAGCAGCATTGTCCACAGTAATGCCGTGCCATAATTTTGCCCCGCCTGAGAATAGGTCGCAAACGCGCCTGCGTCATTATCCCCGACCATAACGATCAGGCCAGGACCAAGAACGGCCAATAATGTCTTGAGGCGCGCACGCCATGTATGGCGAGGGCCTACATCATGCTGATGGATTGTGCCAAGTGCACCACGAATGTGCCCCAGATGGGCTTTATCCAAAACCGCTGTATTTGTATTTTCTGTTTGGTTTTCTGTGTGCATCGTTCACCCTCCTCGCACGCCCCACGGCGCATGAACGGTGAACCAAAGCTTACCGCAGGCCGCGGTTCGCCCTTTTCGCCGTCCCTGAGCAGGAAGCAGTTTCAGCAATGTGACTACACCCGGATTTAGAGGCCAGAAGGCCGCAAACACGGGCATAACTACTATGGCTATCCATTTCTGTCTCTACATGTTCAAAAGCCGCCACAATGGCGCTTGTTTTTGCACTTACATTTTTAACTATGCCCAAGTCAACCATAAAAAGTTATTTGAATGTAAAATAATACTCAACGCGTCATCATAACGTTCCCGAAAGGAGATTTCAGCAATCCTGACTTGCAAAAAAAACTGAGTTAGGCTCCATTGACACAATGACCGATGTTGCTGTGCAAACAACCCCTTCGCCTAGCCCCACTGACCCGCATCGCTTTATCAATCGCGAGCTGTCATGGCTGAATTTTAATGGGCGCGTTGTTGAAGAAGCACAGAATGAACGTCACCCTCTGTTAGAGCGCGTACGGTTTATTTCTATTGCAGCGAATAATCTGGATGAATTCCTGATGACTCGCGTCGCCAGTCTGGAAGAAATGCTGGCAGACGGTGAAGGCGTTATTACGGATGATGGCCTTTCACCCGCCGAACACATTCAGGTCATCAGTTACAAAATTGAAACGTTACAAGCCGCATTGCGCGCCGCATGGGACAACATTCGCGAAGAGCTTATTAAACGCGACATCGTCATACTGGCCCCCGATCAATTGGATGCAGAAGATCAGGCGTGGATATCCGCCTATTTCCACAAAAACATTTTCATCGCCCTTTCGCCGCTGGCGGTTGACCCGGCACACCCGTTTCCCTTTATTCCCAATGGCAGTGTGGCACTTGCCCTTGAAGTGCGCGATCCGGTAAAGAATACAGATAACAAGATCATCCTACCCCTGCCGACGCAGTTAAACCGCATCATCCGCCTGCCACCCAAAGCAACTGACCGGACTATTCGTTTCGTTGTCATCGAAGATGTAGTTAAACGGCATCTGGATGTGATGTTCCCCAACCTGCAAATTCTAAGCTATGGCGAGTTTCGTGTGTTACGCAACAGCGAGATCGATATGGTCAACGAAAAGACTGACGATCTGGTCACCAGCTTTGAGAGCGCGGTCAAGTCACGTTATCGGGGCGATGTTATTCGCCTCAACATTGCCGAAAGCACACCTGAGCATATTCGACAGTTTTTGATTGATGAGCTGGAAGTCGAAGCCACAAACATGAACATACGCAACGGCATGTTGCGTTTAACGGATTTGCGACAAATTATTGTGCGCGATAGGCCAGATTTATGCTTCACGCCCTATACACCGCGTTACCCCGAACGCATTAGCGAGTTTAACGGCGATGCTTTCTCAGCCATCAGCCATAAAGATATCATAATTCATCACCCCTATGAATCATTTGATGTCGTTCTGCACTTTATACGACAAGCGATCAAAGACCCTGATGTTGTCGCAATTAAGCAAACACTTTATAGAACCGGCAAAAACTCGCCGATCGTCAAGGCATTGATTGAAGCAGCCGAGGCTGGAAAATCCGTTACTGTAGTGGTTGAACTCAAGGCCCGCTTTGACGAAGAAGCCAACATTCGCTGGGCACGTGACCTTGAACGCGTTGGTGCGCAGGTTGTCTTTGGCTTTATGGAATTAAAAACGCACGCGAAGATGACGTTGGTTGTCAGGCGTGAAGATGATGTGCTGCGTACCTTTGCACATTTTGGCACCGGCAATTATCACAGTGAAACCGCACGCGTTTACACGGACCTGTCGTTTTTCACATGTGACCCCGTTTTGTGTCAGGATGCAGCCGCCCTGTTCAACTATATGACTGGTTACGCGCCGCCCGGGAAATTGCAGAAAATCGCTGCCGCGCCTTTGAATATTCGTGAAGCGATAACAGGGTTGATCGATAAGGAAATTAAATTTGCGCAAGCCGGCAAACCGGCTACCATCTGGGCAAAGATGAATGCGCTGGTTGACGCGCCGATGATCGACAAACTGTATGAAGCGTCACAGGCAGGTGTTAAAATAGAACTGGTTGTCCGTGGTGCCTGTTGTCTGCGACCAGGTGTTAAGGGGCTTTCTGAGAACATAACGGTCAAAAGCATGATTGGCCGTTTTTTGGAGCACAGCCGCATTGTGGCCTTTGGCAATGGCTACAAATTGCCGTCGGACAAAGCCAAGGTTTATATTTCATCAGCTGACTGGATGCCACGCAACTTTAACCGGCGCATTGAAACCTTCATCCCTATTGAAAACCAGACAGTGCATCGTCAAGTCCTGGATCAGATTTTGATGGCTAACCTGATGGACACGCGCCAAAGCTGGTATTTGCTACAAGATGGAACCTACAAGCGCGCGTCCACCGCAGGACATGATTTCTGCGCTCACGACTATTTCATGAAGAACCCCAGCCTGTCGGGCCGTGGTGTACGGTCCAAAAAGAAAACCCTCCCCCCCAACCTTATCCTTTCCGATAGTCAATAAATGTCCCATACCCCTGTGATTGCTGCTGTTGTTGATATTGGCTCAAATGGCGTCCGACTTGTCGTTTTTCACGTCAAAGGCTCAGTACATCAGATCATCCATGAAGAACGCTGCGACTGCAGGCTGGCAGAGGGCCTTGCTGGCAGCAAACCGAAACTGAGCCAGCACAGCATGCAGAAGGCATTGAAGGCGCTAAAAGAATTCTCAAAGTCAATTGCGCGGTTTGAACCATCCGTCGTAACTGCTGTCGCCACGGCAGCCATACGCTCTGTAGCCGACACCAAGCAGGGCAAAGCATTTCACACTAAAGCTGAGAAAGCACTTGGATACCCAATACGTATTATCTCTGGCGTCACCGAGGCACGTTATACAGCCCAAGGCGTTCTGACCGCGTTCCCTAAAGCCATCGGCCTTTGTGTTGACATGGGGGGTGGCAGCCTCGAACTCGCCTATGTCAGCAGTGGCAAAGTGCGCCAGACATCCACACTGCCCCTTGGCTCCCTAACCCTCAGCATGCGGACCAAAGGCGACCCGCTGTTGCGCGAGGTCTTGTTGGATCATCATCTGGAAAAGAATCCCATATTACGCAAGGCAAAAGGCAAAACTATTTTTGCCACAGGTGGCAGTTGGCGTGCGATGGCGCGGTTATTGATGCGCGCCCGAGGTATGCGCATGAAAAGCATCCATGGTTATAAGCTAAGCGCCAAAACGGCCTATAAGCCGATTGCCGAGATTGCGATGGAGTCGCCCAAGAAATTCAAGAAATTGAATAAAAAAATTAGCCAGCGTGCCGAGACTTTGCCTGCCGCAGCGGCGGCTATGCTGAAAATATTCGAGTACGCGCAACCCAAGGATATCGTCTTTTCATCCTATGGCATACGCAATGGCGCCCTGCTGGCTGCGCTTAGGTCAGATACTGAGCACCATTGACGGTAAAAGTAGCGCCCGTCGCGAATTTGTTATCATCCGACGCCAGGAACAAGGCCATGCGCGCTATATCATCCGCATGCCCCAGATGCTTCACTGGGATCTTCGCGATGATTTTCTCCAAAACATCGGGTGGTACAGCGCGGACCATGTCCGTATCGATATAGCCCGGCGCGATGGCGTTCACGAGCACCCCCTTAGAGGCCGACTCCAACGCCAGCGCTTTGGTAAAGCCGATAATCGCAGCTTTGGCGGCTGAGTAATTCGCCTGTCCCACCTGCCCAGTCTGACCATTGATGGAGCTGATATTGACGATGCGGCCAAATTCCCGCGTGCGCATCCCTTCAATAACCTGACGTGACATATTAAAAACGGAGTTCAGGTTTGTGCCGATAACCTCATGCCACTGTGCAGCCGTCATTTTATGCAGAAACGCGTCGCGCGTAATGCCCGCGTTGTTGACAAGAATATCAACCGGCCCCAATTTCGCGACAATATTCGCAACACCCTGTTCGCATGCTGCAAAATCTGACACATCAAACTTGAAATGCTGAACACCGGTTTGTGCAGTAAATTCAGCGGCAGCCTGGTCATTTCCATGATAAGTGGCGGCGACCTTATAACCGGCCTTGGCAAAAGCCGTGCTGATGGCGGCACCGATACCGCGCGTTCCACCCGTTACTATAACAACTCTAGACATCGCTTCGCTCCACTCTTTTTAGCGTTCCACACACATGGCAATGCCCATACCGCCGCCAATGCACAAGGTTGCTAGGCCTTTTTTAGCATTACGCTTCTGCATTTCATGCAACAGCGTGACAAACACGCGAGCACCAGAGGCGCCAATCGGATGGCCAAGCGCGATCGCGCCGCCATTCACATTGACCTTGCTGGTGTCCCAACCCATTTCCCTGTTGACGCTGAGCGCTTGCGCTGCAAAGGCTTCGTTCGCTTCAATCAAGTCGAGATCATTCACGTTCCACCCGGCCTTCTGTAAAGCCTTGCGACTTGATGGAATGGGACCTGTGCCCATAATAGCAGGATCAACGCCGCAGGTAGCCCATGACGCAATGCGCGCAAGCGGCGTCAGGCCGCGCTTTGCAGCTTCCGCCGCAGACATCACAACAACGGCCGCAGCACCGTCATTGATACCCGATGCGTTGCCTGCAGTGACTGTGCCGTCTTTCTGGAAAGCGGGCTTCAGTTTGGCAAGCGCATCAATCGTTGCACCAAAACGCGGAAACTCGTCTTGAACAAAGGTAATATCGCCCTTGCGGTCCTTGATGACGACTGGCACAATTTCGTCCACAAACTTGCCCGCCTTAATGGCCGCTTCGGCCTTGTTTTGTGACGCGAGCGCAAATTCGTCCTGCATCTCACGCGTCAGGCCAAACTTCTTGGCCACATTTTCAGCGGTCATGCCCATGTGATAACCGTTGAAGGCGTCCCACAGACCGTCCTTGATCATGGTATCGACCATCTCCGCATTGCCCATCTTGGTGCCGTTGCGCAAATGGATGGCATGTGGTGACTGGCTCATGCTTTCCATGCCGCCTGCCACGATAATCGACGCATCACCGGCTCGGATCGCGCTGGCTGCGTTTGCAACGGCGCGCAACCCGGAACCACAAAGCTGGTTCAACGAATATGCCGTTTTTTCAACGGGAACGCCTGCTGCAACGGCAGCCTGACGTGCTGGCCCCTGCCCCATGGCCGCACCCAGAATTTGGCCCAAGACGACTTCGTCGATTTCTTCGCCATTGACCTTGGCACGCCCCAGTACATTCTTGATCACTTCGCTCGCCAGATTGTGCGCGGGCAGTGATGACAGTGCGCCGGAGAATGAACCAATAGCCGTACGGGCGGCGCTTACAATAACAGCATCGTTTGACATGGATGTTCTCCAATAGCGGTGAGGTGATGACGGGCCACAATTCCTGCGCGGAACATAGGTTCTTGCATCCTGTAAAGCAATGATATGCGTCAATTATTGGGCAGAAATAGTTTGTGCAGCGCACAATAAGGTACGTTAGTCTGCTACATCAACGACAATAGCTGGCAGAGCAACGGTAAACCATGCACCAACGACCTGCCCCTGTGCATCACGTCTGTTTTCTGCGACTATACGACCATGATGTGCTTCAACAATCTGTTTGGAAATGCTGAGACCCAGCCCTGAATGCGTGCCAAACTTTTCAGTTCGGGGACGTTCCGAATAAAACCGATCAAAAATAGCCGTTAGTTTATTGGGCGGTATACCCGGACCGCTATCCTCAACACGCAAAAAAACCCAATGTCCGTCGCGCCAGGCTGACAAGAAAACCGGTTTATCAACCGGCGAAAACGATATCGCGTTATCAATCAAGTTCTGCATAACCTGCACCAAACGAATTTCCACGCCTGTAACTTGCAGATTACCGTCTAGTGGCTTTAGAACAACTTCCGCCGCCGGTTTATCAGAGGGATGGTGGTACACATCCACCAGAGTTTCGAGCATTTGCTTGATATCAACACGGACCGTCGCATCACGGCTAAGCTCCGCATCAAGGCGTGATGCGTTGGATATATCGCTAATCAATCGATCCAACCTATTTACGTCGTCACTGATGATAGCCATCAGCTTACGCTGTGCTGTGGGGTCCTGAACCCGTTCAGCCGTTTCAACGGCACTGCGCAAGGATGTCAGTGGATTCTTGATTTCATGCGCCACGTCCGCCGCAAAATTTTCAATAGCTCCAACACGTTGAGAAAGTGCGGCGGTCAAGTCACGCAAAGCGCCCGACAAGTCACCGATTTCATCACGGCGCTGGGTTAAGTCTGGTATCGCCTCACTGTCCAACAACCGCGCCATACCGGCAAAACCTACCTGTTGCATCTGTCCGTGCCGCAATCCTTCAGCCGCTTGCGCCAACTGACGAATGGGCCGCGCAATCGCACGCGCCAGATAAAGAGACAGCATAACAGTGATCAATAGCGTTACGCCGAAAATCTTGAGGATATCCAGACGCACAGATGTGATCGCCTGATCAATATTGGTGTCAAGGCGGGACATCATAACCGTACCCAATACCTGCCGCGCATGCTGGACGGGAACGGATGCCGCCAATACTAGCCCTCCGCTGGTTGAGCGCCAAACTTGCGTAGCACGCTCGCCCTTCAAAGATTTATGTACGATATCGTAATGGGCGATGCGTGTACCCTCTTGCTCCTCATACAACGGGTAATCGCGCTTTTCGTGGATGAGGTCGATCATGTCAAACAGGCGGCTGATCCATTGAATGGTCAGACTACCTATGGGTTTTTCATTATCAACGGCTGCTGGTGGTAAAACACTTTTACCCTTGTTGTTCAGCATAACGCGGCTATCGGCCAGAATAGCATCATCCATATCAAACAGGCGTGTACGGATTTCCGTTGTCTCCGCCAAACGTCTGACCATCAACCGCGCCAGCATGGGCGAGAGAATGTTTTTATCGTTCTCATCTATAACAACCGCGTTTTCAGCAACCGCGCTGGCGATAATACGCGACTGCAGCAGCAACGCGTCCAGTTCGTTGTCTATGATGCGTTCTTGATAATTGCCGAGGTAAAGCAGGCTGCCAACCAGAATGGCGAGCGCCATGATATTAACAGCAAGGATGCGCAGAACGATAGGCGACAATTGGCGTCGGCGGCGCAGCAAACCACGCCCTTTTTCCTCATCACGCCACAACCACCAAGTCGGCGCTATGGCTGAAGACTCCGACCTGCGCTTAGACCTCGCGGTAGCGATAGCCCACGCCATAGAGCGTTTCAATTTCGGCAAAATCGGCATCGACTTCCTTAAACTTTTTACGCAGGCGCTTGATATGACTGTCAATTGTACGATCGTCAACATAGATTGATTCGCCATAGGCGGCATCCATCAGCTGATCACGGCTTTTGACATGACCGGGACGTTGCGCCAGTGCCTTGACCAGCAGGAATTCCGTTACAGTAAGATCTACGGACTTACCCTTCCACAGGCAGACATGGCGCGATGTATCCAAGGTCAGTTCACCGCGTGTCACAACATTGTTCGGATCACTGTTTTCCGGTTGACGGCGGGCTTGCTCACGACGCAGCAGCGAACGAATACGCTCCATCAGCAAACGTTGAGAAAACGGCTTTTTGATATAGTCATCCGCGCCCATACGCAGGCCCATAATCTCGTCGATCTCCTCATCCTTGGAGGTCAGAAAAATCGCGGGCATTGAGGCTGTCACGGGTGCCTGACGCAGACGCTGCAGCAATTCCATGCCATTCAGACGCGGCATTTTGATGTCCAGCACAGCCAGATCCGGCGGGGTTTGGATTAATCCGCGCAAGGCCTCTTCGCCATCGGCATAGGTGCGCACCTGAAACCCTTCGGCTTCCAGCGCAATCTGCACAGAGGCAACAATGTTGCGGTCGTCATCAACCAAGGCAATTGTCTGCGACATGGGGAAACTCCTGAAACAGAAGACTTAACAGTCTCATTGGGCTACAAAACTGTGGCACAAATCCGGCAAAGTCAGGGTATTGTCTAGAACAATAGCCTGCGATGCAAGAGCCTATTCCTATTCAAATATAGTGGTTTTTAAAGGATTAAGGCTGGCAAAGGCGGCTTGCGTTTTTACGGCCTTACACCTAATTTGCGGTAAATCATACGGTATCAGGCATCACTATGAAAACATGTGCAGCATTAATTGTCGCGGCCGGGTCTGGCCAACGTTTCGGCGGCTCCATTCCCAAGCAATATCAGCCGTTGGCTGGTATTTCCATCCTGCGCCGGAGCATTATGGCTTTTCTGAACCATCCGCACATCACCAGTGTGCATGTGGTTATTAATCCGGCGCATCGCGCCATGTATGATGCGGCGGTACAGGGTCTCGATTTACCTACGCCGATTGAAGGCGGCAAAACGCGGCAGGAATCCGTCAGGAATGGTCTACTAGCCCTTAAGGAATCCGCCCAGCCTGATTACGTCATGATCCATGACGCGGCGCGCCCTTTTATCGATGCCAAAACCATCAGCGCCGTACGACAGGCACTTGATACACATGACGGCGTACTTGCCGCCCGCCCTGTTGTCGATACTCTGAAGCGCGCATCGGGCGACAAGGTCAGCGGCACGGTGGACCGCAGCGAATTGTGGCAGGCCTATACCCCGCAATCATTCCAGTTCGATGCCATCTATAACGCGCACATCAAAGCTGCGGCGAGCCCTGACATTGTCCTGACAGATGACGCTGCTGTAGCTGAAAACACAGGCATTCCCGTAACCCTCGTTCTTTCAAATCCGGAAAACATGAAAATTACAAATCCCGAAGATATGGACCGTGCTGCGCGTCTGCTGGGCCAAGGTTATAACGATATTCGCACAGGCATGGGCTTTGACGTTCACCGTTATGAGCCCGGTGACGCGATTATTCTGGGCGGCGTCAGAATTCCGCACAACCGCAAACTGGAAGGTCATTCGGATGCGGATGCCGTACTACATGCCCTTACAGACGCACTCCTGGGCGGTATGGGATTGGGTGATATTGGCAAATTCTTTCCACCCTCGGACCCGCAATGGAAAGGCTGCGATAGCGCCGTTTTTGTTCGCGCTGCCGTACAGAAACTCAGCGAGCACGGCGGCCTGATTTCAAACACCGATATTACTCTGGTGTGCGAAGCGCCAAAAATCGGGCCGCATCGCGACGCCATGCAGGCACGTATCGCTGAATTACTTGAGATCGCGCCGGAACGCGTCAATGTGAAGGCCACGACAACTGAACGTCTTGGCTTTACAGGCCGCGAAGAAGGTCTGGCAGCACATGCCATTGTTACGCTGCGCTTCCCTGGATAAGCGCCATGTACCCACTCCCGCTTCTCGATCAAGCCGCCAACATTATCGGCGCTTACAAGCGGGCGAATAAAAAGATTGTCACGGCTGAGTCCTGCACCGGCGGTCTTGTGGCCGGTCTTTTGACGAGTGTCAGCGGCTCGTCGGCCGTGATGGAGCGTGGCTTTATCACTTATAGCAACGACGCCAAAGTTGAAGTATTGGGCGTCCTGCCCGAATTATTGCAGTCACACGGGGCCGTCAGCGCAGAAGTGGCCGAGGCCATGGCGCTGGGCGCTTTGGAATTTTCACTGGCAGATGTAGCCGTTTCGGTCACCGGCGTTGCCGGTCCAGACGGAGGCACCACGGCTAAGCCCGTTGGGTTGGTTTACCTTGGCTTCGCCAGCCGCACAGGCGTTTTGTATCACGTCAAGTGTCAGTTTTCTGGCGACAGGCAAAACGTACGCCTGCAAAGCGTGGCAGAAGCCCTGTCGCTGCTTAGCGTCCATATAGACGATCGTGATTGATTAGATCGGCAAAGCCTTTGGCTTTGTTACGCGCAGCCACCAGATGACAATCAGACGCGTCACCATGACTGCCGAGAAGATCGACGTAATGATGCCGATGCTGAGCGTCACGGCAAACCCCTTAACCGGCCCAGACCCAAAGATGTAAAGCAAGATTCCGGCGATCAGGGTCGTCATGTTCGCGTCAATGATGGCTGACAACGCACGATTATAGCCCGCGTCAATCGACGGCAAGGGTGAACGGCCACGGCGCAATTCTTCGCGAATATGTTCGAAGACAAGAACGTTGGCATCCAACGCGGTGGCGATAGTCAGCACAATGCCAGCGATACCAGGCAACGTCAGCGTTGCCTGCAGCACGGACAATATGGCGAACATCAGCGCGATGTTAAACATCAAGGCGATAACGGCGAATATGCCGAACAGCCCATAGGCGATGATAAAAAACACAACAACCAGCGCCAGCCCGACCAGGCTGGACGTAGCGCCCGCCTTAATGGAGTCCGCACCAAGGCCCGGTCCAACCGTCCGCTCTTCTAGAATCTTGATAGGCGCAGGCAAAGCACCGGCACGCAACAACAGTGCCAGATCTTGCGCCGACTGTGTTGTAAAGTGGCCGGAGATAACGCCACTGCCGCCCAAGATGGGTTCACGAATAACCGGGGCGCTTATAATCTTGTTATCCAGAATAATGGCAAACAGGTGCCCGACATTCTGGCGCGTTGCTTCACCAAAACGGCGCCCACCTACGGCATCAAACTTGAAACTGACGACAGGTTCACCGTTCTGAAACGAAGGCTGCGCATCGACCAACGTATCACCAGAAACCATAATACGTTTTTGTACGACGAGGGGACGTCCGTTTTCTTCGGCGGATGGTAGCAACTCAGTGCCCGGCGCAACGCGACCCTGCGCGGCTTCTGAAATGCTTGCGGTTTCATCAACCAGACGGAAAGTCAGTTTGGCTGTTTGGCCGATCAAATTCTTGATATGCTCGGGGTTATCAACGCCGGGTAGTTGCACCAAAATGCGGTTATCGCCCTGGCGTTGTATGGATGGTTCGCGCGTACCGGTTTCATCAATACGGCGACGGATGATTTCAATCGACTGATCGACCGCTGCGCGCCTGCGTTCTGCAATCTTTTCTTCGGTCATTGACAGCGTAACATCAACCCCCTTCACGCCCACAACCAGATCATGATCCATGTCACGCAGCGTATCGTGCGCCTTATCGGCCTGTGTCGCGTCCGTCAGTTTGAGGTGAACAACGCCTTTATCCAACCCGAGATCGGTATAACCAACTTTGGCACCACGTAATTCTGTGCGCGTTTGGTCCACCAGTCCCTGCAGCCTTTCATCAATGACGGCGTCCGTTGCAACTTCCAGCAGTAAATGCGAACCACCGCGAAGGTCCAACCCCAGATTAACGGTCTGGTTGGGCACGATCCCTGGCATGTTGGCCTGAACCCAGGCAACTACCGGCTTGGGCAAAACATTGGGCGCCGCATATAAAACGCCAAGGGCGCACACTGCTGCAATCAGGATAACTTTCCAGCGTTCAATATAGATCATGGATTAATTCTTGGCTTCGACGGCAGGAGATGAGGTTTCTTTGGCTTTTTCATCCTTGTTCAACACAGAGCTGATGGAAGAGCGCACAATCTTGACACGAACGCCTTCGGCAATTTCAACGCTCAGATGGTCATCGCCATCTAGTTTATGTACCGTGCCGACAATGCCGCCACCCGTTACAACCTTATCCCCTTTTTGGATGGCCTTCAGCATGGATTGATGCTGGTCCATCTTCTTTTGTTGCGGACGGATGATCAGGAAGTAGAAAACTGCAAAAATCAGGACCAACGGCAGAAACTGCATCACGACGTCACCTGATGACGCGTTGGCCGGAATCGTGGGGTTTAACGAAGTGCCCTGCGCCCATGCAGTGGAGACAAAAAGGCGTGATAAATCAAACATGGAACCCTCTGGAATCTGATAGGAATGAAGGACTATAGCGGGGCTGGCGCTTAACGCAACCGGTATCCCAAACAGACCGAATCCTTAACGGGCGTGCATAACCGCTTCTTGATACGAGCGGTTATTCAAGGGATAACGGCTTTGCGGATCGACATTAATCAAGGTTTCAGGTTGCTGATCCTGTGGCTCACTATAACATTCCGGGTCGCCCATGGTGGTGTAGCACCAGTTTTCATGCTCCGGGATTTGGCTTTGTGTATCAGCGGCGGCCGGGGTCCAAGGCGACGTCGCCCAAGCACCCACAGCCGCAACACCTTCTATAGCGGCCAGAGAGGCATTCTCGCCACATCCGGTCAGCAGCAGCGGAAACAGTAACAAAGATACGAGGCCATACGTTTTCATGACACACCTTGCCAAACGCTATCTAGAACCTATCATAAATCCTAAAAAAATGCAGTTAATAATCATAACCCCAACCGACAGGTTCATGAACCCATATGTATCTGACAGCCCTCCATAATCGCAGTGTTATCAGCCTTTTCGGGGCTGATAGAGCCCTATTTTTACAAGGGTTGCTGAGCCAGGACATTAATCTGTGCGCACCCGGAAAAGCCATCCACGCAGCCCTACTGACGCCGCAAGGCAAATTTTTGCATGAGATGTTTGTTTTCCAGCATGGTGACGCCTACCTGATCGACTGCGAGGCCGGACGTGCAGAGGATTTGCTGGAACGTCTGAAACGCTACAAGCTACGCGCCAAGGTGGAATTTGCGAACCTTCACGCTGAATACAAAATCTGCGCGCTTTATAACAATGACCTGGAACCACCGCTTGAGTGGCCGAGGCTGCCTGAAAATTACATCAGCAGCGCAGACCCACGCCATACTGCTCTCGGCTTTCGCATCATCGCGCCAAGCACCAATCAACCTACGCAAGCGCTCACAGAATACGATGCATATGACCAGCATCGCCTGAAGCTTGGGATGCCCGATGGCAGCCATGACATGCTGGTCGATAAATCCACATTAATCGAAGGCAATTACGATTTATTGAACGGCATCAGTTGGAGCAAAGGCTGTTATGTCGGACAAGAAGTAACCGCTCGCATGCATTACCGCGGCCTTGCAAAAAAGAGACTGTTCCCGGTCATGATAGAAGGTCCGCCCCCTGCTCCCGGCATCATTCTGCATCACGAGGATGCTGAGGTTGGCGAGATGCGCAGCCATAGAGGCCCCTATGGCCTCGCATTGCTCAATATCGAGAAAGCACACGTCCTGATGCACAAAGACAAGCCCATCACACAGGACAGCGCAAAGCTTACAATACATCAACCTGAATGGCTGAAGATTTAAGCAGCGCTCCGCCGCGCATCGACGTCTGCCTGACCTTCAATCGCCGCCTGCGCCGCCGCCAATCGCGCAATCGGCACGCGGTAGGGTGAACAGGAAACATAGTCGAGACCCGCACGATGGCAGAACTTAACCGAGTTCGGGTCACCGCCATGCTCACCACATATGCCAAGCTTCAACGCCGGGCGCGTTTTGCGCCCGCGTTCTTCGGCGATGCGGATCAATTCACCCACGCCATCCTGATCCAACGTCGCAAAGGGATCGTGTTCAAAAATGCCTGCGCGCTGATAATCAGGCAGGAAGTTTGCGGAGTCGTCACGGCTGAGACCGAAAGTGGTCTGTGTCAGATCGTTGGTGCCAAAACTGAAGAACTCGGCCGTTTCAGCAATTTCTCCGGCACGCAATGCCGCGCGCGGCAATTCAATCATGGTACCGACCATATAATCGATATG
>Ga0213872_10001053_pt1 | contig 19188 bp, 12 predicted proteins | sample VelepicomBERX_R2_FD_160071 | JGI IMG/M metagenome (GOLD analysis project Ga0213872, IMG submission 160071) | Rhizosphere microbial communities from Vellozia epidendroides in rupestrian grasslands, the National Park of Serra do Cipo, Brazil - RX_R2 | ecosystem: Host-associated > Plants > Roots >...
CGATTAGGCCAAAACGGCCGATCTCGTGCTTGCGACCCAAAGCGGTCATTGACGATCCTTGCATGTCAGACATTGTTACATGTAACAATGACGTGGGTTGCCGTTATGCCGACAGGCGGGACGCTGACATGCTGGACTTTCTGGATGCGGCGCTTCGGGACCTGGGCGACGGAGAGGACGCTTGAAGCGTGGTGACCTCGTCCCGGGCGTCCGGCGCTCTCATCCAGTCTGATTAGTTCGATGCGACAGCCACAGTCACGGTGCTCTTGCTATCCGGAACGATTGTCGATGCTCCACTGATTCGCGTACATATCGAGCCAAGAGACAGCAACTGACCCGAAGCGGACGGTCGGTGCCGTTGCCTTCTACGCATGGGCCTCAAGCCGGATTTTCAGCTTGGCACTTGGGACGGTCTTCTGGCTGGCCTTCAGGCGCAACGCTTCGATGTCATGGTTGACCAGGTCAACATCTCCGAGGCGCGCTCCAAGGTTTACGATTTCTCGGAGCCCTACACTTACGCAGGTCAACAGTTGATGGTCCGCAAAGATCGCCAGGCCGAGATCAAAGGGCCCAACGACCTGGCCGGGAAGCGAATTGGCGCAGTGCTCGGCACAAACCACGAAAAGTGGGTGCGTGACAATGTGCCAAACGCGGAGGTGCGCACCTATGGCGACGACTCCCACCTCAATTTCGATCTCATAGGCGGTCGCATCGACGCGTTCGTGACTGACATCCTGGTTGTTGGATTTATTACCAGGCAGACCGGCGGCCAGGTGGTCGCAACTGGATCGCCCTTGGGTTCGCAACGATCAGCATTTGCTCTGCATAAAGGTAGCCCTGAACTCGTAGGTGCGATCGACGAGGCGTTGGAGTCCTTGCGTGCTGATGGCACGCTCAAGCAAATTTCAGAAAAAGGGTTCCAAATTGACGTGACTCACCCCTGAACTCTGTAGCTATGGATAGGCTGGGAATGGCCGCTTCTGGCCCATCGGCGACCTATCGGTTGGAGGTCGCTATGTCCGCTTTGGGAGATCAGGCGCGCCTCTGCACAATGACCGGGTTGGGGCGCATTGCGGACATGACCAGTAGGCTCCGGTCAGTGCACCGTGCTAACAAGGGCGGAGCCTCCGGAGTTTGCCATGTCCCTTCGTCCCTTCCACCTCGCTTTCCCCGTCCATGACCTCGAAGCCGCCCGCGCTTTCTGGGGCGGTGTCATGGGCTGCCCCGAAGGCCGCAGCTCGGCGGAGTGGATCGATTTCGATTTCTTCGGCCATCAGATCGTCGCGCATCTGGTGAAGCGCGAGGGGACGGCCGAGGCCGACAGCGGCGCCAATCCGGTGGATGGGCATCATGTGCCGGTGCCGCATTTCGGCATCGTGTTGACCCTGGAGGATTGGCAGGCCCTGGCCGATCGGCTGAGGGCAGTCGGCACGAAATTCGAGATCGAGCCCTATATCCGCTTCAAGGGGCAGGTGGGTGAGCAGGCGACCATGTTCTTCCGCGATCCTTCCGGCAATGCGATCGAGATGAAGGCTTTCCGGGATCTGGGGCAGCTTTTCGCGAAGTAGACGGACACCAGACCTCATAGCGAATCGATGGCAGGCGCGCCCGAGCATACCGCGGCGACATTGTCCAGCGCACGAAATCCCATGGCATTGCGGGTCTCGACCGTGGCGCTGCCGATATGCGGCGTCAGAAAGACGTTCGGCAGCTCGGCGAAGCGCAGATCGAAATCGGGCTCGGAGCGGAACACGTCGAGGCCGGCGGCGAAAAGATGGCCGGATTTCAGCGCGGCGAGCAAAGCTTCCTCATCGACCAATTGGCCGCGCGCCGTATTGACCAGAATGGCGCCTTTGGGCAGCAGAGCGAGGGTTTCGGCATTGATCACCTTGTCGGTGGCCGCTGTGGAGGGGGCGTGAATGGCCAGGACGTCGCAAAGGGGCAGCATGTCCTTGAGTTCGGCGAAATAGCGTGCCCCCTGTTCCAGCTCGGGCGGCAGGCGCGAGCGGTTGGAATAGAGGATCCGCATGTCGAAGCCGCGCGCTCGTTTTGCCATCGCCTGGCCGATGCGTCCCATCCCGAAAATGCCGAGACGCTTGCCGGTCACCCGGAGGCCGAGAAATTCGCCCATGCCGAAGTTCTGGCGCCAGCCCTTGCGCATCAGCAGTTCGGCTTCGGCCGCGCGGCGGCTGGCGGCCAGCATCAAGAGCATCGCCATGTCGGCGGTGCAGTCGGTCAGCACGTCCGGCGTGTTGGTTACGATCAGGCCGCGGGCCTTGGCCGCCGCCACGTCGATATGGTCGTAACCGACCGTGACGGTGGCGAGAATTTTCACCGAGTCGGGCAGTTTCGCGATGGAATCGGCGGTCATTTTATGGCGGTGGCTGACCAGCAGCGCTTCGGCCGCGCGGTCGCTCGCGGCGGCCAGCGCTTCCTCCACCGTCATATTGCGGTCGCCGCCGGTAGCGTCGAAACGGTCCGGCAGGCTCTCGAACACCGCCTTGGGCAGTCCGGGGGCGACGATCAGGCGGGGTTTGGCCATGGAGTTGTCCTTTCATTCAACGTCCGGGATGATAGGATGGTAGCGGTTCCCGGGGGAGTAGGTATGTCGCAGGCGGCGGCGGCGCAAGACAACGGCTTATGGCAGGCTCGCCTCGAGGAGATGCAGATGCGCGTCTCCCAGTCGCAGGGCGAAGCTCAACAGCTGCGCGAAACCATCCAGAGTTTGCGCGACGCGCTGGAGCGCGCCCAGTTCGGGATCGAGGATCGTATCACCAAGGCGGTCTCGGCCGCCCAGGAAGAGAACAGGCTGTTCAAGGCGACCGTCAACGCGCTGCGCGACGAGCTGGAAGCCAGCCGCGCCGGGGAGAATGCCCGACTGCAGCAGGCGGTCTCAGCCGCCAATGCCGAGATTCTGCAATTGCATTCGACCGTCCAAACCTTGCGCGACGAGCTTGAACGGACCCACGCCGGCGAGGCGCACCGGCAAGCCCAGGCGATGGCGGGCGCCAATGCGGAGATAGCGCAACTCCGACAGGCGACGCAGGCGCTGCGCGACGAGCTGGAGCTGCACCGGGCCGGCGAGGCCGAGCGCCAGGCGCGGGCGGCGGCGACCGCCAATGCGGAGATTTTGCAGCTCCGTCAGGCGGCTCAGGCCCTGCGCGACGAGTTGGAGGCGATGCGGGCCGCCAAGCAGCGGGAGATCGACGAGGCGCTCGCCCTCGACAAGCGGGAGAATATGCAATTGCGCCAGACTATTCAGCAATTGCGCGACGAGTTGGAGCAGAAGAATGCCGGACGGTAGGGGCCATCCCAGCAAGCGCCGAAGCGGATCGGCGCAGATGGCCGAGATTCTGCTCGACGTCTCCAACAGGATGGCGACGAGCGACGGGCTCGACAGCGCGCTCAAACAGGTGCGCGACATTTGCGTCGAGCTGATCGGCTGCGAGCGCGGCTCGATTTTCCTGCACGATCCCTCGACCAACGAGCTATGCGCCCGGATCGGCGGCCGTTTCGCGCGCGAGATCCGCGTCCTCGACACGGCTGGCATCGTCGGCGACGTCTATACCAATAACCGCGGTGCCATCGTGCATGACGCCTATGCCGATCCGCGTTTCGACTCCTCGGCCGATGCCCGGACCGGCTTCAAGACCCGTTCGGTCCTGTGCGCGCCCTTGCGCACCAAGAAGGGCACGACCATCGGCGTCGCCCAGCTTCTGAACAAGAATGGCGGCGCTTTCACGCCCGAGGACCTGATGATGCTGGAAGCGGTGATCGCGCAAAGCTCGATCTCGCTCGCCCATCTGTCGACCATCGAGAATATCGAGAAGTCGCGCCAGCAGGAGCTCGACTTCCTCTCGGTGGTGTCCGAGATCAGCTCGGAACTGCAATTGGGGCCGCTGCTGCAGAAGATCATGGCGGCGATCACCCGCATGCTGGATGCCGAGCGCTGCACGCTGTTCATCAACGACACCAAGACCAACGAGCTATATTCCTATGTCGGCCAAGGTCTGGGCACCACCACCATCCGCCTGCCCAACCATATGGGCATCGCCGGCACGGTGTTCACCTCGAACCAGAGCGTCAATATCCCCTACGCCTATGCCGATCTGCGCTTCAATCCGGCATTCGACAAGAAGACCGGGTTCTTCACCCGCTCGATCCTCTGCGTGCCGGTGACCAACAAGGCCGGTACGGTGATCGGCGTGACCCAGGTGCTGAACAAGAGGGGCGGATCCTTCAATGAGGGTGACGAGGCGCGCCTCAAGGCCTTCACCTCGCAAATCTCGATCGGCATCGAGAACGCCAAGCTGTTCGACGATGTGCAGAGCATCAAGAACTACAATGAGAGCATTCTCGAATCGATGAGCAACGGGGTGATCACCCTGTCGGGCGAAGGCAAGATCGTCACCTGCAACGCCGCTGGTTTGCGCATTCTACAGGTGGGCCAGAAGGATGTGCTCGACAAGCCGGCCGCCGACTTCTTCACGGGCGACAATGCGTGGCTGGTCGAGAAGTTAAATTCGGTGCGGGAAAGCGGCGTGGACGAGGTGATGATGGACGCGCCGCTCCATGTCGCGGGCGAGCGATTGAGCGCCAATGTCTCGGTGCTGCCGCTGCGCTCGGGCGACAATAAGACCGGCTCGATGGTGATGATCGAGGATATCAGTTCGGAAAAGCGCATGAAGGCCACCATGGCCCGCTATATGGACCCGACCTTGGCCGATCAGCTGCTGGCGTCCGGCACCGAGGTGCTGGGCGGCCAGTCGATCGAAGCCACCGTACTGTTTTCCGACGTACGCAGCTTCACCACCCTGTCGGAGGAACTGGGACCGCAGGGCATCATCAGCCTGCTGAACGAATATTTCACCCTGATGGTCGATTGCATCACCGATCAGGAAGGTATGCTCGACAAATTCATCGGCGATGCGATCATGGCGGTATTCGGCACCGCCAAGCGGCATGAGGATGACGAAGACCGCGCGGTCAGGACCGCCATCGCCATGATGAAGGAGCTGCACGGCTTCAATCGCCGCCGCATCGCCGACGGCAAGCGGCCGATCGATATCGGCATCGGGGTCAATACCGATCTGGTGGTGTCGGGCAATATCGGCTCGCCCAAGCGCCAGGATTACACGGTGATCGGCGACGGCGTGAACCTCGCCGCCCGCCTTGAATCCGCGTGCAAGGAATATGGCGCCCATATTCTGGTCAGCGAGAACACCGTTCGGAAGCTGAAATCGACCTATCGTTCGCGCGAGATCGACACGGTGGTGGTCAAGGGCAAGACCAAGCCGGTGGCGATCTACGAGGTGGTCGACTACCACACCGACGAGACCTTCCCCAATATGATGGGTGTGCTGCAGGCTTTCCAATATGGGCTGCAATCCTACCGCGACGGCAAGTTCGACCAGGCCCTGAAATCTTTCGGCGAAGGCCTCGCCCTAAATCCCGGCGACGCCGCGACGCGCCTTTACATGCAGCGTTGCGACTATCTCAAGGAACACCCGCCAGGGGATAATTGGGACGGCGTTTGGGTGATGAAGACGAAGTAAAAAGCCTCACCCCGACCTGTAAAAAGCCCTCTCCCTTGATGGGAGAGGGTCGGGTGAGGGTGATCGCTGGGCAATGTCCACTCGGCGGGGATTTTATCTCAGTCTTTCCCGCAAGATTGCGGCGACTTTCGAAATATGGGGCTCGTCGCGCATCATCTGGAAATGATCGGCCTCGATCCTGTGCGCGTCGATCTTGCGGACGAAGGCTTCCCAGCCGCAGAAGGGGCTGTGCAGCGGGTTTTCGCGCAGGCGGACCCCCGAGACCAGCAGCACGATCTCGCCTTCCGAAGGCAGGATTTGCGGGCGGTAATCGGCGATGGTGTTGAAATTGGCCACGCCGCGCTGAACCTCCCAATCGCCCAGTTCCCGATCGTCGTGATAGAGCACCGCCTCGTCACCGCGCCGGAAGAGCGCGCGGCGCATCTTCTGCCAGAGGAAAGCCATGGAGCTGCGCAAGGGCACGCCCGGCAGGCGGCTCAGCATGGTCAGGCGGTGGCGCCAGCCGGCGTTCCATTCCGGCAGATGGCTGTCGATCAAGGCCAGGAGGGACACGGTTTCGCCGGCGCTGCGCAGGCGGCGGGCTACCTCATAGGCGACGATTCCCGAGAAGGAATAGCCCAGGATCCGATAAGGTCCGCGCGGCTGTTTGGCCCGCATGATGCTGATGTAATCATCGGCCAAGGCGGCTACCCGCTGGGTCTCGGCATCCGGCGAGAAGGCTTCGATCTCGCGATGGGTGAAAACGCCAAAGGCCGGGCAGACACCCTCCAGCCGGTTCGCCAGCTCGCGATAGATATGCACCCCCGAAAGCATGAACAAAGGCGCTTCGCCCTCGATGTCGCCATTGAGCGCCACCGCCCTTGGCAGGCCTTCGGCGACCGGATCGAGATCTCCGCCGCGATAGCTGGCCAAGGCCCGCACCGTGCCGCCTTCGAACAGGAGGCTCGGAGGCGGGGCGATGCCCAATTCCTTCTCGATTTCGATCATCGCGATCATGCCGAGCAGCGAATCGCCGCCGAGATCGAAGAAGCTCTCCTCCGGTCCCACCTCGCGCAGACCCAGCGTTCGGGCGAAGATGGCGGCCACCTTGCGTTCGCGCTCGTTCATCGGCGCCCCGCCAGTTCCCTGCGGCCCGCACTGATGCGGCAGCTTCATTTCCATCAGCTTGTTGCGGTCGAGCTTGCCGTTGACGGTCAACGGCATTGCATCCAGCACGACCACCTGATGCGGCAGCATATAGTCGGGAAGCTCCCTGGCGAGCGCGCGGCGGAAGGTGGCGATCCGGGGATTGCGCGGCTTCACTACGAAAGCCACCATCTGCAGACCGTTTTCGCCAAGCGGGCGCGCCACGACGGCGCATTGGGCGGCCAGTCCCAATTGCTGCACCACGGTTTCGATGCCGGCGAGCTCGATGCGGATGCCATGAAGTTGAATCTGGAAATCGCGGCGGCCGAGGAATTCGAGATTGCCGTCGCTGTGCAGACGACCCATATCGCCGGTGCAATAGAAGCGCTTGCCGTCGATTTCAGCGAATTTCTCGGCATTGAGATCGGGCCGATCGAGATAGCCCCTGACAATGCCGTCGCCGGCGAAACAAATCTCGCCCACCACGCCGAACGGTACCGGCCGGCGCAGCGAATCCAGCAGCCGCAGCGTAACATTGGGGAAGGGTTTGCCGACCCAGGTCCGGCTTTGCCGTGTTTCGCGCTCGATCGGAAAGGTGGTGCCCATGCAGCTTATCTCGGAGCAGCCATAGATCACGAACAGCTCGGCTTGGGGAAAGGTCATCTTCATCCGCTCCATGATGACAGGGCTGACCATGTCGCCGCCCGAGGAGGCGTGCCGCATCTGCGGGAAGGTCCGCTCTTCCTTCGGCTGGCCGCTGAGGTGCAGGAACAGCCCGCCGAGCAGGCTGGGGCCGGCATGCAGCACGGTGATGTCGCGCAGTGCCCGCGACAGGCGTTCGGGTGAGAGCACGTCCTTGCGCTCCAAAAGGCGCAGATGGCCGCCGCAGCAGAGAGGAGAAACCAGCTCCCACAGGCTGATGCTGAAAGTGTAGCGAGCCAGCGAGATGAAGCGGTCTTGTGGTGAAAAACCGTATTTCTGCGCCGCCGACTGGATGTATTGCGCCAGGTTGCGCTGGGTCGCCAGCACACCCTTGGGCATGCCGGTGGTGCCGGAGGTGTAGAGCAGATAGGCGGAATCATCGAGTGACGGCTCGACAGCCGGCGCACTGTGCGGCAGGCCCGCGATCAGTGCGGCGTCGCGATGCAGGCAGAGCTGCGGCCAGGCGGAGGTCAGGCCGGCCAGACCGGTCGAGGTCAGCACCAGACGCGGCTTCGCTTCCTGCAGCATGCGCCCGATCAACGCCTCGGGGTGGGTCGGATCGAGCGGAAGATAGACGCCGCGGGCCTTCCAGATGGCCAGCAGGGAGACCATGACGTCGAGGCAGGGGTGCAGGCAGACGGCCACCGGGATCTCGGGGCCGATCCCCTGGGCGATGAGGAAATGGGCGAGCTGATTGCTGCGCTCGTCGAGTTCGCGATAGGTCATCGACAGATCGTGATGGGTGACCGCCAGGGCGGCGGGCTGGGTCCGCGCCAGTGCGGAGAACAGAGTATGGACCGGCAGCTCCGGATAGGCCGTGCTGCCGCCATCCTGCAGCACTGAAAGGGCGTAGGTGACCTGGGGGCTCAAAATCGGCAGATCCTGTACGCGGATCGAGGAATCGCCGAGCGACGCCGCCAGCAGCATGCCGAAACTCTCGATCAGCTGGTTGATGGTGGCCGGTTGGAACAGGGTGGCGTTGTAGCCGAGGGTCAGGCCGACCGTATTCAGGCCGGGAACCAGGATGAAATGAACGTCATAAAGGCCGGCGGCCACCTGGTCGGCGGCGGGGCTCAGCAGCAGGGTGACGGCGATGTTGGCCGGATGCGCCTGCGGAACACTGCTTGGCGGACTCTCGCCGGCCCGCTCCGCCAGCGCGAGAAAACTGTCGCCGCCGGCGACGGCCAGTTCGAAGGCGGCCGGCTGATCGGAATGCCCGTCGAAAAGATCGAAGGCGACGGTGTCCTGTGCCGTGTAGCGGTGCAGAAGAGCCGCCAGAACGGCAAGCAGTTCCCTGGGCTGAGCGGGCCGGGTCACCCGCACGCGGATAACGGCGGAACAGGCGGGTTCGAAGTCGGTGGCTGAAGATCGCTTGATGTCGCTGGGAAGCTGCACGAAACGGCGTCCGGCGGGGGCCGGCTCCCCCGCGTTCCAGGCGGAAGATACCTTGTCTGCGGAGATGTGTGGGGGCACGGTTGGACCTCCAAGCAACGAACCCCTCTCCCCCGCCCGCGAGATTAACCCCAAGGCGGGACGTTTCGCCGTGTGATCACCTTGTGACGGAGCGCTTTACCGCCCGGCTGTGGCTTGGAATCCGATATCAGCCGCCGAGGCGGTATCCGCCGCGGGCCAGCAATCCATGCAGATGGCGCAGCATTTTTTCCGCTTCTGCGGGCTGGGTGACGCCCTCGATGAAATGCAGCTCGAATTGCGGCTGGCGGAGGATGCCGACGATGCGGTTGCGGGCGATGCGATGCGCCTCGCTGTTTTGCGGGAAGACTCCCGCGGCGGAGAACTCCAGCAGGCGGATGGTGCGGTCGCGCAAATGGGCGGCCGGATCGTCCAGCTTCTCGATGATGCCCTTGGCCTCGATATAGCCGACCAGCAGCCCGTCGAGATGGCTCAGCACCGAGTGGCGGAATTCCGGCGCCAAAGCTTCGGAGCGGCGAATCTCCTCGTAAAGCCGGGTGGCCCTGCGCATGCGGTCGGTGGGCGAAAATTTGGGAGGAGAGAGATGGTCGATCGAAGATACCTTCAGTTCGCGCACCAGGCAGGCCTCTATGGTCTCGCCGATGTCCGCGGCCAGATCGCTTGCGGCGAGATCGCGCAAGTAAAGCGTGCAGGGCAATATGTCGGACAGGGTCGCGACCAGGGTTTCGACGGCCTTTTTCAGGCCCGCCTTGCCGCCGGCCTCCTGCAGAAGGACGGCGCGCCGGGTCAGCGCCGCCGCGGTGGCCGGGCCGCCCAGGATGCCATCGGGCCGGACCAGCCTTTCGGCCAGAACGCGTAAGGACTCGCCTTCTTTTCCGGGGTCGTTGCGGGCCAGCGGCTGGCCGCCGGCCAATTGCCGTTGCAGCCGGTCGAGCAGACTCCTTTGCAGCTCGGGCAGGCGGGCGGCGCCGATCAGCCTATTGACCAGCGTCATCGGCGCGGCCACGTCGGGATTGAGGGCCGAAAGCCGGCCTTCGGACAGATCGGCGATCGAGAGGATCGCCTCGGCGAGGTTCTTCTGCTGGCCCAAGATTTCCTGGAGCGCGCTCGGCACGCCGAACAAATCGGCATAGACGCCGTCGAGGATGGCCAAGGTCTGGTCTGAAAGGTCGGGCGTGGTGAGGGCGGCCAGCCGGTTCAGCTTGGCCAGCCAGTCACTGTGCTGCATCAGGTCCTGAGACAGCACGATCAGCGCGTAATAGTCGGCCTCGGCGGGCGGCGCCAGGGTCTCGATTTCCCCGAACAGCTTGGCGAAATCATCGCGGCGCAGCGTCGGCAGGTTGGGCGTCTGTTCGATTCGCCGCGCCCGCTGCGTGATCTGGGTCACCGCCTTGAATATCTCGTCGCGGCGAAGTTTGGCGTCCTCCTGCGCCGCGCGGGCCTGCAAGGCGGCGACGCGGTCTACGGCGGGCGGAAACAGCGTGTCCACCTCCTGCACGCGTTTCAGCGCCTTCGAGCTATGAAGCAGTTCGGTCGGGGTGAGGATGACCTTTTCCAAATATTTGCGCAGGAGCCGGCCGATGGTCTCGCGGCTCTCGGGTTTGTAATAGTCGCGGATCTTCTTGCAATAGGGCGTGTCTTCGATGGTGCCGGGCGTGACTTTGACGTCGGCCGCCGAAATGGACTGTTGCAGGATCACCGTTTCGGTGACGCCGCCATCGGCGCGCTGCCAAAATTTGACGATCCGCACCGCCTTGTGCAGGCGTTTGGCGGCGATGACCTTGGCCGCCGCACGGGCGGCCTCCTCGCTCTCGCACTGATCTTCGATGGTCCAGCGCTCGTCGTTCTGGACTTGTACTTCGAAACTAGCCCGCACGCTCATGAAGTCCCCCGACCAATTATGCCTAGAAACTTAGCTATCGGTCTTCAATCCGGACCGGCTCTCCAGATAGACGGCGAAAGTGCCGAGCCAATGGCCGCCTTCATAATGTTCGCCCGTCACGTTGGGCAAAGCCTCGTTGCGGTGCGCGGCGGCGGTTTCCAGCAGCGGCTTGATCCGCTTGTCTCCCGGGTCCAGCCCGGAGGCGATGCCCCGCAGCATCCAGGCGCGGCTGAGATTGAGCCCGTCGAGATGGGCCAGCTTGGGATCCGAGCGGTCGGTGACGATGCCGGGCTTCAACCAGTCCTTGCCGTTTTCACGCGGGATGGTGGGCAGGAAATCGGCCAGCCATTTGCCAAATGATTTCTGGTCCATGACCCGGCGCATGAAATCCGCTTCGCCCAGGCAGGGCGACATGAAATCCTCGCCATTGGGCTCGAACTGGATGGGGCAGGCCTTGTCCTTCCAATAGAACCGGTTGGCGGCGTCGGTCAGCACCGCCTTCATGTCGCCGTCGCCGACGAGATCCGCCCAATCCCAGATCTGGCCGAAGGAGAAGGCGGTCTGGTTGTGTTCGCCGATGCGGATCGGATATTGCAGCTTGGGCACCCAAAGCTTGACGCGGCGCGCCACTTCGGTTTCCAGCGGCTGCAAGGTGGCCGACCATTCGCGGGCCTGCGGGTCGTTCCATTGGCGCAGCTCGGTGGCGAGGCGCAGCAGCCAGCCAAGACCATAGGGACGCTCGAAGGAGGCGCGTCCATCCTTCTGCATGAAGGCGACCTCGGCGGCGATGTTTTCCGCCGTCAGGCTTTTGGCGATCTCGGCGCGGGCCTGCGCGGCGAAGGGGGCTTCGGGATAGAGGCGCAGCAGGCGCACCAGCAGCCAATGGCCATGCACGTCGGAATGCCAGTCGAGGCAGCCATAGAAGGCCGGGGTCAGAAGATGCGGCGGACGGGCATCCTCGTCCGACAGCAGGGTCAGACTGACATGATTGGGATATTCCTGATGCAGGCAGGTCAGGGCCAGCGAGGCGAAACGACCCGCTGCACCGATGTCGAGGCTGGGGGCGGCGATCGCGACCGTTGCCGAAGCGCTTTGCGCCTGTGCGGCGTTGCCGGAGAGAAAAGCCGCGAATAATGCGGCGCACAAAGTCTTTCTTGCCACTTGAAGTCCCCAATGATCTTTTGGGGCAATATTATCCTATGTGGGCGAACTGCGCCGCCACTTCATGCAGTCTGGCGGCGCCGAGGCAGAGTTCGCGGCAGCGGATTCTCAGCGCCTTCTCGACGTCGACATGGGATTCGTCGCCATCGTCGAGTTCGGGTGGTTCCTCCACCTCATGCGACAGGTCGAGCTGGCCGAGCACCGCGTGGCGGGTCTTGTCCAGCATGTACTCGGCATAAAGCGGGTTGATGTCGCGCTTGCGGTTGCGCAGCAGCACGCGGATGCCGACGATCTGCGCCGCGAGGCTGTAGGCCGCGGAAAGCAAGGTACCGAGATCGGCCGGCATGGCGCTTCTGGCGTGGTGCGGCTCGCCGGCGACTCGCCCGGCGGATTCGGTTATGGCGGCCAGGCTCTCCAGCATGGCCTTGCGCTTCAACCGGTAGGATTGCTCGCTGATCTCGATCCTGAGCGCGTCGCCCATATAGTGGGTGAAGCTCTTCATCAGCGTCGCTACCAGCTTCGGCGCTTCCTGATATTCCCAGCGCGGCAAAAGGCGGCTGAACAGGAAGGCGATGGCGGCGCCGATCGCCGTGTCCAGCAACCGCGCGCCGATCGGCGAGGGGAGGTCGGGATCGAGGAAATGCAGCGACAGCAGTCCCATGATGCAGGCGGCCGTCGAGGTCACCAGATAATTGACGCGCACATAAGCGTGCCCGATGGCAATAGCCAAGGGAATGATACCGAGCTGCAGCTGCGGCAGTCCGGTGCGCAGCAGCCCGGCGGTGGCGACGCAGCCGAGCAGATTGCCGGCCAGACGGTCATTGCGGCGCTGACGCGTCACGCTGTATTGGGCGCGCAGGATGACCGCGATGGTGAGCAGGATCCAATTGCCGTGGCTGAGCTGCGGCACCAGCTGGATCAGAAGATAGCCGCTTCCCATGGCGGCGGCGATCCTGACCGCATGGCGCGCCACCGGCGAAGACAGGGTGAAGTGGCGGGCCAGTTGGGCCGGATCGAGCGAAAGCGGCTGCACGAAGGCAGAAAGATCGATGCCGGCCAGCAGGTCGTCGGCGCCCTTCGAGGTCTGCAGTACTGTGGGCAGGCGGGACAGGTGGTCGGATACCCAGGTAAGTTTGGTCCGTGTCGCGCGGGCGGCGCGCAAGGCCCGCGCATCGATCTTGGTGTTCCGGGTGAGGCGCGACACTTCCTGGCTGATCAGTCCGAGCGACTCGGCGCGGTCATGTATCGACAGGCTGCGGCGATAGCGCAGCATTTCGTCGGACAGTAGTTCCACATCGTCGGCCAGGTCGGAAATCAGCGAGCCGACCAGGACCGGCAGCAGGTCACCGGTTTCTCCGCCGCGCAGAGGCCCGAGATCGGCATGAGCGGACACCACCGTATCCAGCGCATCGACCTGCAGAATGATGGCGGCGGTGAGGCGTTTGGCGGAATCGGTCTTGCTGCCGAGAAACACCTGCTGGCGCGCCGCCTGAAGGTGATCGGCCAGCGCGGCCTGCTGCTCAACCACCCGGCGATAGGCGGCGCCGAGATCGGCCCGCTCGTCATAGAAATTGGCGACGGCTCGCAAATAGAGAGCGAATTCGCGCAAGCATTCGGCGACGGCGATGCGACGGTTGCTGCTCTCGGAGACGCGCGTCACCGCGAAGGCGATCACCATGTAGATGAAGCCGCCGGAGGCGAACATGAGCTGATGGTCCATCGCCTCTTCGAGCGTTTCCATCGGCGTGCCCAGCGTGAAGACCAGAGCCAGCATGGTCGCTACGCTGACCGGCAGCGCCCACCGCCCATAGCCGACAAGCATTCCGGCGCCCGCGCTGACCGAAACCACGATCAGTCCCTGCAGCAGGGGATGGCCGAGCGAGAGGGCCGTCAGGAAGGCGGAGGCGCAGGCCAGGATCAGGCAGACCGGCAGGATCTTGAACTTGCTGGCCAGCGGGTTGGGCAGATCGCCCAGGGATACGCAGATGGCGCCGGTGCCTGCCACCATGCCCTCGGTGAAGCCGAAGAAATGGCCGATGCAGATGCTGGCCAGCGCGACGCCGGCGCCGACCGCCAAGCCATTGGGGATGTGCTGGCCGAAGCCAAGTTTGACAAGGGATGGGGACGATCTCGGCAAAGTGCTTTGATGTTAAGCCAGAAAACCGAGCTTCGTCAGCGGTTTATTCGCCCGGAGCGTTGGGCGTGGAAACGATCTGCGAGAAGACCTCGTGCATTTCCTCGAAAGCCGGCGGCGGCAGGCCGGGCAGCTTCGACAGCCGGTCGGCATAGACCTTGGCCATCCATTGGGTGGCGCCGGTCTCGGAGAAGACATTGCGGTAATTGATGCGGCCGAGCTGCTTATAGGCGACGAACAGGAAGCTGACGAAACGGCGCACATCCTCGCCCAGGATCGGGATCAAGAGATTGACCGCCATTTTCGAGGTGGCGGCGATTTCGGCGATGATCTTGCGGGTTTCGGTGACATCGATGCCGTCGAACAGGCGGATCATGCCCATCTGGTCCCACAGCTTCCACAACAGCTCGGAATCGATGGAGTCGGTGCCCGACTTCATGAGTTGCTGGGCGCCGCCGAGGAACAGCGGGCGGCCGCGCTGGCCGATGACTGTGCGGGCCTCGACGCTGGCCAAGGCGCGCAGTTCGGCCGGTTCACGGATTTCAAGGATCGACGCCCCCAGATCGACCAAGGTGTCGGGCGAGAACTGCGTGTAATGCGGGATAAGGCGGGCCTGCCAGTCGAACACAAGATACTCGCGCATCGCCTGATAAAGACTGTCGCCCCGGCCGGCGACCCGGCGGCGGCGCACCGGCGGCGGCTTGACGAGGCCCAAGCCCTCGGCCATGCGGCGGAACAGACCGCTTTGGTGGGTGGGCTTCAAGAGAACGGTGCGCGGGCCGCCCAGTTTGCGGCGGAAATGCCGGCGCGCGGCGGCGCGCAGCACCAGAGTCTTTATATGGCCCAGCGTTTCGCCGCAGCTCAAGCGCTGCTCGTCCTTGGCTTCGACCGACTGGCCTGACTTGTCGACGATGGCGGAGGAGAAAAGCTGCGGCTGCTTGCGCAGCAGGGTGAAGGCGTCATGCAGCATGTCGGGTTCGCTCATCACCGTCTCGTAGGCGGTGACGCGGTCCATCCCGGAAAGCCGTTCGAACCAGTCGCGCAAAATATCGATCACATCGGTCTTCAGGGCCGATTCGATCTGCGCCAACGGATCCAGATGCGGAGCTTCCAACACTGCGGACAAAGGAACATCTCCCTTAACGCGCTTCGTAATATCCCATGGCGCCCAGTTTAAAAATGACGATCGTCACAGTTGTTGTGGCGAGGCCGCCATGCCGGGTCTTACATCACTTTACAACTCTGAATGTTACTAAATATAACATGGCTTACAATAACTTTTTGTTTACGTTTTCTTTAGGAAAATGCCTGGTTCATTTATATAAAATGCGACATAAATTGCTGTCATATCCTCTGCGCGGCAGGGGGCGAGGCGAACGCATTCCCGATGCCTGTTGCCAATCCGGGCGGCAGATGCCAGCTTGTCGCCCAAATTCCATTCTCAAGGTTTGACCATTACCACCATGCAGCAGCTCGAACCCTCTTTGGTCTGGCGGCATTTCGCCACCCTTTGCAGCATTCCCCGTCCCTCGAAGCAGGAAGCGGCCTTGCGTCAGACCCTCCAGCAATGGGCGGCGTCGCGCGGTCTCGAGACCCTGATCGACGGCACCGGCAATCTTCTGATCAAAAAGCCGGGATCCAAGGGCCGCGAGAACGAACCGGCGGTAGCGATCCAGGCCCATCTCGACATGGTCTGCCAGGCCAATGCCGGCACCAAGCACGATTTCACCAAGGATCCGATCACACCAGTGATCAAGGATGGCTGGCTGGTCGCCGAGAATACCACATTGGGCGCCGACAACGGCATCGGCGTGGCGATGGGGCTGGCGGCACTGGAGGATGAGGAACTCAGCCATCCGCCGCTGGAAATCCTGCTGACCATCGACGAGGAAGCCGGCATGACCGGCGCCAACGGTCTGGCGCCGGGCGTGCTCAAGGCCACCCGCATGCTCAATCTCGACACCGAGGAATGGGGCGAGTTCTATCTCGGCTGCGCCGGCGGCTGCGACGTCAATATATCGCGCCCGTTCCGCACGGAAGCGGCCCCGGCCGGCTCCAGCTTCCAGCGTCTGACCATCGCCGGCCTGCGCGGCGGGCACTCCGGCATCGACATCCATAAGGGCCGCGGCAATGCCAACAAGCTGTTGGTCCGCCTGCTGCGCGGCCTGGCGGCCGACGGGTTGATCCGGCTGTCCGGGTTCAATGGCGGCACCGCCCGCAACGCCTTGCCGCGCGAGGCTTGGGCGGTGGTTGCCTGCACCGCGGATGTGACGGAGCGCGTGCGGTCTTTCCAGCGCATGATCGCCGATGAGCTGTCGGCCCAGGAGAAGGGCATCGAAATCACGCTCGTTCCGGCGCCTGCCGCTCAGGTGATCTCGGCCGAGGATCAGGCCGTCCTTCTGGCCGCTCTCAACGCGGCTCCGCATGGGGTCAAGCGTATGAGCGACGCAGCGCCCGGCATCGTCGAGACCTCGAACAATGTCGGTGTCATGGCCCTCAAGGACGGGTTGTTCACCGCCAATCTGATGGTGCGGTCCTTGCGCGATTCCGGCACGCAGATGCTGGCCGACGAGATCGAAAGCCTGTTCACCCTGGCCGGCTGCAAGATCGAGCGGACCGGCAGCTATCCCGGCTGGACGCCCAACCCCTCCTCGAAGCTGCTGGCCCTGTGCCAGGACGTCTATAAAAAGAAATTCGGCGGCGAGGCTGAGATCCAGATCATCCATGCCGGTCTGGAATGCGGCATCATCGGCGCCAAATATCCCGGCATGGACATCGTCTCCTTCGGCCCCACCATCCGCGGCGCTCACGCCCCCGGCGAACATGTCGAGATCGAGAGCGTTGGGCATTGCTGGGAATTGGTGAAGGCGATCCTGGCTGCATTGTAAAAGCTGTTCACGTGGTGATTCTGCTCCAGCGCGCGACCGCATTCATCAGAGTGGCGCGGTCGACCGGCTTGATCATGTGATCGTCCATTCCCGCCGCGAAGCAGCGCGCGGCGTCCTCCGGCGTGGCATTCGCCGTCAGGCCGATCACCGGGATGAGCCGCATCGATCCGCTTAGGCGGCGGATCGCCTTGGTCGCCTCGACCCCATCCATCACCGGCATGCGCATATCCATTAAGACCAGATCGAACGAATTCTGGCGCAAAGCGGCCACCGCCTCGGCGCCGTTTTCGACCAGAGTGACCTGGTGTCCGGCGTGGGTCAGCAGCCTCTCGATGATCACCTGATTGACCTTCACATCCTCGGCTACCAGGATCTTGGCGCTTCCGAAAGGCTCGGGTGCGACGAACGGCTCGATCTCGACCGGTGGTATGTCGGGCGTGCGCAGCGGCAGGGTGAACCAGAAAAGGCTGCCTTGTCCGGCGGCGCTCTCGACCCCGATTTCGCCTTCCATGGCGCTCACCAGACGCTTGCAGATGGCCAGCCCAAGGCCCGTGCCGCCGAACCGGTTCGAGCTGTGCGCCTGGGAGAAATCCTGGAACAGCAGATGCTGGCGCTCTTCGAGGATGCCGATACCGGTGTCGCGCACGCCGAAGCGGACCATCTCTCCGGCCGCTTCCACGGAGAGCGAAATGATGCCCCGTTCGGTGAATTTGACCGCATTGACCAGCAGATTGAGGAGAATTTGGCGCAAGCGCGCCGGATCACTCAGCAGCCATCCGGGCAGGGCAGGATCGATGTCCACCGTCAGGGTCAGCCCCTTTTCGGCAGCCAGCGGGCGGACCAGCTCAAGCGCGCTCTTGGCTACCGAGACCAGCTCGACGGGGCTGGTCTCCAAGGTGAATTGCGCGGTCTCCAGCTTGGAGAAATCGAGAATGTCGTTGATGATGGCGAGCAGCAGTTTCTCGGCGTCGCGCTGCATGACCAGATAGTTATGTTGTTCCGGTGTCGGCTGCAGGTCGAGCAATATGTCGGTGCAACCGATGATGCCGTTCATCGGCGTTCTGATCTCATGGCTCATATTGGCAAGGAAGCTCGATTTCGCTTCATTCGCTTCGATCGCCTGCGCCCGTGCCGCTTCCAGCGCCTGGTTGCGGCTGTGCAGCTCCTCGGCGATGCGTTCGAAGGTCAGCCAGAATATGCCCAGAGCCAAGGCGATATAAATGGCGATCGGCGCAATCAGCAGCACCACCTGCGTGGTGCCGGGTCGCATATAGTCGCCCACCGGCGGATAGAGGGCGGTCAAGGCCGCGCGGAGCAGATAAAGGATGGAGGCGGTCAGAAAACAGCCCATGATCAGGCGCGCCGCCGGGGAGCGCCGCGTCCGTTCCTCGCGCAGGAGGTCGATGAATCCGTGCGAGGCGATGGAGGCGATGAACAGCGACAGGACGATGATGCGCGCGCTGATGCTGGGCACCCCATAGACGTAATAGAGGACCAGCCCGGTCACCAGCACGATCGAGGTCAGCTCGATCACGCGCCGCGGAGGAAGCTGGACCACGATGCGGCAACCCCGCCATACCGCCAGCACGCCGGCGCAGATGAAGACATTGGCCAGGACGATCGAGGGAAAATCGGGAATCAGGTTGCGCAGGCTGACCAGCACATTGCCGATCGCCAGCAGGCTCATCGACAGGCCGAAATGATAGAGCTCGCGCCGGCGCCGGTCGGCGCTCCACAGCACCAGAAGCGTGATGCCGAAGCCGGCCAGGACGGTGGCGGCGGCGATACAGACTGTCCTCAGATCGAGCTGCATGGGCCCCCAGCCCCCGGATTGCTCAGTGTCCCCCGAGATAGGCTTCCAGCACCATCGGGTTGGCGGCGACTTCGGAAGCCGGCCCGGACAGCTTCATCTTACCGCTTTCCAGCACATAAGCGTGATCGGCGATTTCAAGTGCCATCTGCGCATTCTGCTCGACCACCAGGATGGTCTTGCCCTGCTTCTTCAGCCGGGCGATCAGCGCGAAGATTTCCTCGACCACCAGGGGGGCCAGCCCGAGAGAGGGCTCATCCAGCAGCAGCAGGCGCGGTTCGGCCATCAGCGCACGTCCGATCGCCAGCATCTGCTGCTCGCCGCCCGACAGCGAGCCGGCCAGCTGGGTCAGGCGCTGGCGCAGGCGCGGGAATAGGTCCAGAACTTGCTCCAGCCGCTGCTTCATCAGCGCGCGGTCCGCGATCAGATAGCCGCCCATCTTGAGATTGTCGGCAATGGTCATTTCGGCGAAGACCTGGCGGCCTTCCGGGACATGGATC
>Ga0213872_10001054_pt1 | contig 19178 bp, 22 predicted proteins | sample VelepicomBERX_R2_FD_160071 | JGI IMG/M metagenome (GOLD analysis project Ga0213872, IMG submission 160071) | Rhizosphere microbial communities from Vellozia epidendroides in rupestrian grasslands, the National Park of Serra do Cipo, Brazil - RX_R2 | ecosystem: Host-associated > Plants > Roots >...
CGGTGAAGTTTCCTTCTTAACATCGCGTATTTCAGGTATCCTTGCCGCCTTTCAGGGGTTAACAATTTGTTTTGACTGAATCGACGATGAAACAAACTGAAGTGGATCAAAAACTGAATCGCACCGCCTTCGCCGACGGCCCGCGCCTGCTGGCCGACATCGGCGCCACGCACGCCCGCTTTGCGCTGCAAACGGCGCCGGACGAATTCCGCGCGGTGCGGGTACTGAAGTGCGACGACTTCCCGGACATCGTGGCGCTGCTGCGCTCCTACCTCGCCGATCACAAAGGCATCACCCTCAATCACGCGGCGCTGGCCGTGGCCAATCCGGTCAGCGGCGACTACGTGCGCATGACCAACCGCGATTGGGAATTCTCCACTGACGAAGTGCGCCGCGCACTGAGCCTGCATACCCTGCTGGTGGTGAACGACTTTACCGCGCTGGCGATGTCGCTGCCCGGCCTGAAGGCGGAAGACCTGATGCAGGTGGGTGGCGGACGTCCCGCATCCAACTCCGTGCTGGGCGTGCTGGGACCGGGCACCGGCCTGGGCGTCTCCGGCGTGATCCCCACCGTGGACGGCTTTGTCACGCTGGGCTCCGAAGGCGGCCACACCAACTTCGCGCCCGCCGACGAACGCGAATATTCGATCCTGCAGTATGCCTGGCAGACCTGGTCGCACGTGTCGACTGAGCGTCTGATCTCCGGCCCCGGCATGGAGATCATCTACCGCGCCATCGCCAAGCGCAATGGCCGCCAGGTGCGCGACCTGACTTCGCAGGAGATCATCTCCGGCGCGCTGACCGACAAAGACCCGCTGTGCATGGAAGTGCTGGAATGCTTCTGCGCCATGCTGGGCGGCGCTACCGCCAACCTCGCCGTGACGCTGGGCGCCTTCGGTGGTATGTTCATCGGCGGCGGCATCGTGCCGCGCCTGGGCGAGTGGTTCAAAACATCGCCATTCCGCCAGCGCTTTGAAGCCAAGGGCCGCTTTACCAGCTACCTGGCCGAGATCCCGACCTACGTCATCACCACGCCGAATCCGGCTTTCTATGGCGTGGCGACGATCCTGTCCGAGCACCTGCGCGGCCGCAGCGGAGCCAATACCTTGATGGAGCGCGTGCAGCATCTGCAGCACGAGCTGACCCCGGCCGAGCAGCGCGTGGCGCAGCTGGTGCTGGAGCAGCCGCGCCTCGTTTTGAATGAGCCGATCGCCGACATCGCGCGCCTGGCGGAAGTGAGCCAGCCGACCGTGATCCGCTTCTGCCGTTCGTTGGGCTTCCTCGGTCTGGCCGACTTCAAGCTCAAATTCGCCAGCAGCCTGACCGGTGCGATTCCGGTGCGCCATTCGCAGGTCCGCGTGAGCGATTCGACCCACGACCTCAGCGCCAAGGTGATCGACAATACCGTTTCGGCCATTCTGAAATTCCGCGATCAGCTGGACGTACGTTCGCTGGACCGCGCCATCGCGCTGATTAGCAAGGCGAAGCGGGTCGAGTTCTACGCCATGGGCAATTCGCGCGTGGTGGCGCTGGACGGCCAGCACAAGTTCTTCCGCTTCCGTATCCCGACTTCGTCCTACGGCGACTCGCACCTGTTCGCATTGGCGGCGGAGCTGCTGCAGCCGGGCGATGTGGTGATCGCCATTTCCAACTCGGGCAAGCTGCCGGACCTGCTGGATGCGGTCGATGCGGCGCGCGCGGCAGGGGCGGACGTTATCGCCATCACCTCCAGCAATTCGCCGCTGGCCAAGAAGGCCACAGTGTGCCTGGCGGTCGATCATACGGAAGACAGCACCACCTTCCTGTCCATGATTTCACGCATTCTGCAGCTGCTGCTGATCGATATCCTGTCGGTGGGCATTTCGCTGGATGCGCAGAACAACCAGCTGGTACTGGAACGTAAGTCCAGCCAGGGTAGCGAGGCTGAGAGCCGCCGTCTGTTGATTTCCCACCTCGATAGCTGATTTCATTGTAAGTCCTATTCCAGGGCGCCTTCGGGCGCCTTTTTTTTTGCCAAAAATTTCTTGCATTCTTCAAAAAACAAGTTAAGATATATCTCAATAAGTTATATCTTAAATCGTCATAACTTATCCCCTGTCACGAAAAAGGAGATATCCATGTTCCGTTTTATGCACCATGCCCACCAGCGTTTCCATGCCATGCACGGCCACCATCACCAGGGTGGTGGTGGCGGGCGCGGACGCGGTCCCAAGATGTTTGACGCGGGCGCCATGCGCTACGTCGTGCTGCACCTGATCGCCGACAAGCCGCGCCACGGCTACGAGATCATCAAAGAGCTGGAGCAGCTATCCGGCGGCAGCTATACCCCAAGCCCGGGCGCGATTTATCCTTTGCTGTCGATGCTGCTCGATATGGGCCATGTCTCGGCGACCACCGAAGGCAACAAGAAGCTGCACACCATCACGCAGGAAGGGCTGGATTTCCTGGCCGAGAACCGCCAGTTCATTGACGCCATCCTGGCGCGCATGAACGAGCCGTCGGAAGGGCGGGGTGGCGATCTGCGTGCGCTGATGCACGAGTTGAAGCACGCGGTGATCGACAAGGCCCACGGCCACGGTACCAACGAGGAGCGGCTGACGCAGATCCGCGCCATCCTGCGCCGCGCTGCCGCCGACATCAACCAATTGGACTAATTCAAAGAATGAGCTTAAACACTCCAACTATCCCGCTGCCGCCGGCGCGCGAGCGCATCGTGCTCTGGCTGCTGGCGCTGATCCAGTTCACCGTCATCATGGACTTCATGGTGATGATGCCGCTGGCGCCGCAGCTGATGCATGCCTTTACCATCACGCCCGCCGCCGTCTCGGGCGCGGTATCGGCTTACGCCTGGTGCGCCGGCTTATCGGGCCTGCTGGCCTCCATGTACATCGACCGCTTCGACCGCAAGCGCCTGCTGCTGACGATGTTCGCGCTGTTCACCGGCTCCAACCTGGCCTGCGCCATGGCGCCAACCTTCCATGTGCTGGTGCTGTCGCGCGCCTTTGCCGGCCTGACGGGCGGCGTGCTGGGGGCGATCATCATGGCCATCATCGGCGACCTGATTCCGCAGAACCGCCGTGGCGCCGCCACCGGCATCGTGATGACGTCCTTCAGCCTGGCCGCGATTGCGGGCGTGCCGACCGGCGTGATGCTGGCGGCGCACTTTGGCTGGGCTTCGCCGTTCTATCTCCTGGTGCTGTTCTCCGGCGTGATCTGGCTGCTGGCCTGGCGCGTACTGCCCAATCTGCGCGGACACCTGGCGGCAACGCCGGTGCCTTTGTCGCAAGTGCTGCCGAATCTGATCGGCCTGTTCAGCGTGCCGACGCATCAGCGGGCCTTCCTGCTGGCCTGCGTGAACATGGTGACCGGCATGCTGGTGATCCCGTTCATCTCGCCGGTTTTGGTCAGCAATATCGGCGTGCAGCCGGAGCAGATCACCTATGTGTACCTGGCGGGCGGCGTCGCCACGCTGTTCAGCGCGCGCGCCATCGGCAAGTGGTCGGACCGCGCCGGTGCGCAGAAGGTGTACCGCTATATCGCGCTGTTCTCGGTACTGCCGCTGCTGTTCATGACCCACATGCCGGTGATGCCGCTGGCAGTGGTGATCGCGTTCTTCCCGTTCTTCATGATGGCGATCTCGGGCCGCAATATTCCGCTGCAGGCCTTGATGACCACCATTCCGGAACCAGCACGGCGCGGCGCCTTCCTCAGCGCTAACTCGGCCATCATGCAATTGGGGAGCGGGATCGGCGCCTTCCTCGGCGGACTGACGCTGAGCACCGATAGCGCAGGCCATATTCTCGGCTACGGCTGGAACGGCTGGGCGGCGGCGGCCATGACCTTGTTCACGGTGCTGTGGATCGGCCGCGTGGTGGCGAAGAAGCCCGCCAGTGCTGGTCCGGCGGGGCAGGCGGCATAAAGGTTCGTGCGGAGGACGGCTGGACGTGGGTTCAGCCGTCGATGCCGGTGCGCTTGGCGGGCTGCTTTTCTTTGCGCCAGCGCTCCAGTGTCAGCAGCTCATCGGTGCTGCTGTCTTCCACCAGAATTTCATCATCGCTGACTGAGGCCAGGAAGCTTTCCCAACGCAGCGCCGCTTCCCGCGTGTTCTCGACAAAGCTGAACTGGTAGTAGGTCTTTCCTTTGACAGTGCGCGGGGCCGGGTCGTATTCGATCAGGGCGCCGTGCGACTGTCCTCCCGAATTCTTTTCCACCATGGCCGACCAGGCCTTCAGCTCAGGCAGCGCCATCAAGGCTTCTGCGGCCTGCTCGCGCGTGCGCAGCTTGTGCTGGGATGCTGCTGTGGGCGCGGGTTCGCTTGCCTGCACCTGCACCTGCACCTGCGCAGACGCCGCCGTTGCCGGTGCCGGGCTTGTCTTCTGCAGCACTTCCGATACCGCCGGCTTGGCGCCCAATAGGTAAGCGCCCGCGCCGATCGCCAGCGCGCCTGCCAGAGTGGCGCCAATCACAGTCTTCATCGCAGAGGATATTGATATTAAAGAGACGGCAATACTAAACCAAAGCCATAACAGCGTCCACTTTGCGCCAGCCGCAGATGATCGTATGATGACGGCTCGCGTAAGAGGAGACCGTATGGCGCAGCTGGAATGTATTTGGGAAGTGGGTGCCGCGTTGGGCGAGGGACCGTTATGGGTCGCTGAGCAGGCGCGCCTGTATTTCGTTGACCTGAAGGGCAAGACGCTGCATTCCTGCGATGCGCAGGGCGGCCAGCGCCACAGCTGGGTCATGCCGGATTATATGTGCTGGCTGATCGCGCGACGCGACGGTGATGGCTTCATGGCGGGCCTGCGCTCCGGCGTGGCGCGTATGTGGCTGGAGCCGGAACTGCGCATCGAATACATCGCCCATCCTTTTGCCGCGGACAGCGGCCTGCGCATGAATGACGCCAAGGCCGATGCGGCTGGCCGCATCTGGGCCGGCACCATGCACGATACGAATCTGGAGCTGCCGGTGGGGCAGCTGTTCCGCCTCGATGCCGATCTGTCGCTGCATACCGTCGCGGAGGACTACCAGATCTGCAACGGCCCCGCCTTCAGTCTCGATGGTGGCACCATGTACCACACCGACAGCATGAAAGGCCGTACCTATGCCTATCCCGTGGCGGCCGATGGTTCGCTGGGTGAGGCGCGCGTATGGCGCCAGTTCGGCCCCGGCGAAGGTTCGCCGGACGGCATGACGGTCGACAGCGAAGGCTGCGTGTGGATCGCCCAGTGGGGCGGTAGCCGCGTATGCCGTTACAGCGCAGATGGTGAGCTGCTGCAGACGATTCCGGTCCCGGTGCGCAATCCCTCGTCCTGCACCTTTGGCGGTGCGGATCTGAAGACCCTGTTCATCACCTCGGCCTGCGAGGACAACACGCCGCAGCAGTTGGCCGAGCACCCGCAAAGCGGTGCGCTGTTCGCGCTGCGCGTGGACGTGGCGGGCTTGACTGCGGCCCGTTTTGGCTAGGTAGCGTTTTTATAAGATTGGAAATATACTACCCAATCAGAACGTTCACCTGCCGGACGCCGGCACCCCCAAATGCCTGAATCCTCCTCCCTGTCCGCGACGCGCTCCGACTGGTCCCTGCCAGCCCATTATCAAATCCGCGCCAGCCTGGGGGAGGGCGGCTTTGGCGAAGTATTGGAAGCCTGGGACGACAAGCTGCATCGCAGCGTCGCCATCAAACACCTGAAGAATATCGACGATGCCGGCCACTCCGCGCGCCTGCTGCAAGAGGCGCGCATGGCCGCCTCGCTGCGCCATGCCGCCTTCGTCAAGGTCTTTGCGCTGGAAGAAGGACAGGGCGGCCAGGCGATCGTGATGGAACTGGTGCCCGGCCAGACCTTGAAACAGGCACTGGCGCAGGGACGTCTTGGTGAAGCGGAGGTGCTGTCGATCGTGCGCCAGATTGCCGAGGCCATGCGCGAGGCGCACGACTCCGGCCTGGTACATGGCGATCTGAAACCCTCCAATCTGATGGTGGAGCCAAGCGGCCAGGTACGCATCCTGGATTTCGGACTGGCGGCCCAGGCGGATCCGCAAGCCACCACCTCGCTGCTGCAGGCCGACCCGCAAGGCACCATTGCCTATATGGCGCCGGAGCGCCTGCTGGGCAGCCCGCTGCGGCCGCAAAGCGACATCTATGCATTGGGTGTGATCCTGTACGAGCTGCTGACCGGCGCGCGTCCGTTCGCCGAGCTGAATGGACTGGCGCTGGCGGCGGCGCATATGCAGTCGGGCTCCAACCACTGGCGCTATCCGGAACACATGTCAACCTCACTGGTGCAGCTGGTGCGCGCGATGACCGCACCAGCGGAAAGCCGATTGGCGTCAATGCGTCAGGTAAGCGAGAGTCTGGCGCCGCTGAGCGAAGCGGCTGCCATCCGTTTACCGCTGGCGCAGCCGCAGACGGCATTGTCGCGGCCCGGTTCAGGTCTGCTGTGGCTGCGCCGTCAACGGCGTGTTTTGATGGCAGGCGGTTTGCTGCTGGCGGGGCTGGGCGGCGTCTGGCTGGCGGCGCCGCACTTGCCGTCGATGGCGGAGCTGGCCGAGGTCGCGCGGCCCTATTCGGAAGCCGAGGAAATGCGGCGCGGCTTACTGGCTCTGACTTTATGGGATCGCCCCGGCTCGCTGGACGAGGCGAGCCAGCGCTTTTCCCGCGTGCTGAAGCACAGCCCGAACAACGCCGCTGCTGTGGCAGGCATGGCTTTGACCTATAGCGGACGCTACGCCGCAGACGATCAGGACGAGATCTGGTTGCAGAAGGGAACGGCAGCTGCGCAGCGAGCCCTCAGTCTGAACGGGCAACTGGCGATCAGCCATGCCGCCCAGGGGGAAGTGCTGAATATGCAGGGCAAGTATGAGCTGGCACTGGCGGCGTTTGAGCGCGCATTGGCGCTCGACCCCGAGTGTTTTTCAGCCATGCAGGGCAAGGTGGAGGCGTTAGTCCAGTTACGGCGCTACGACACCGCCTTGCGTAGCGCCATGGAGTATTTGCGGCGTTTTCCGCAAGAGCGTATTTTTGCCGACCAGATTGGTACGATTCATTACGCCCAAGCGCATTACAAGGAAGCCGAGCAGGCATTTCGGCAGAGCATACAGATACAACCGGACTCGGTGTTCGCCTACGCTAACCTGAGCGCCGTGCTGGCGAGCCAGAATCGGCAGGACGATGCCTTGCATGTGCTGCAGCAGGGCCTGCAGATCCGTCCGAGCGCTTGGTTGTATGGGAATCTGGGCAATGTGCTGTTCCTCAACGGCGATTATCTGGGGGCGGTTGCCGCATTTGAAGCGGCGGTCGCGCCCGGCAAGGGCAAGCCCGAGGACTATCTGGGCTGGGCCAACCTGGGCGACACCCTGTTATGGCTGCCAGGCCGCGCCGACGATGCCCGCAAAGCCTATCTGCGGGCCAGCGAACTATTGGCCCCGCGCCTGGCACGCTCGCCTGACGATGTGACGCTGGTATCGCGCATGGGTTTGTATTTTGCTCGCGTTGGCGACAAACGGCGCTGCCTCGACTTGATGCGCCACGCGCTGGCGCTAGCGCCAGGCAATCCATCGCTGCAGTTTCGCGCCGGCCTGGCGTTCGAGCTGATCGGCGAACGTCAGCAGGCGCTGGCGGCCCTGGCCCAGGCGGTCAAGCTGGGTTATCCGGTCAAGTTCATCGAGGCAACGCCAGAGCTGGTGTCCTTGCGGCACGATCCAGCTTATATCCGATAAGGCATGGTTTTTGCTGTAGCAAGTTGGCAGCCATGTGGCCGCAGTACTTTTATTGAATCACTTATACCGGAGAATGACATGTCAAAGATACCTGAGCCTCGGCACTATATAGCGAAGATCGTTCGCATCAAGGACAAGAATGCGGACAATGGCAAGTGGGAGTGGCGGGACAACATTCATCCGCGCTTAAACGAGAAGGGGAATCCGCTGTTCTTTCCCAACGATACGCTCCAACTCAGCATGGAGGATAAGGCCGGCCCGCACGAACTGGACTTTAGCCCATATCACAAGACGGGAACCCACTGGCCGTTCCGGGGGCAGAAAAAGGCGAAACACCGATACGATTCGGAGGTGACGCTGAGTTTCAATCCTAATCCAGCCGGTGGCGCCAAGGTTAGTGATTGGAAATTCGACATCCTCTACGGTAGCGAAAAGATCGATCCGGAATTCCAGGTCGGCTCGGGGAAAGTCGGCGGCGAGGGCTGATCTCATCCTGGCACCAGTCAGCTGCGTAGCTGCCGGCGCAAGGCTTCAGCCGGCGTACGCAGCCGGGCCGCGCAATCCTCGATATCGCCGGCGCAGGCGTCCAGCACGCGCCGGACCTCTTCCGCTGCGATCTCCTCGACCCGCCGTATCTGCGGATGCGCCTCCAGCAGCTTGTACATCGAGGGCCGCGAGATACCCAGGCTGCGCGCCGCGCCCTGAATGTACCAGGCGTTGTCGTCCATTGCCTGCAGCACTTCCTGCGCGCTGATATCGGCCAAGGTCTTGCGCGGCCGCGCGGCCGCCGCAGCGCTCTGATTGCCGGCCGGGCTGGCCGGACCATGCGCCGCAGCGCGGTCGACCAGATCTTCGAAGCGCGGCACATCGCCCATGCGCAAGGCCAGCAGGATGCGCTTCAGCACATGGTTCAACTGCCGCACATTACCGGGCCAATCGTAGAGCAAGAGCTGCTGCACCAGCGTCACCGGCAAGGGCGACGCCGCGCCATCGGCCGGGGAAGGCGACAGCCCATGCGCGATCAGCAAGCCGATATCCTCGCGCCGCGTGCGCAAGGGCGGCAGCTGGATGATGAAACTCTCCAGGCGCCGCAGCAAGGCCAGGTTGAAGCCGCCGCCATACAGATCCTGGTCGGTGGCGGCGATCAGGCGCGCGCCGGAGCGGCGGTCGCGTGCCGCACCGAGCGGGCGATACTCGCCTGTTTCCAATACCCGCAGCAGCATTGGCTGCACCGGCACTGGTGTATTGCCGATCTCATCCAGGAACAGGGTCGAGCCCTCGGCCTCCGCGAACCAGCCTTCTCGTGCCGATTGCGCGCCGGTGTAAGCGCCTTTGGCGGCGCCGAACAAGTCGGCGGCCGCCAGCGATTCGTTCAGCGCCGCCATGTTCACGCTGACCATGCGCGCCTGCGCGCGCGGACTCAGGCTGTGGATGGCGCGTGCCGCCACTTCCTTGCCGGTCCCGGTTTCTCCCAGCAGCAGCACGGTGGCGTCGGTTGCGGCGACCTGGCGGATCAGCGTCCGCACGCGGATCGCGGCATCGCCGATGCCCAGCCAGCCGTCCACGGTATTGGCTTGGGGCAGGCAGCGCATCCAATGCAAGCACAGCAGCACGGCGCGGCCCAGGCCGAGAATGGCGCCCGCCTCCACCTGGGCGGCGCTCAGGATGGTGGGATCAGTGATCTGCACGCCATTCAGTTCGGTCACCATGCGGCTGCCCGGAGGTGTGATCGTGACGTTGCCGTCAGCGTCCTGCTGCAGGGACAGCGGCGCGCGCGAAATGCCGCCATAGGCCAGGGCGGCGCCCTCCGTCTCCGGTGCGCGGAACAGCGGCAGGAAACGCGATACGGCCAGACCCTCAAGGCCGGTCGCCACGCATTGCTGGCCGACGCGCTGTGGATCGGGATGCCAGGCGATGGTCAGGCAGAGCAAGGGTTGTTCACTGCTTCTGCCGGCCAGCACGGGCGAGGTCAGGGTGAACTCCGAATGGGGCATGGGATGGCAGGCGCCTGCTGATGTAAAAAGGGCAATGTAAATGAGCACTGCGGATGTGTCAACTACAGCCTGCTTTACATCGCGCGGCGGATTTGAGCGGCAAAAACGGGCCGGATCAGGCTGGCACGGTGCTTGCAAAACTGACATGCGGACCTCCGAGCGAGGCCGTACCACCCATAACGATGGCGGCCCTTCCGGCCCCTCAATTTAAATAAAGGATGTCACCATGAACCAACGCGTATTCGCCATCGCCGCCCTGGCGCTGGCCGCTTTCACCGGCGCTGCCCACGCTTCCGTCAACGTCTCGGCCGGGCTGTCGCCGGACAGCTATACCCAGAGCGCCACCTGGCTGGGCCAGGATGCCAATGCCTTCTTCAACGGCGGCCGCTGGGTGGCCGACAACTCGGGCGACCAGTGGGTGCAGGTCGATCTGCACAACAGCTGGCAGGTCAACAGCGTCAGCTACTTCACCCACCAGCTGCCGGACGGCCATGTGTCGCAAAGCGTCTATGTGTCGGACAGCTTCATCGGCGATAACTGGCACAACCTGACGCCGGTGGCCACCTTCGACGGCGTCACCGTCAACATGACGCCGGAGACCTTGAACTTCGCAGCGGTGTCGGGCCGCTATGTCGAGATCGTCGCCAATGGCGGCCAGAGCTGGACCGCGCTGGCCAATGGCAGCGTGGCAGCAGTGCCGGAGCCATCGACCTATGGCATGCTGCTGGGCGGCTTGGGCTTGCTGGGCATGGTGGCGCGCCGCCGCCAGTCCTGAATCTTGTAGCGCAAACGTAGTCCTTGAACTTTTGGCGCGCCTGAGGGCGCGCTTTTTTTGCTGCTAAAATCCGGAACCAGTTTTGTCCCTACGAGTTCCCGCCATGCAGAAAAACGCCGTACGCTATTTACATCTCCCCCCCGATGCCGAGCTGCCGCCGCTGGAAGGCCTGAGCCAGTTCAAGGCTGTGCTGGTGGCCGACGCCGAAGTGGCGGAGATGACGATGTGGGAAACCAGTCGCACGCTGATCGCATCGGGCTGCCTGTACGCGCTGTGCTGGGGGCAGGACTGCGAAGCCTGGCATGACGCCATCGACGATGCTTTTCTGGAAGCGAGCAACTACGAAGACGTCCCGGAAGACAAGCAGGTAATGAGCACCTGGCATGAGGACGAAGACCTGGAGGAAGTATTCTGGTTCGCCCGCCATCGCGCCGTTCATCCCGCGCACGACTTGCGCGATACGCTGATCCTGCACATCGCCGATGCGCCCCGCCGCGAAGAGCTCGAAGCCCAGTTCCGCGACGCCTGACACTTCTCCAGCGGCTGGCACGTGATTTGCTGATATCTCCGCAACGGCGCGGTCATTACGCCGTTGATCCGATCAAGCAAATTCACTCAATCAAGGAGAAGATGATGAATACCACCGCCACCCTGGAACAGGAATCCGACGCTGAAGTCGGCGTGCGCTACGAATATCTGCAAGTGCAGGCCACCGTCGTCAACTTCACGGACACCCCGATGATCATCAAGAAATCGGATCTGTCCTGGGGCAAATGGATGCAATCGCCGGTGGATACGCCGGCCGACAACATCAGTAATTTTTCTTGCCAGGGACGTGACTCATCGCCTTCCGGCACGGAAGGCTATGCCATCTGGCGTATCGGCAGTGCGGAAATTCGCGCTGACTTCAGCTCCCCCTTCATCGGTTCGAATACCCAGAGCATCAGCTGCAACTCGGCGGCATACAAGGTCACTTGCACGGGCACGGACGGCCACGTCAATCAATGCACTTTCATGATCCGTAAAGCCTAGCGTCCTTGCTGCTGTACGCGCCAGGAAAGCGGCAGGGTCAGCAGCAGAATGGCCGCCAGCGAGATCAGGGCGACGGGCACGCCCATGGTATCGCCTATGCGGCCGAAGATCACCGGCGCCAGCGCGCCCGCGCCGATGGTGCCGGTGTAGAACATGGCGAAGGCTTGCTCGCGTTTGCCCGGCGCGGCCAGCTCGGGCACTGCGCCGTACAGCACGGACGAAGTGCCGTTCAAGGCCAGGCCCAGGACGGGCAGCAGGATCATCACGCCAGTCAGCGGCAAAGATATCGCCAGCACGATGCACAGCGAGGTGGCCGACTCGGTCACCCATACCGTCTTCATCATGCCAAAGCGTGCGCCCATATAGCCGCAGAACAGTTTGCCGAACGCGCCGCCGATGAACAGCAGCGACAGCGCCATGCCGATGCCTGCCGTGCCTGCGCCTTTGCTCTGCAACAGGAAGGGCAGGAAAGTCAGGAAGCCCATGCGTACTGCGCTGTCCAGGGTGCCGGTTGCCAGCAGGGCGCGCAGGCCACTGACGGAGCCGTTGCCGCTGGTGGCCTTGGCAGCCTTCTCGTGCACAGGGGCGCTGCTTTGCGCCGGGATCAGCCACCACAGCAGCGCGGCCGCCGCCAGGCCCAGCACGCCCATCAGCGCGACGCTGGTGCGCCAGCCGACCACTACCAGCAGCAGGCCCACCGCGCCCGGAATCAAGGTCTTGCCGATATCGCCGGCGAAGTTGTATTGCGACAGCGCTTCCTTGACGCCGCCGCTGCCATCGTAGGCATCAGTGACCAGCGACGAGGCCAGCGGATGCTGCGTGCTGGCGCCCAGACCGCCCAGCATCAGGGCGATCATCAGCACGGCCAGGCCGCTGGCTTGTCCCGCCAGCAGGTAGGCCGCGCCTGCCAATGCGGTGCCGCCGATCAGCATGGTATTGCGTCCCCAGCGCTTTGCGAGCCGGCTGGCCAGCAATTGAAAGCCCGCCATCATGCCGGAATACGAAGCGCGCAGCAGGCCGATCATGGCGTAGCTGATGGCGAATTGGCTCTGCCAGATCGGCAGCAGGACGTAGATCAAATCGGTCAGGCCATCGTGGACGGCATGGGCGCTACAGGCGGCAATCAGCGTGCGGCGGCGTGCAGGGAGGGCATCCGCAGCAGGCTGCGATAGGGCGGGCTCTTGGGTGGGCATCCTGCGAGTGTAGCAGAGTGTGGCGCTCGCATCAGGCGGCCCCGCCTGCGGCCCGGCTAGGTTTGCGTCGCTGCTGCGGCTATTGCTTGACCAGCTCCACGCGGCGATTCTTTTCGCGCCCGGCTTCGGCGTTACGCAACCGTGTCCAGCACGCGGAGTGATATTTCGTGCATTTTTCAAAGGGTAAGAATGCTACCCTGAGTGATCTCAATCAGATTGAGGGGAGAGTTGTCCCAATCGCATAGGAGGTCCTCGTCTGGTTAGCTCGAACGAACATGTGATTGTTTGTTAATTTGACTATAACTGGAGGCACATCATGCTTGACTTTATTGGTGACGTATTGGGTGGTGCTGTTGATCTACTCGGTGATGCTGTAGACGCTGTGGTTGAAAACCCTGGCAAGACATTGCTGATTGTTGGCGGAACCGTTGCTACAGGTGGGCTCGCATGGGTTGCGGCCCCAGCGGTTGCTGCCGCAGTAGGCGGGGTTGGTTTGCTAGGAGCTGCCAGCACTGGGACTGCGATCAGCACTCTGTCTGGTGCAGCTCTCACAAATGCTTCATTAGCCGCCGTAGGCGGTGGGGCGGTTGCCGCTGGTGGTGGGGGCATGGCCGCCGGAGCGGCCGTAATTACAGGAGTCGGCGCAGTTGCAGGCGCCGGAGTTTCAGCTAAAGCAGCTGCCTAAGATTATGTTTCGTCCGCTAGAGCCCTAATGACCGAACACGTTATGAAACACACCCAGTCCAGCTCCGTATTGTCATCGACCTTGCTGACCTTACTAGTGCTGCTTTTATTGATGGGGCCACAGCCGCACACTAAATCATAGGCATTTTATTAACATCAAGATATAACTTAGCCTCAAAGAAATACCCTTCAACCGACATAAGGAGATCACAGCATGCCCTTCGACTACACCATCAAGGGATGGCCGTCACCGTTGACGCTGGACGGCAAGGTCTACACGGTCAGCTCATGCGACCGGGGAGACAGCGGCCTGTGCTACAGCCAAGCCGGCGTCACCAATCCACACCTGACCATACACGCCATTGATAAGGAGGGCCCGACACGCTGGCGCCAGAACAGCGATGCCAGCTTCCACGTGCGGATGTCGCATACCAAGCTGTTTGAGTATGACCAGAAAGGTGCATCCAAGGATTTTGAAGTGGCGACACGCAGGCGCGGGCCAAAAGTGATGGCCACCGGTGTGGGGGCGGTCGATCAGGTGGCGGAGGCCAAGCGCATCGCGACGGACTTCGCCGCCGCACTTAAGGCCTAGGAGTCTGTGTGGTAGAAGCCAAATACCGGTCAAGCTGGCCAGTTGCCTGGCGAACGCCGCCAAGCGGTCGTAAGACCCCTTGAATCCCAATTCGGATACGTCCTCATGAAGTTATTTTAAGCTGTGCATCATGCGACTTAAATTAAAAAAGCCTGCTGTGATTCAGCAGGCTTTTACTTTGCTTAGAAGGGATACTTCTTAGAGTGTTGATTTGCACGGAAATCTGACCCTCTTTGCCGCATAGTTTGCAAACGAATTTGCCCCACGTTTAAGACACAATCCTGCTCTGGATAACGAGCGGGGAATTGGAGTGATCGACGTGGCATTACTAGGCATTATTCGACGCTGGCACATTCGAGACCAGGTCCCATTGATAGAGATCGCCAGGTGTTTGGGCATCTCGCGAAATACCGTCCGGCGCTATCTGCGCTTGGAAACCATAGAGCCGGCCTACGCCGAGCGGCGCTCCAAGCGCGCCATCGACCAATACGTTTTCCTACTTTCTGCAATGCTCAAGACGGAAGCTGCGAGGTCCCGCAAGCAACGGCGCACGCTGAAACAGATCCACGAGGATTTAAAAGAATTGGGATTCAAGGGGTCTTATGACAAGGGCGCGGCGTTCGCGAGGACCTGGAGGGAGGGGCAATTCGACAGGGTCAATCCAGCCAGCAAACGAACAGATGGAGGATCCAGTGACTTTGGATCGAATCTCGTAACGTTTGACAAGAATGCGGCGTATTTCTTGCGATCTGAACCTGATCAAACGCTCGCCGATGCGAGGGTTGGCGAGGAGGCTTTGAGACGCGGAGATTAACGACTGCACAACGCGAGCGGCAGCCGTTGGATTTAATGGTTGAAGGAAGCTGTGCAGCCTCTGTACGTCGGTTAGCGCTCGGCTGGTCCAGCGCAGTTTCATTTACTTTGCTAGGGGGACGGGCAGAGGATTGGCTGCGGATAGGCTTTCTGCCCATGCTTTTACATCCTCATGCTCGATAAGGCGGCCAGCATCCACGTCTTCCAGCGCTTCCAGCGTCAGGGCAGTGCGCAGATCCTCGTCGGTGCCATCTGCTTGATGTTCTTCGATTTCCTGCAGCAGTGCACTTAACAGCAATTTTTTTCTATAAGAGTTAACGATCGGATGCTTTCTTTTAGGTCGGTGATTGTTGACGACATCATGGTCTCCGGATGCTTCGATTATCTGATTCATTGTAGGCTTCCCGAGATAAAGCGAATAGATTTACGCCAAATAAAAAAGCCAGCTTCGTGAGAAGCTGGCTTTTCTTTAGTTGGCTGGATTGGCCGGCTATTACATCATGCCGTCCATACCGCCCATGCCGCCCATACCACCCATGCCGCCCATACCGCCGGCTGGCTTGTCTTCAACGATCTCGGCAACCATGCAGTCGGTGGTCAGCATCAGGCCGGCGATCGATGCGGCGTTTTGCAGCGCCGAACGGGTTACCTTGGCTGGATCCAGCACGCCCATTTCAACCATGTCACCGTAGGTGCCGTTCGAAGCGTTGTAGCCGAAGTTGCCTTCGCCTGCCAGCACGGCGTTCACTACGACCGACGATTCTTCGCCAGCGTTCTGAACGATCATGCGCAGTGGCTCTTCCATGGCGCGCAGAACGATCTTGATACCGGCGTCCTGGTCAGCGTTGTCGCCTTTCAGGTTCTTCACCTGGGCGCGAGCGCGCAGCAGGGCTACGCCGCCGCCTGGCACGATGCCTTCTTCAACGGCGGCACGGGTTGCGTGCAGCGCGTCTTCCACGCGGGCTTTCTTTTCTTTCATTTCGACTTCGGTGGCAGCGCCAACCTTGATCACGGCAACGCCGCCGGCCAGCTTGGCCACGCGCTCTTGCAGCTTCTCACGGTCGTAGTCCGAGGTCGCTTCTTCGATCTGGATGCGGATCTGCTTGACGCGTGCTTCGATGTTGCCAGCTTCGCCAGCGCCGTCGATGACGATGGTGTTTTCTTTGCCGATTTCGATACGCTTGGCTTGGCCCAGTTCAGCCAGCGACACTTTTTCCAGGGTCAGGCCGACTTCTTCAGCAACCACTTGGCCGCCGGTCAGGATAGCGATGTCTTCCAGCATGGCCTTACGACGGTCGCCGAAGCCAGGAGCTTTCACTGCGCAGGTCTTCAGGATGCCGCGGATGTTGTTGACCACCAGGGTCGCCAGTGCTTCGCCTTCGATGTCTTCAGCGATGATCAGCAGTGGACGGCCGGCCTTGGCCACTTGTTCCAGTACTGGCAGCAGATCGCGGATGTTCGAGATCTTCTTGTCGCACAGCAGGACGAATGGATTGTCCAGAGCGGCAACTTGCTTTTCCTGGTTGTTGATGAAGTATGGCGACAGGTAGCCGCGGTCGAACTGCATACCTTCCACGATGTCCAGCTCGTCGTTCAGCGACTTGCCGTCTTCCACGGTGATAACGCCTTCCTTGCCGACTTTTTCCATCGCTTCAGCGATACGGTCGCCGATCGAGGAATCCGAGTTGGCCGAGATCGAGCCAACCTGGGCGATTTCTTTCGAGGTGGTGCATGGACGGGCGATCGCAGCGATCTGCTCCACGGTAGCGGCGACAGCTTTGTCGATGCCGCGCTTCAGGTCCATTGGGTTCATGCCGGCGGCAACGTATTTCATGCCTTCACGCACCAGGGCTTGGGCCAGCACGGTTGCGGTGGTGGTACCGTCACCGGCGTTGTCCGAGGTTTTGGAAGCGACTTCCTTGACCATCTGGGCGCCCATGTTCTGCAGCTTGTCTTTCAGTTCGATTTCTTTAGCGACCGAGACACCGTCCTTGGTCACGGTTGGGGCGCCGAAGGAGCGCTCCAGCACCACGTTGCGGCCTTTCGGGCCCAGGGTGACTTTAACGGCGTTCGCCAGAATGTTGACGCCTTCAACCATCTTGGCGCGCGCTGCGTCGCCGAATACTACGTCTTTTGCTGCCATGTTGTGTTCTCCAGTGGAATGTTAAGTGGGGATGCGGACCAATTACTTGGTAACGATCGCCATGATGTCTTCTTCGCGCATCACCAGCAGTTCCTGGCCGTCCATCTTGACAGCCTGGCCGGCGTATTTGCCGAACAGAACGCGGTCGCCGACTTTCACTTCCAGAGCGCGGACTTTGCCGTCTTCGGATACTTTGCCATTGCCTACAGCCAGGACTTCACCTTGGTCTGGTTTCTCAGCAGCTGCATCAGGGATGATCAGGCCGGACGCAGTCTTGGTTTCCTGGTCGAGACGTTTGACGATAACGCGATCGTGCAAAGGGCGAAGGTTCATACAAAACTCCTTAATTTAACAATGGTGACTGGCAAGTCAGATGGCTTGTTAGCACTCTCTGACATTGAGTGCCAATTATAGGGACGGGTTGGGGGTATTTCAAGGCACGGCACGCTTGTGTGCGCAAAATTGGGTTGATATGGAACAAATATCGGCTTCAATATTATTTAATTGATATTGTTTTTGAGTCGATGCACCGTAAGCTGATATTGGTTTTTAGAGCGATCGGGAGGCGGTATGAGCAATTTTCTACCACTCGTCAGCGGCGAGAAAGTCGATTGGGCGCTGCGGGCTGTGAGCGTTGATGAGCGAGTGATGGGGGGGCTCCCCGTTTTTCGGGGGACGCGAGTTCCCATTGATTTTGTGCTGGCTTCAGTCGAGGAGGGCATCGATTTTGATAGGTTGAAGAATTCCTATCCTTTTCTGACTACTAAGCTGATTGAGGCGGCAATGATATATGCGCAGATTCTGCCCCGTCGTGCCCCGCCTCGGCGGGTTGACGATGTCCCTCCTGGCTGGACACTCATCAGTAGTAAGATTGTTCGTCCTGCCCGTGGATGAACGAGCGCCTTCTCATTGATGAGTGCCTATCGCCAGAACTGGTTTCGGTCGCGCGGGCTGCGGGGTATGAAGCCACATGCTCTCGTGATCGTGGGCTGCTTGGTCTATATGACTGGGACTTGGTGAAGTTTGTTGTTTCCGAGGATTTCACACTAGTCACGAGCAATGCTAAGGATTTTCGTGGGCAAGAACGCGGTCGCTGTGGCGGACTTTATGCGCAAGTGGAAATTCATGCAGGCTTGATCTGTTTGACGCCCTGTCACGGCATGGCATTGACGCTCCAGAAGGAACTTTTTGGCTACGCATTGGCTGCACTTGTCGAACTTCCTGATTTGATCAACCGCGTGTTGGAAGTATTTGAAGGGGAGGGCGGAGTTGTCACAATTGTTAGCTATGAACTTCCTGCATCCTCCATTTGAGGGTAGGCGACTCCGCTAATAACAGTTGGTTCGATGCAAAGAAAATAGATCAAAACCTCGACCCCGCGCCGGATTCGGTTGACGCCGAATCGCGCGCTCCCTATAGTGGTGGGATGATTTCCGATTTCCAAGAACTTTCCGACAAAATCGACCAGCTGGCAGAGATGACCCAGGCCCTGCGCCGGGAAAATGCCCAGCTGCGCCAAGCCAATGCCGCCCTGGTGGTGGAAAACCTCGGTTACCAGAAACGCCTGGCGGAAGCAGCCACGCGCGTTGAGGCGCTGCTCGAGCAGGTGCCCGACCTGGATGGCGAAGCTGAAGATCACGACGGCTTGCCAGATCACGAGGACGCACAATGATCCAGATCGACGTCAGCATCATGGGCCAGCCCTATCGCCTGGCCTGCAAGGAAGACGAAGAGCGCGCCCTGCGCGAAGCAGCCGCTTTCCTCGACAAGAAAATGTGCAGCATCCGCGACGCCGGCAAGATCAAGGGCACCGACCGTATCGCTGTGATGGCGGCGCTGGGTGTGGCGGCGGAATTCCTGTCGGTGAAGGCCACCGGTCCGCTGTCGGACATGTCTCTGCTCGAAGTGCAGACCCGCATCAGCGCCATGCACAAAGTGCTGGACAGTGCGCTCACGCCACAAGAAGCGTTGTTTTAATTTGCGCTTTTAATTTGTGTTTGCGTCTTCCATCGGCGAAGACAAAAGAGTAAACTGCGTTCACCCTGCAGTGTTCGCGATTTGCCATATATTCCTTGAACCATTTATGTGCACCGGTCGCGGGAATTTGTTTGATGGGCGTGAGCGTCGCTTGACCGATGAACCCGAAATTGAACTAACTGCGACCACCTTGAACCATCAGGTTCGGGATGCCGGCATAACGGCACAGGCGGGGTACTTACACTAGCGGTTGCGT
>Ga0213872_10001055_pt1 | contig 19163 bp, 17 predicted proteins | sample VelepicomBERX_R2_FD_160071 | JGI IMG/M metagenome (GOLD analysis project Ga0213872, IMG submission 160071) | Rhizosphere microbial communities from Vellozia epidendroides in rupestrian grasslands, the National Park of Serra do Cipo, Brazil - RX_R2 | ecosystem: Host-associated > Plants > Roots >...
CGTGCCCATTTTTCTTGCTATTCGGGCTGCCGCCGGGCCGACGCTTATGAATCACATCCGCAATTTCTCCATCATCGCCCACATCGACCACGGTAAATCGACCTTGGCCGACCGCTTCATCCAGTTTTGTGGAGGCCTCGAAGCGCGTGAAATGAGCGAACAGGTGCTCGACTCGATGGATATCGAGAAGGAGCGCGGCATTACCATCAAGGCACAGACCGCTGCGCTGCACTACAAGGCGCGGGATGGTCAGGTTTACAACCTGAACCTGATCGACACCCCCGGTCACGTCGACTTCAGCTATGAAGTGAGCCGCAGTCTCGCCGCTTGTGAAGGTGCGCTGCTGGTCGTTGATGCCTCGCAAGGTGTCGAAGCGCAAACCGTTGCCAATTGCTACACCGCCATTGAGCAGGGTGTGGAGGTGGTTGCAGTATTGAACAAGATCGATCTGCCGGCCGCTGAGCCAGAGCGTGTGATCGAAGAAATCGAAGATATCGTTGGCATTGAGGCGGTCGACGCGGTGCGCGCCTCGGCCAAGAACGGGATCGGCATCGAAGACATTCTGGAAACTGTTGTCGCGCGCATCCCGGCACCGGGCGGAAATCCGGATGGCCCCTTGAAGGCGCTGATCATCGACTCCTGGTTCGACAATTACGTCGGCGTTGTGATGCTGGTGCGGGTGGTGGACGGCGTAGTGAAGCCCAAGGACAAGCTGCTGTTCATGTCGACCAAGGCGCAGCATCTGTGCGAACAGGTTGGCGTATTCACGCCGAAGTCGCTCCAGCGCGATACGCTGCGTGCGGGTGAAGTGGGCTTCATCATCGCCGGTATCAAGGAGCTGGCATCGGCCAAGGTCGGCGATACGATCACGACGGTGCAGAAACCTGCAACCGAGGCCTTGCCTGGCTTCAAGGAAGTGAAGTCGCAGGTGTTCGCAGGGCTCTACCCGGTTGAGTCGCACGATTACGATGCGCTGCGCGACAGCCTTGAGAAGCTCAAGTTGAACGACGCTTCGCTGCATTTCGAGCCTGAAGTCTCACAAGCACTGGGTTTTGGCTTCCGCTGCGGCTTCCTGGGTCTCTTGCACCTTGAGATCGTGCAGGAGCGTCTTGAGCGCGAATTCGATATGGACCTGATTACCACCGCGCCGACGGTGGTGTATCAAGTTCTGATGAAAGACGGCGACCTGATTGAAGTCGAAAACCCGTCACGATTGCCCGAGCTCGGCAAGATCGAGGAAATCCGAGAGCCGATCATCACAGCGACCATTCTGGTACCGCAGGATTATGTCGGTGCCGTGATGACGCTGTGTAACCAGAAGCGCGGTGCTCAGCGCAATATGCAGTATATGGGCCGTCAGGTCATGCTGACCTACGATCTGCCCATGGCCGAAGTTGTGATGGACTTTTTCGACAAGCTGAAGTCGGTATCGCGTGGTTACGCCTCGCTGGATTACGATTTCAAGGAATTCCGCGCGGATGACCTCGTCAAGTTGGACGTGCTCGTCAACTCGGAGAAGGTCGATGCGTTAAGCCTGATTGTGCATCGAGGGACCAGCGTCTATCGCGGCCGCGAACTCGTGTCCAAGATGCGTGAACTGATCCCGCGCCAAATGTTCGATATCGCCATCCAGGCGGCCATTGGCGCTCACATCATCGCGCGTGAAACGGTGAAAGCCATGCGCAAGGACGTGCTGGCCAAATGCTACGGCGGTGATATCTCGCGGAAGAAGAAGCTGCTTGAGAAGCAAAAGGCGGGCAAGAAGCGGATGAAACAGGTAGGGAATGTGGAGATTCCACAAGAGGCCTTCCTGGCGATTCTGCAGGTCAGCGACAAGTAATATGAACCTCATGGAAAATCAAAACGCATGAACTGGACTTATCTGGCAGCAGCTGCTTTGGTTGTGGGTATCATCCTGATTTGGCGTACCAGTCGTGTTACCGCGCCGGTGCTTGATGCGGAACAAATGCCTGAGACGGGTCTTTGGGGTTACTTCCTTGTGCTGATCGGGACCTGGGGCGTGCTATCGATGTTCGCCAACCCGAGCGATTTATTCTTCGTCATCATGATGGTGGCTGCTGTGCTGGCCGGTATTGCCAAGCTAAGAGGATACAAGGCGAAGGATGGCACCAAGCCGATGCCGCTGTGGGCCGCCTTTGGTTTTTCGAATGCCCTGGTACTGGCACTGATTGGCGTAGGCAAGACCTTTGTTGTGGAGCCGATGCAGATTCCTTCGAGCTCCATGCGGCCTGGCCTGATCGTCGGGGACTTTATCCTGATCAACAAGTTTGCCTACGGTGTTCGCATCCCTTTTCTGAATGAGGCGGTTGTTCCTGTCGGCAAACCGCAGCGTGGCGACGTTGTTGTCTTCCGCTTTCCTGAAGATACAAAGACCAACTTCATTAAGCGCGTCATCGGTTTGCCTGGTGACAAGATCGAATATCGCAACAAGCAACTCACTATCAACGATAACAAGATCGATAGCGTGCCGGTGGGTGAATACAAGTATGTCGATGACGGCGGCGGCAGCATTTCGGCCGTGGTCATGGAAGAGACTTTCAGCGGTAAGCTGCATCGCACTCTGAACGAAACAGGTAAGCCGACCTTGAATCCGCTGGCAGTTCACGACTTTCCGCATCGCGAAGGTTGCCAGCATGACGAGTCGGGCTTTGTCTGCACGGTTCCGCAAGGCGAATATCTGATGCTGGGTGACAATCGCGACAACAGCAATGACGGCCGCTATTGGGGCTTCGTGCAAGACAATCAGCTGGCGGGCAAGGCCTTCATGATCTGGATGAATCTGCACGAGCCAAGTCGCATTGGCACGATGATCCGCTAAACTGGCAGCATGAAATCAAGTAGGGGCGGCCTGCGTCACGCCAAATGCCAGGCTAGTGCTTTATTGTCGCAATCACTCTTCCATTTGAGAGGCGCTCATGCGTAAGCAACGTGGTCTAAGTCTGATCAATCTGATTCTGTGGGCTGTAGTGGTAGGTTTTATCGCCTTGGTCGGCTTGAAGTTGGTTCCCGTTTATACAGAATATTTCGGCCTTAAGTCCGCGTTGAACGCCTTGGTGAAGGAAAAGGCGGGGGCTCCTTTGTCTGAAGTCCGCGAAGGCTTCTTGCATCGTGCCGAAATTGAAAATATCACCTCGGTGAAAGCGGACGATTTGGACATCCAGCAAGACAAGTCCGGCACGTCCATCTCGGTCAAATACCAGAAGGTGGTGCCGTTGATTGCCAACGTCAGTCTATTGTTCGACTTCGAAGCTTCGGCGCATCACGGCGAGGCGGCTCAATAAAGTGGCAGAACAAGTAGACGGGCTCGAAAGAGTCCTGGGGTATCAATTCAAGGATGCCGGATATCTTCGCCAGGCGCTGACCCATCGTAGCTACGGTGTGCCGCATAACGAGCGCCTGGAGTTTCTGGGTGACGGCGTCCTCAACGCAGTGGTTGCACGGCTTTTGTTTGATGCGTTTCCTGACCGCACCGAAGGCGAGCTATCGCGCCTGCGCGCAAGCCTCGTCAAGAAGGAAACGTTGGCTGAGTTGGCGGTCGAGCTTCGGATCGGGGAGTCCTTGCGTCTGGGTGATGGCGAGGCGCGTAGCGGTGGGTATCAACGCCCGTCGATTCTGGCGGATGCGCTGGAAGCGCTGTTTGCTGCCGTGTTTCTCGATAGCAATTTCGACGCGGCGCGCGACGTGATCGCGCGTTTGATCAACCCGAAGATCCTCGCGCTCGACCCTGAGACCCACGGCAAAGACAATAAGACCAAGTTGCAGGAATGGCTGCAGGCGCGCCATCGCAGCCTGCCGAAATATGCCATCGTGAGCCAGCAAGGTGAGGCGCACGATCAGCATTTTGTAGTCGAGTGCACGGTGGAAGCGTACGATCTTCATACGCGTGGTGAAGGCGCGAGCCGGCGTGCGGCAGAGCAAGAGGCCGCCGCCAATGCGTTGGCCATCCTTCCTTCAACACAAACCAAAAAAGGGGCGAAGCGATGAGCTTTCATACCGGATTCATCGCGATCGTTGGACGCCCCAATGTGGGCAAGTCCACATTGCTTAATCGCCTGATCGGACAGAAGATCAGTATCGTATCGCGTAAGGCCCAAACGACCCGGCATCGGATTACCGGTATCCGGACTGATCCGGATGCGCAGTATGTGTTTGTCGATACACCCGGCTTTCAGACCAAATTCAAAAGCGCGCTAAATGACGCCATGAATCGCGGCGTGACGACCACGCTCGCGGATGTCGATGTCGTGCTCTTCGTGATCGAGGCGGGTAAATTCGATCCCCGTGATGCGGCGGTACTGAAGCTGCTGCCCGCCCATCGCCCGGTGATCCTGGTGATCAACAAGGCTGACTTGGTCAAAGACAAGGCGCAATTGCTGCCCTTCATGGCCGAAGTTGCCAAGCAGTTCAACTATCACGCGATCGTACCGGTTTCGGCGCAGAAGATAATGAAGGTCGATGTATTGCTCGATGCCATCCGCCCGTTGCTGCCCGAAGGCGAACCGATGTACGAGGAAGATCAGGTCACCGATCGCAGTGAGCGTTTCCTTGCGGCCGAATTGATCCGAGAAAAGATCTTTCGCCTCGTCGGCGATGAGTTGCCGTACTCCACTGCTGTCGAAATTGAAAAGTTCGAGGAAGAGGGCGAGCTGCGCCGTATTCATGCAGCCATCTTGGTAGATCGGGATGCACAAAAGGCCATCATCATTGGCAAAGGCGGTGAGCGCTTGAAAGAGATCTCCACACAGGCGCGCACGGACATGGAAAAGCTGTTCGACGCCAAGGTGTTTCTCGAAGTCTGGGTCAAGGTCAAGAGTGGCTGGGCAGACGACACCCGTATGCTGCGCCAATTCGGTTACGAGTAAGGCATGGCGGCTGGCTTTGCCGGAAACAAGCATCGAGTCGAGGCGGCAGACGCCTGGCTGCTGCATAGCTATCCATACAAAGAAACCAGCCTGATCATTGACGTGGTGTCGCGCGATTACGGTCGCGTGTCGCTTGTGGCGCGTGGTGCACGACGCCCCATGTCTGCCCTGCGTGGCTGCTTGATGGCGTTTCAGCCGCTGTCCTTGTCCTGGTTCGGTGCGGGCGAATTGAAGACGCTCCATGCTGCAGAGTGGCAAGGCGGCGTACCGCAATTGAATGGGCTGCCGCTGATCTGCGGCTTCTATCTCAATGAGCTGCTGCTCAAGTTGCTGCCGCATGATGATCCTCACGATCGCTTGTTCCAGGCCTACGATCAGGCTGTGCGAAGGCTTGCCCATCCTCGTTGCGAAGTCGAACCGATCTTGCGTATCTTTGAACTCAGTCTGATTCGTGAACTCGGTTATGGGTTTGCGTTAGATCGGGATGCAAACGGTCATCCAATTGCGCCTGATGCGCGTTATCAATTTATCGGCGAGCGCGGTTTGTTGCCTGTCGTGGATCGCGCAAACCCAGGTGAGTCATCCCTGGTAGGCTCAACACTGCTAAATATGGCCGCCGGTCGGTTCGACGACCCGCAGACGGCTGTACAGGCCAAGCAAATGATGCGGACCTTGCTTGGGGGGTTGCTGGGCGATACACCGCTTCACACCCGCAAGCTGTTGCGCGATTTGCACAGACTCTAAGGATTAAGCGTAATATGCTCTTGGCATTAGTGGGCCAGCGTAAGGCTGCCACAGCATGATTTTCGGTATCGGTACCGATCTGGTTGAAATTCAACGCATTCGCGATGCTTATGACAAGCATCGAGAGCGTTTTCTGGCTAGATTGCTGTCGGCGCAGGAGCGGATTGAATGCGCTGCGATGAGTGACCCTGGTCCCTATCTTGCGAAGCGCTGGGCGGCCAAGGAAGCCTTTGCCAAGGCGCTCGGCACGGGCATTCGTCCGCCTGTGGCGCTGGCGGGCATGACGGTGACGCATGATGTTTTGGGAAAGCCGATATTCGAGTTTGATGCGGCCATCGAGGCCTGCCTTGTGGACAAGTCGATTACCGCTGTCCATTTGTCGTTGAGTGACGAGCGTACGTCGGCACTGGCCTTTGTGGTCCTGGAGTGCACGTAGTACATTGATTCAACGCTGGTGCAAGTGCACCGTTCATCGGCGCCTTGCTCGCGAACCAACAACACCGGGGGTACTGAATGATTGCGATTGAGCACAAGGCGCACTGCATACTGGCAGCTGTAGCCGGGGAATTTACCCTGGCCGACTATCAGGAATTCGAGCAGAGCGTGATGTACGAACTGAAATTCCACGGCCGGCCCAACCTGATGTTCGATCTGACCGAAATGTTGGGTTATACGCTCGATGTGGTATGGGAAGAGATTCGTTTCAGCCGTGAACATCGTTCCGACTTCGGCAAGATCGCGGTCGTAACTACGGACCAGTGGGCCACCTGGGCGACCTGGGTTGCTCAATTATTCGTCGACAGCGATGTCGAAGTCTTTACGGACGCAGCGAGCGCCGAAGGCTGGTTGCTCGACGCGGCACCTGTTACGCCATAAGAGCCCATCATGCGCAGGCTGTTTGAATCGCTGTCCGGCATCGTCAAGCGCGATGTAGATCCATTGGCTGACCCCAAGGCGGCGTTGGCCTGGATGCGCGAGTTGAAGCAGGAGCAAGACATCACCGGTCAACTGGATGCGGTGCGCGCCTTGATCGCGACGATGGATACCCGCCCGGCGCCTGGTCTTGACTGCCTGCGTGCCTTGTTTGTTATCGATGAGCAGATCCAGCCGACCTACGAGCTGGTCAAGCAGCAGTACATCCAGAATCCGCGCGCGGGCAAAGCGATCGAAGAGCGGCTGTGGGATGCCATCGTGGGCTTGGCGCGCGGTATGCTCAATGCCTACCATCCTTTCGTTCGCTTGGAGAACCCGCGGCCGGAGGAAGAGGCGGGCTTTCACCAAGCCAGCGCAATGCTGTTTGCACGCGCATTGCGCTACGTCGGCATCCAGGTCAAATGGCATTTCTTCCGTTTCCAGGCGCCGTCCTCTGCGCTGTGGTCGACCATCAATCAGCTTTATCGGCTGGCGGAAGTCAGTGGTGTCGATAGCGACCCTTTCCCCTTATACCCAGGGCCAGATGTATCGCCAACCTCGTGTGCCGATGAGTTCATTCGCATACAGATGCTGGCGACGCTGAATAACGGCAACTTCAATCTGCGGCAATTCGACTGGGCTGATCGGTGGTTGGCGGGTTGGTCGCGCTATATCCAGGTTGAGCGAAAATATCGCGACGGTATCCACCAGTTCTGCATTAACCTTGCTGAGCCAACCGGCCCCGCCAAGATTCATGACGCCGTTGAAGGCGAAATGATGCGTTTTTGGGGTGTAGCCGAGCTTTTGGCTGAAATGAATCGGATCATGCGGCAGTTGGAGGCGGGCAATTCGCCGACCCGGCTGAACCTGGGCGACGATGCTCGAATGCCGGCCTGTCTGGATTTTCTGAGGCAACTCGAAATTCTCTGGTCACGCGAGCGCAGCCAACAGGCGCATCGCAGCCAGCGTACTCGCGTCAGTAAGTTGGTTCAGGTCGCGAGCGGCTTGACGCTGATCTTCTCGGCCGTCCGTATCGACGATGAGCGTACTATGGCGCGCGCTACAGCCCGCCATGCGCCGGATGCAGACGAAGTCATGGACATGAAGCTGTATGGTTACGTTACCGACCGGACCAAACATAAGCTTGCGACCATGCAGTCGCGCAACCACGCCTACGTGAGCAAGGCCAAGACCATCGAGCACGACGACTGGGTCATCGAGAACGAATCCGAAGGTGGATTTGGGGCGGTGCTGCCGATAGAAGGGCATGACTGGGTGCGGCTCGGCGTATTGCTTGCGCTGCGTAACGACGAGAACTCAAATTGGATGATCGCTGTTGTGCGTCGGCTCAACCGCCTGAGTGCGCAGCAGCTGTATGCCGGTGTGCAGATCCTGAGTAGTACACCTGTGGCCGTCAGCATGAAGTCGCAGGAAGCAGATCGCAATGCACCACCGGCCATTGAGGGAATCGATACCATTGGTCTCGTGGTGCCGAAGAGTGGTCTCTACGTGCCGTATATCTCGGGCACCACGCGGGCCAACAGCCTGATCATGCATGCGTCGGATTATGCGATGGGGCGCTTATATCAGGTGGTGGCGCGGGATAAGTCCTTTGTCGTGCGTGTCGGCGAGACGCTGGAGAAAGGGCCGGACTGGATTTGGGTGCTGGTGGAGCTGATGCGCCGCGACGCATGAAAATGACTCGTATTGCACGATGACAAAACAAAACGGACCCGTGGGTCCGTTTTGTTTTGTATCCGGCTGGCGATGTGCGGCCAGCCAGGATGCTCGCGAGCTAGGATCAGCCCAGCAGGTGCGCAACGCCTGCGCGCTCTTCCTCGAGCTCGGCCAGCGTGTGATTCATGCGCTCGCGCGAGAACTCGTCGATCTCGAGTCCGGCAATACGGGTGTATTCGCCGTTGGCGCAGGTGACGGGCACACCGTACATCACGCCTTCAGGAATGCCGTAGGAACCATCCGACGGAATGCCCATGGTGACCCACTTGCCGTTCGTGCCCAGCACCCAGTCGTGGATGTGATCAATGGCGGCATTGGCAGCCGAGGCCGCCGACGACAGGCCACGTGCTTCGATGATGGCACCGCCACGCTTGCCGACCTTCGGGATGAAGGTGTCGCGGTTCCAGGCTTCATCGTTGATCTTGGCCTTGAGCGATGCGCCGCCTACGGTTGCGAAACGGTAGTCTGGGTACATCGTCGGGCTGTGGTTGCCCCACACGATCAGCTTGTCGATATCGGCTACGGCAACCGATGCCTTGTCGGCCAGTTGCGACAGGGCGCGGTTGTGATCGAGACGCAGCATCGCGGTAAAGTTCTTGGCTGGCAGATCCGGTGCCGACTTCATGGCGATGTAGGCATTGGTGTTGGCTGGATTGCCGACAACCAGTACCTTCACATCACGGCTGGCGACCTTGTTCAGCGCTGCGCCCTGTGCGGTGAAAATCTTGGCGTTCTCGAGCAACAGGTCCTTGCGTTCCATGCCTGGACCGCGTGGGCGGGCGCCAACCAAAAGGGCGATGTCCACATCCTTGAAGGCGACCAGGGGATCATCCGTCCCAACCATGCCGGCCAGCAGCGGGAATGCGCAGTCTTCCAGCTCCATCATCACGCCCTTCAGGGCTGCTTGCGCCTTTTCCATCGGCAATTCGAGCATTTGCAGGATCACGGGCTGATCCTTGCCCAGCATTTCACCGGATGCGATACGGAACAACAGGCTGTAACCAATCTGGCCGGCGGCGCCGGTCACGGCAACGCGAACGGGTTTTTTCATGGAGAAGGCTCCTGGAAGTCGTGGGGAGTGGACGATGGCTATCGGTGATCCAAAATGGGCCAACAAGCCGTCACACCGTCTTTGTCGCACAGAGGGCCGATTGAGTTCAATGCATGATCCGACTCGATCTGGTTTGCCGCAGTGCAACGACGAAGATGAGTCTAGCATTTCGGTCTTGCTAGCGCACCCGCTTACTGCAAATTTTGCGAGAATATTGCAGTGCAGTCATATGTCTTATATAAGAGCTTGATGGACATTGACGAACGAACGGCGTATAAAGCGGGGAGCCCAAAAAGGAATAGATAACCGCATGGCGTTTCCATCCGATCGCACCCCGCATGGCGCATTGGGCCGGCAACCGCTTTACGCGCAGGTGCGCGAGCGGATTGTCGCGGCGATCGAGTCCGGCGAATGGGATGCGGGTGAGGCTTTACCCAGCGAGTTCGAGTTGGCTGATCGCTTCGGCGTGAGTCAGGGGACCGTGCGCAAGGGCTTGGATGCCCTGGTGGCGGAGGGCGTACTCCGGCGCCGGCAAGGTTTGGGTACCTTCGTTGCGGCAGTTGACGATGATTGGGGCAGGGCGCTGCCATTTGGTGCGCGCCAGCCGATTGAGGCGACGGTTGAGCTGCTCTCATGCTCCCGCGTCAACGGTGGTGAAGCGGCAGAAGCGCTGGAGCTGCGCCCCGGTGCGCCACTGATCAGCGTGGTGCGTCTGGTGCGGGTGTTGAACGAGCCGTTTGCTGTGATCGAGAGCGCGGTGTCGCTTGAGCGCTTCGAGGGGCTCGATGCGCGCCGTATCCGGCAGGCAGATTGCAATCTTCGTGCGGTATGGTGGCGCGAATTTGGTTTACGCGTGCAATCGCGATCACCTGTGTTTCGTGCGGTGCGCGCGGCGCGGGAAGAGGCTCGCATTCTGGGGGTTAGCCTTGATGCGCCTCTGCTTGAGGTCAGTGCTATTGCTGAGGCCATGGGTGGTGGCCCGGTCGAGTGGAGTGTTTCCCGCTGCCGGACAGATCAATATGCCTATAGTGTGGATGGTGGTTGAATCGCGCGTCGCAACTGCTGAATAAGTGTGCAGGCGCCAGAATGTGCGGCTGGATTTGCTAGAATCGAAAGGATTTGTCCCTTTCGGACGTCAGTTTCATTGGGGTCGGACGTTGCGGCCCAGGTCAATCAACAAAGGAAATTGTCATGGAGAAAACGCGCCCCAAGCATCTTGATCTCCCGAAGATCAGGCTTCCGCTGCCCGGCATCGTCTCGATTCTGCATCGCGTCAGCGGCGCGCTGATGTTTGTTGCCATCCCGGTGGCGCTTTGGCTGCTGGCCGGCTCGCTCAGCAGCGAAGCCAGCTACGATGCTTTCCGTGGCTTTATTTCCCACCCCATCGTCAAGCTGGGTTTGATTGCCCTCTTGTGGGCTTTCTTGCACCACGCCTGCGCAGGTGTTCGTTTCCTTCTGCTTGATGCCCACCGTGGCACCGAGCTCGCTACTGCACGTGCGACGGCTCAGGCTGTGCTCGTCGTCAGCCTGTTGCTCACCGTCATCATCGGAGGTGTCCTGTGGTAAATCGCCATGTGATTGGCGCGCACTATGGCTTGCGCGATTGGTTGTTGCAACGCATTACCGCCGTGGTGATGCTGGTTTATGCCGTGGGTCTCGTTGCCTTGGTCTTCTGCGCCGCTGGCGCGAGTTATGAAGGCTGGAAGTCGCTGTTTGCCGAGACGTGGGTACGTGTATTCACTACCGTGACCGTACTGGCGCTCTTGCTGCATGCCTGGGTCGGCGTGCGCGATATCTGGATGGACTACATCCAGCCGCTCGGTATTCGGTTGACCATGCATGTGCTCACCATCCTGTGGTTGGTCGGCAGCTTTGTTTACGCGATTAAAGTAGTGTGGGGTGTCTAATGGCGAACGTCGCTAAGCGTCAATTCGATGCAGTTATCGTGGGTGCTGGCGGTGCCGGCCTGCGTGCCGCACTGCAGCTGTCCGAAGCCGGCCTCAAGACAGCCGTGCTGTCCAAGGTATTCCCGACCCGTTCGCACACGGTTGCGGCGCAGGGCGGTATTTCCGCTGCGCTCGGCAATGTGCAGGAAGACCGTTGGGAATGGCATATGTACGATACGGTCAAGGGTTCTGACTGGCTCGGCGACCAGGATGCCATTGAGTTCATGTGCAAGGCCGCACCAGAGGCGGTGATCGAGCTCGAACACTTCGGCATGCCGTTCGACCGCGTCGATTCCGGCCGTATCTATCAGCGTCCTTTTGGCGGCCATACCGCCAATTTTGGCGAGAAGCCCGTGCAGCGCGCTTGTGCAGCGGCCGACCGTACCGGCCACGCGCTGCTGCACACCCTGTACCAACGCAACGTACGCGCCAACACCCAGTTCTTTGTGGAATGGATGGCGCTCGACCTGATCCGCGACGAAGACGGTGATGTGGTCGGCGTGACCGCGCTGGAAATGGAAACCGGTGAAGTCTACGTGCTGCACGCCAAGGCAGTGCTGTTCGCCACGGGTGGCGCAGGCCGTATCTACGCCGCCTCGACCAATGCCTTCATCAATACGGGTGACGGCCTCGGCATGTGTGCCCGTGCTGGCATCCCGCTGGAAGACATGGAATTCTGGCAATTCCACCCGACCGGTGTGGCAGGCGCGGGCGTGCTGATTACCGAAGGCGTACGCGGCGAAGGCGGTATTCTGCTGAACGCCAACGGCGAGCGCTTCATGGAACGCTACGCGCCGACGCTGAAGGACTTGGCGCCACGTGACTTCGTGTCGCGCTGCATGGCGCTGGAAGTGCTGGAAGGCCGCGGCGCTGGCAAGAACAAGGACCACGTGCTGCTGAAGCTCGATCACCTTGGCCCGGATGTGATCAACCATCGCCTGCCCTCGATTCGCGAAATCGCGATCAAGTTCGCTGGTGTTGATCCGATCAAGGAACCGATTCCAGTCATCCCGACGACCCACTACCAAATGGGCGGTATTCCGACCAACTACCATGGCGAAGTGATCGTGCCGCAGGGCGATAACCCTGAAGTGCGCGTCAATGGCTTCTACGCCGCCGGTGAGTGCGCTTGCGCTTCGGTGCACGGCGCAAACCGCCTTGGCACCAACTCGCTGCTCGACCTCGTGGTGTTCGGTAAGTCGGCTGGCGACGCAATGATCGACTTCATCAAGCGCGAACGCACGGTACACAAGCCGCTGCCGGCCAATGCCGCCGACTACAGCCTGAGCCGCATTGCGCGCCTCGAAGGCCAAAAGAACGGCGAAGAAGTGAGCGACGTACGCACTTCCATGCAGGCGGTCATTCAATCCCGCGCTGGCGTGTTCCGTAATACCGCCAATATGGCGCTGGGTGTGAAGGAAATCGTGGAAGTGGCCGAGCGTGCCAAGCACACCCAGATCACCGACAAGTCGAAGGTCTGGAACACCGCGCGTGTCGAAGCCCTGGAGCTCGATAACCTGATCGAAGCCGCAGTCGCCACGATGATGGCTGCCGACGCACGTAAGGAGTCGCGCGGTGCGCACTCGCACGACGACTTTACCAAGCGCGACGACGATAACTGGATGAAGCACTCGCTGTTCTACACCCAGGATCGCAGCTTCAAGTACAAGCCAGTGCATACCAAGCCGCTGACCGTCGAATACATCCCGCCTAAGGAACGCACGTTCTAATCGGACGCGCTGGAGATAGTCCATGAAGATGCAATTCAAGATTTACCGCTACAACCCCGATGTCGACGCGAAGCCCTATATGAAGGACTACGAAGTCGAGTTGGAACCGAGCGACAAGAAGCTGCTCGATGCCCTGGTTCGCCTCAAGATCGTCGACGATAGCCTGTCGTTCCGCCGTTCTTGCCGTGAAGGCGTCTGCGGCTCGGACGCGATGAACATCAATGGCAAGAACGGCCTCGCCTGCGTGACTGACATTGCCAGCCTGAAGCAACCCGTCGAAATCCGCCCGCTGCCCGGCCTGCCGGTGATCCGCGATCTGATCGTCGACATGACGCAGTTCTTCAAGCAGTACAACTCGATCAAGCCGTACGTGATCAACGACACGGTGCCGCCTGAGCACGAGCGCCTGCAGAGCCCGAAGGATCGTGAAGAGCTGGATGGCCTTTACGAGTGCATTCTGTGCGCCTGTTGCTCGACATCGTGCCCGTCGTTCTGGTGGAACCCGGACAAGTTCGTCGGCCCTGCCGGCCTCTTGGCGGCCTACCGCTTCATTGCCGATACCCGCGATACCGCAACGAATGAGCGTCTGGATAATCTCGAAGATCCATACCGCCTGTTCCGCTGCCACACGATCATGAATTGTGTGGACGTGTGCCCGAAACACCTGAATCCGACGCGTGCGATCGGCAAGATCAAGGAACTCATGGTGAAGCGCATTGCCTGATTACGGGCAATGTCTGGAACCGTATAAATCATGTTTACCCAAGCGGATAAAAATCGACTCCGCTGGCGTTCGCGGCGGGGGCTCTTGGAACTGGATATCGTGTTCGAGCGTTTTCTCGAACACGATTTCGACCAGCTGAGTGCCACCGACCTCGACGCCTACCAGGATTTGTTGATGTTGCCGGATAACGACCTGCTGGACCTGGTGGACGGCAAGACGGATACCAAAGAGCCAAGGTTTACCCCACTGGTTGCAAGGTTGCGGTACTGGTTAGGTCAAGGCTCGAACACTGTTTGAATCGCAACCCGATGGCAGGCAGGAAAAAGTGCCGAGAAGCAGGACAATTTGAAGGGTTCGACTGCGCTTGCCGCTAACCGGTGGGCGCATTACCAGGACATAAATTCAGGAGCAATACCACATGGCTGACACGACTAAAAAAGTCACGCTGACCTACAACGATGGTCAAAGCACTGTTGAACTGCCCGTGCTCTCGGGTACGCTCGGTCCGGATGTCGTTGATATCCGCGCGTTCGGCAAGACCGGCATGTTCACGCACGACCCTGGCTTCCTGTCTACCTCCAGCTGCGAATCGAAGATTACCTTCATCGACGGCGACCTGGGCCAGCTGTACTACCGTGGCTACCCGATCGAGCAGTTGGCTGAAAACAGCGACTACCTCGAAGTCTGCTACCTGCTGCTGAATGGCGAACTGCCGACTGCCGAGCAGAAGAAGCAATTCGACTACACGGTCATGCGCCATAACATGCTGCATGACCAGATTCACAATTTTTTCCGTGGCTTCCGTCGCGATGCACACCCGATGGCGGTGATGGTCGGTGTGGTAGGTGCGTTATCGGCTTTCTACCACGACTCGCTCGATATCAACGACCCGCGCCATCGCGAAGTCGCTGCATTCCGCCTGATCGCCAAGCTTCCGACGATTGCTGCACAAGCCTACCGCTACAACCGCGGTCTGCCACTGAGCTACCCGAAGGCAGGTCTGAGCTACGCCGAGAACTTCCTGCATATGATGTTCTCGACCCCGGTCAGCGACTACCAGGTGAACCCGGTGCTGGCCAAGGCGCTGGATCGCATCTTCACGCTGCATGCCGACCACGAGCAGAACGCCTCGACCTCGACGGTGCGTCTGTCGGGCTCGTCGGGCGCTAACCCGTTTGCCTGTATCGCGGCTGGTATCGCTTGCCTGTGGGGCCCGTCGCACGGTGGCGCCAACGAAGCCGTGCTCAAGATGCTGGATGAGATCGGCGATGTTGAGAAGGTGGCCGAATTCATGGAAGGCGTGAAGGACAAGCGCTACAAGCTGATGGGCTTCGGCCACCGCGTTTACAAGAACATGGACCCGCGCGCCGCCATCATGAAAGAGACCTGCGACGAAGTGCTGAACGAGCTGGGCCTGCACAACGATCCGAAGTTCAAGCTCGCCATGGCGCTCGAAAAGATCGCCCTGGAAGACCCGTACTTCATCGAGCGCAAGCTGTACCCGAACGTCGACTTCTACTCCGGCATCGTGTTGTCGGCTATCGGCATCCCGGTCTCCATGTTCACGCCGATCTTCGCATTGGCGCGCACCGTGGGCTGGATCTCGCACTGGAACGAAATGATTGCCGACCCAGGCATGAAGATCGGCCGTCCGCGCCAGTTGTACACCGGTTCTACGCGCCGCGATTACGTCGCCATCGACAAGCGCAAGTAAGCCGTCCGACCCCTGTCCCTCCCGCGAGGGCAGGGGGCTGTTTCACTGTTTGATCGCCTCAGCACACCGGGGCTGTTTTGCCCAAGCGCAGCAGCACACAAGATCCGAAGGGACATCGTTATGATGCAGACCTTGCAAAGCCACTCTTACCTGTTTGGCGGCAACGCGCCGTTCATCGAGGAACTGTACGAGCAGTACCTCGCCGACCCTCAATCCGTCTCCCGCGAATGGCGTGATTACTTCGACCGGCTGCAGCAGGCGCCTGGCGCCAGCGGCCGCGACATTCCGCGCGCACCGATTGAAGAGTCCTTCATCCAGCTCGCCAAATCGCCTCGCCAGGGCGGTATGAGCGCAGCGGCCGAATCGGTCGCGATGAAGAAACAGGTTGCCGTGCTCAAACTGATTTCGGCCTACCGTGTGTTGGGCGTGCGCGATGCCAACCTCGACCCGCTGAAGCGCCTGGAACAGCCGCAGCTGTCGGAGCTCGATCCGGCCACGCATGGCCTGACCGACGCCGACATGGCGCTGCAGTTCGACTGCGGCAGTCTCCTGGGTGGCCCCGAGCGCGATTCGCTGTCCAATATTCTCGCCCGTCTGAAGCAGACCTACTGCGGCAATCTGGGCCTGGAATACATGCACATCACGAATTCAGAGCAGAAGCACTGGATTCAAAAGCGCTTTGAAGAAGTCCGCTCGACGCCGGCCTTCAGCAAAGAAAAGAAGCTCCGCATCCTCAAGCAGATCACCGCTGCAGAGACGCTGGAGCGTTACCTGCATACCAAGTATGTCGGCCAGAAGCGTTTCTCGCTCGAAGGCGGCGAAAGCTTGATCGCGGCGATGGATCACCTGGTACAGGAATCCGGCGCGCAAGGCGTGCAGGAAATGGTGATCGGCATGGCCCACCGCGGCCGTCTGAATGTGCTGGTCAACACGCTGGGCAAAGAACCGCGCGACCTGTTCTCCGAATTCGAAGGCAAGTACACGCTGGATCTGCCCTCTGGCGACGTGAAGTACCACATGGGCTTCAGCTCGGATATCCCGACCGCAGGCGGCCCGATCCACGTGTCGCTGGCGTTCAACCCTTCGCACCTCGAAATCGTTAACCCGGTGGTGGTCGGCTCGGCCCGTGCGCGCCAACAGCGCCGCGGCGACCGTGATGGTAGCCAAGTGTTGCCCGTGCTGCTGCACGGTGACTCGGCCTTTATCGGCCTTGGCACCAACCAGGGTACGTTCAATCTGTCGCAGACCCGTGGCTACGGCGTGGGCGGCACGATCCATATCGTTATCAACAACCAGATCGGTTTCACGACCTCGGATACCCGCGACACGCGTTCGTCGCTGTACTGTACCGATATCGCGAAGATGATCGAGGCGCCGATCATCCACGTGAATGGCGATGACCCGGAAGCCGTCGTGTTCGCCATGCAGGCTGCGCTCGACTTCCGTAAGGCCTTCCACAAGGATGTGGTGGTCGACCTGGTCTGCTTCCGTAAACTGGGCCACAACGAGGGCGACGACCCGATGTTGACCCAGCCGATGATGTACAAGCGCATCGCCAAGCATCCCGGCACCCGTAAGCTTTACGCCGACCGCTTGGTCAGCGAGAACCTCTTGTCCGCTGCCGAAGCCGATGCACTGATCAAGGCTTACCGCGATGCACTCGACAAGGGCGAGCATGTCGAGCAGACCACGCTGACCGACTTCAAGCGCAGCTTCGCCATCGACTTCGCACCGTTCAAGGGTACCCACTGGGCACACCCCACTGACACGACCCTGTCTGCCGCTGAAGTCGGCCGCCTGGGCGAAAAGGTGACGCGCGTACCGGAAGGCTTCAAGACTCACCCAACGGTTGAAAAGGTCCTGGCCGCACGTCGCGAAATGGCCGCAGGCAAGCAAGCCATCGACTGGGGTATGGCCGAAACGCTGGCCTACGGCTCGCTGCTCGAAAAGGGCTTTGGCGTGCGTATCTCGGGTGAGGACTCGGGCCGCGGCACCTTCAGCCATCGCCATGCCGTGGTACACGACCAGAATCGCGAGCGTTGGGACCAAGGGACCTACGTGCCGTTGCGCAATCTGAGCGACAACCAGGGTCATTTCCTCGTCATCGACTCGATCCTGAACGAAGAAGCCGTCTTGGCTTTCGAATACGGCTACAGTTCGTCGGCACCTGATGAGCTTGTGATCTGGGAAGCCCAATTCGGCGACTTCGCCAACGGCGCCCAAGTGGTGATCGACCAGTTCATCGCCTCCGGCGAGACCAAGTGGGGCCGTTACTGCGGCCTGACGATGATTCTGCCGCATGGCTACGATGGCCAAGGCCCCGAGCACTCGTCCGCGCGTCTGGAACGCTACCTGCAGCTGTGCGCCGAGCACAATGTGCAGATCGTCCAGCCGTCTGAAGCCAGCCAGATGTTCCACGTGCTGCGCCGCCAGCAACTGCGTCCGTACCGCAAGCCGCTGGTGTTGTTCATGTCGAAGCGCCTGCTACGCTACAAGGACTCGATGAGTTCGCTGGAGTCGATCACGCAAGGCGGCTTCCGCCCCGTGATTGGTGACCCGGAAGCGCTGGATGCCAAGAAGGTAAAACGCGTACTGATCTGTGCGGGTCAGGTGTATTACGATCTGCACAACGCCCGCAAGGAGCGCGATCAGAAGGATGTGGCCATCGTCCGCGTCGAACAGCTGTATCCGTTCCCGACCGAAGAACTCAAGGCTGAGCTCGCCAAGTACAGCAATGCCCGTGAGATCGTCTGGGTGCAGGAAGAGCCGAAGAACCAGGGCGCATGGCATTTGATCCGCCACCGCCTCGAAGCTTGCATGACGCCGAAGCAAACGCTCGGTTACGCAGGCCGGATCTCTTCCGCTTCGCCGGCGGTAGGCTCTATGAGCAAGCACACCGCGCAGCTCAAGGCCTTCCTGAACGAAGCGCTGACGATCACGAAGTAAACGAAGACCCAAGACAAACCCATTACGCAGGCCGACCATACGGAGCCGAACCAATATGCTGATCGAAGTCAAAGTCCCCCAATTGCCCGAGTCCGTTTCGGAAGCCACGCTGGTTGCATGGAAGAAGAAGGTCGGTGAGTTCGTCGAGCGTGACGAGAACCTGATTGATCTGGAAACCGACAAGGTCGTGCTCGAATTGCCGGCACCCCAAGCCGGTGTGATCGTCAGCCTTGTGCAGAATGACGGTGCGACCGTGGTCAGCCAACAGGTCATCGCCACCATCGATACGTCGGCCAAGGCCGGCGACAAGCCTGCAGCTGCGCCCGCAGCCGCACCGGCACCCGCACCCGCACCCGCTCCGGCCCCAGCACCTGCGGCAGCGCCCGCTGCCGCTGCCAAGGCTGAAGCAGCCGTGATGCCGGCCGCCAAGAAAGCCGCAGCCGACCTCGGCGTCGATGCGAGCCAAGTCGCAGGTAGCGGCCGCGACGGCCGTGTGTTGAAGGAAGACGTGCTGGCTGCCGCCGCCAAGCCCGCTGCTGCAGGCAGCGTGGCCAGCGCACCGGCCGTCAACGTGGCTGCCATCACGGGTGATCGCCCAGAGCAGCGCGTGGCAATGTCGCGTCTGCGTCAGCGCGTGGCCGAGCGCCTCGTGCAGTCGCAATCGACCGCCGCCATCCTCACCACCTTCAATGAAGTGAACATGAAGCCGGTGATGGACCTGCGTAACAAGTACAAGGACCGCTTCGAGAAGGAACATGGCATCAAGCTGGGTTTCA
>Ga0213872_10001056_pt1 | contig 19154 bp, 20 predicted proteins | sample VelepicomBERX_R2_FD_160071 | JGI IMG/M metagenome (GOLD analysis project Ga0213872, IMG submission 160071) | Rhizosphere microbial communities from Vellozia epidendroides in rupestrian grasslands, the National Park of Serra do Cipo, Brazil - RX_R2 | ecosystem: Host-associated > Plants > Roots >...
CGGAAGACCGCGCAGACCCAAGGCCTTGGCGCTGGCATTGGCGGGGTCGAGATATTTGCCCAGCGCCTTCACGCCGATATCGTCATAGAATTTATCGACCGGCTTTTGCCCGCCGAGATCGACCGACACCGGCACCACCGCCAATCCCTGTTCGCCCAAGGCCGCCTGCAGATGATCGAGGCGCGGGAATTCGGCGCGGCAGGGCGTGCACCAGGTGGCCCAGACATCGAGAACCACCAGCTTTCCCTTGAAATCAGCCAGCGTGAGCTCTTTGCCGTCCTGACCTGTGAAGGAGAAGGCGGGCACGGGTTTCGGCGTTTCCGAGACCCAGGAAATGCCACCCTGATGAGCCGGAGAATTGACGGAACGGGCGGCCCAGGTCGCCCCCAGCGCCACGACCGCGAAAGCGGCGATCCAGCGCCATTGCAAGGAAGAACGGTTTTGCATGGCGGTCAACTTACCGCCTTCGCCCGAAGAAGAGCAATCGGGTGATTCACTGGGTCTGACCGCCGAAGCGATTATCCAAAATCTGATGATAGCGCCGCAGATATTCCGCCATTTCCGAGGGCGCGCCCTTTGGGCCCGCATGGTAGTGGGCGATGGCCTTGTCCAAGTTCCCGGTCTGCTGCCAATGATAGCGGACGATCGCCGACGCGGCGTAGGCGCTGGCGCAGCCATCGTCGCGCAGCAAGAGATAGGTGGCCGTGGCATTGATCTGCCGCCAATAGAGCGTGAAGGTCGGCAGCCAGGCGGTATTGATCTGGAAAGGCCCCAGATCCTCTGACCGCACACTGCCATTCTTACGGAAATTGGGCTTGGCCAGCCCAACCCACCCGCCCTCGACTTTCAGGACCGAGTAGAGGCTTTCCGGCGGAATCGCATAAGCCTGCGAGGCCGCGAGGAAGCAGGCAGTCGTCAATTGAACAATCATATCATCCCGCCGGCTGCCTCGCCTTGCGCGTCTCGGCAACGGCCTGACGCAAGGCTTCGAAGGTCAGGGCCCCGCTTTCGACCTTGTCGCCGATCACCAGCCCCGGTGTCCCGGAGATAGCGAGCTTCCGCGCCAAAACACGATTGGCCTCGATACGCGACAGGATCGCAGGCTGAGCCGCATCTTTCTTGAGGCGCTCCAAATCCAGTCCCGCTTTTGTCGCAATCTCTAAAATGCGCGACTCAGCCAATTGATGCTCCGGTGTCTTGTCGTCCATCAGGGCGCTGTGAAACCGCGCATATTTACCCTGACTAACGGAGGCTAGCGCGTAGCGTGCGGAGATCTCGGAGCCGGCTCCCAGGATTGGAAATTCCTTCAGGACAACCCGTACGCCCGAATCTTCCGAAACAAGCTTATCGAGGGCGGGAGAGAGCTTTTTGCAAAAAGGGCATTCATTGTCGAAGAACTCGACGAGCGCCACGTCTCCGGCGGGATTGCCGATCACCGGGTCCGCCCGATCATCGAACAGAGCGGCACGATTTTCAGCAAGAGCCTTCCTCTCCTGTTCTTGCCGTTCGGCGAGCTGTTTGGCTCTCAGCTTTTGGCCTACTCCCGCAATGATCTCGGGGTGGTCATCAAAATAGCTTTTCAGCATTCCTTCAAAATCGCCGCGGCGAAGCGGTTCGTTGGCGTCGTGCTGAGCCAAGCTGCACTGGCCGCCCAACCCGATACATTGGGTCTCGGATCCCGCTGGCGCACAGCTGGACAGGAACACAGATGCAAGGAGCGGAATTGCGGCGAAAGAGGGCCGGCTCATGTCATTCTCCTCCACATATCGGTCAGCCGTTGAAAACGAACTGAATCGCCACAGTTTCCGTTCCTGGCGCAGCACAGTTGGACTTGGCATTGGCATCGGTGTCGGGAAGGACAGCGTTGATCGTTCCGCCGCCCGCTATGGTTGCGCTCACGGCATAGCCGTAGATGGGCCCCCCATTGAGGCCGCCACCGGTACCGAAGGATTTCACGATCTGCTCGCAGTCGCTCTCGGGAATATTGTCGGCAAGTATGCTGAAGGTGCTGAGTGGCGAAGAGGCGCCGTTGCCATTGCCGATCACCGAATAGGTGCCGTCGAACGGGTTGGTCACCGTAGCGCCATTGATCGCCGATTGCGGTGCGATCTTGCTGCTGATCAGCGTCGCCACAGCGATGGTTCCGAAATTATAGCGTCCTGTCCGGCGCTGATATTGCGTCGTCACTTGCTGCTCCATCGAGCTGATCTGAGTCTGCAAGGACTGGATATGTTGTCCATCCATCGCCGAGCTATAGGCCTCATAGGCGCCATAGGCCGCGAGGCCTGTCAGGATAAGACCGAGAACGTAACCGAGTAGCTGCTGCATGATGTCCTCCTAATGCCCAACCCCATGGGCAAATGAAGCGGCATTCGTCGTGAGTTCGTTGCTGACGAGGTAAAGCCACGCGACAATTCCCCAAGTGAGGAACTGGCACAGAGTCGAAACCGTGTTGCCGATGACCACATATTTCTCGATTGCCCGTTCGAACCAGTCGTTCACGAGCACATCGATTCCTTCGTGAGGATTTCGCATCTCCATATAAAGTTGGAGAAGCTCGAGCGTTTCCTCGTCGGGCCAGCCATATCCGGTGGCGGTGAGCGCGTCCGCCGGCTTCAGATCGTCATAGGCGAGCACCGCTTCCAGCCGCTCGCGTACATAAGGGGTCGCGTCCTCTTTCAGGAGAGCGATCGCCTCCTCGAACTTGGCGCCTGTCTCAAGGACGGCCGACAGGCCGAGGAGAAAGGTCATACCGGTGGACTGCCGATAGAGGCTGAAGCCAATCAGCCCATCGAATACGGACCGCACCGTCCCCGAGGATTCGAGAAACCGCTTCAACAAAAAGGGTATCGCAACCATCAGTGACAGGAACAGAATCCCATAGGAGTTAACGAAATTGGATAGCGCCTGGAGTTGCGCCGCGCCGCCGGTGATCCGCATATCAGGTAGCTGCCGGTGCAAGGCGGGAAAATAGAACAGCCCGACACTGGCAATCAGCACGATGATATAGGTGATATTGACCAAAGCCGGCGCGACGGCCTTGCGGATTTCCTTGGACCATCGCCGCCCCTCGACCGACATCTCGGCTAGGCGACGCATGAGTTTGGGGGTAATGCCGGTTTGACGGGACGCACGGAATAGCATGGCATCGTTCGCGGGCAACCAGGGGATGAAAGCCGACTGCCAACGCTCGCCGACGTCGTTCATCCGATAGAGCAGGACGGGTATCATCACGGCCATCGGGTGCCATAGCCTCCGTGTGCCGCGCCGGGTGATTACGTTCCACCAATTGGCCAACGACACATCCTCGCGAATGCCCTGACTCTGATAGATGGCGAAAGCACGGTAGAAGCTAAGGCGGACGTTGGCCGAGAAGAACAAGCGGGCAACCGCCTGCTTCCATTCCGGTACGCGCCGTCCGATCTCGACCAGCTCCGGTATCGAGACAAGATCGATTTTGAAGGATTCGATCGCGGCACTCATTCTGCAGACACTCGGCCTACGTGAATGGCGCCGAAGCGCGGCATACTGGCAGCGCGCAGGCGTTCCTCATCGGCTTGCAGATCGTCGCGAAGAACGTTAGGCCGAGCGATGGCGTTCATATATTCCTCGACCCCGATCCGCCCTGCACGGAGGAGCGAGAATCCATGCAGCGCGATAGTCGGCGTCTCCAGTTCAATGATGCTTCTGCGACGCGCCTCATGCTCCCTCTCGGCTGCCAGCAGGGAGCAGGTTTCACGGTCAGGCAGGATGACTTCGGCGGCGAGGACGCGCCCCTTGAGACCCGGATTGGCAAAAAGCTTATTGTCAAGGCAGACGGCGCACCCCGGCCCGCGCACGAAGTAGTTTCCTTCCACACCCTCGAGTAGCCGACGGAACTGACGGATGGTGGCCAGCCGCCGACCGTCCATTCCTCTCAAATCAGAAAACAGCGGCACTCGGCAGGCTGGGCAGAGAGCTGGAACCAGGCGCTGACTCATCCAGCATACATGGACGCTGGAATCATAGGCGACATGGCGGCTCACGCCCATACGCTCGTAGCGGAACGGCACACCGAAAGCCCCAGTAGTGTGCTGAGTGGTCATCACCAGCTTTCCGGTCACCGCCGCATCGATCGCGGCTTCGGCCGTCGCCGAAGTGCGGCACTCGCCGATTTTGATGGCGTGGGGCGCGAGACGAAGGCTGGTATGGATCTTTTGCGCGAACGGATCCTCGCCGTCGCCGACCTCATACATCGCAAGCTGGCAAAGTTCCGCGGCCATGAACTCGACGGGATCGTCAAGCCCGACCACGTCGATGCGCCCGTTCCTCGCCTGAACCATATCGATGCTGAACAGATTGAGGGTGGTGCTCTTCCCATTGTCGGTGGGAGCCGTAATGGTGAACAGCCCCGCGCCGATATTTTGGACGAAATAGAGGCTCTCCAACTGCTCCGGAAGCAACCCGATATCGGCCAGCGAGCGGCCGGCCACTTCGGTCGACTTATAGATGAAACGAAGATCCAGCCGGCGCCCGTCTTCCCGAACAGCCGTCTGGCCACGGATGGTCTGCACATTCGGAGGCAGCTTGCTCGGATCTGTGATGGTGAATTTCTGGTCCTGGGTCGGCTTCTCGACAGGGTCCCCCTGGTCAGCATAGTTGAAAGCGGAGGTAATCAGTGCGTTGGCTTCCTGGGCCGTCATGTCATATCGGGAGATCTTGGCGGACAGCGCATTGTCCTTCTGCAGCCGAACCACCGCGAGATCATCGACGCTGTCGATTTTCACGTCATTGGTGTGGTTCGCGGCGGCAAAGAAAATGATGTCCTTCAGTCGGGCGCGGCTGCCGGTGCCGGTGCTGGAAGTCAGCCGGGCTTCGACTTCGGCAACATTGAAATCCCGGATTACCTTCAAGGTCGCGACCTGAGGCGGGGGAATGGCCTCGCTTAGATGCAATCCAGCGGCGCGGCGGAACGAATCGATCTCGGCGCTCGATTGATAGGAGGCCAGAACATAGAGAGACAACTCTCCGCCCTCGCGCACCAGGGCGCATTTTTCCGCCAACGACGGATCGAGATGATAAAGCTCGCCTCCGGGCGCGGTGAGAACACTGTCCGTTCGGATATGCCCCTGCGCAGTCACCTCCGACGGTGCATTCGTGGCACCGTCCCCACCCGTCAAAGGCGCCTCATGCACCATCAACTCGGGTATGACCGAGCCTGAGCCGATGGTGTTTCTTTTGAAGACTTTCAGCATAGGTAACCCACCTTCATTCCGACCCCGCAAAACTCGATTGGCTGGACTGAAAAAGCAGAGGTACCGGCCTGTTTTCGCCGGGACTATTGACCAGAACCTCGCCAGGCCGAACGCTGACGACGGTCTCCCCCTCCGGAAGCACAGAATGTGTCCCGTTTGCCGCCGGCGCGAAGACCCTCAGGCGCCGGCCATTTTTGAAAACCAAGATCGCCGAAAGCTCGTCTCCAAAGCCGCTGATCTGCGCCACTGACGGCAACTCTCTCGACTCCACCGGATGCGCTTTCCGTCCGGCTGGAGCGGTGGGTTCCACGGCGCTTGTTGCCGACGCGGGTGCCATATCGGTGAGAGGCTTGTTGGCAACTGGCCGGAAACAGCGCTCATCGCCGTAACCGGTATCGCAATAGGTCTTGAGGGCTTTGGCATATTTCGCATCCACCTCAAGCTGAAAGGTTCGTTGCTGTTTATCGAGCAAGCGGCGACGGTCCATCTCTGACTGTGCGTCGAGGAAAGATTGGGGCTCCTTCGATTGGGTGACCGCGCGGGACGGCACATTAGGCGCCAGACGCTGGGTTTGAACCTGCGAACCGGCCTCGCCCTGAGGCAGCAGCTCCGGAGTATCCGCAGCGAACAACCGGCAGGCTGGGAGCATGCATGCCGCCAGCAAGAGTGATCGCAGCCGGTTATGGGGCGACATAGGCATTTCCGTTGATCCTCCAGCTCAAGCCGTGCTCCGAGACGGCCAGGGTGACGCTGACCACTTCCAGATTGCGGATGGCGGCAAGATCGGGCCCCCACATCAAAGGCGGCGCCGTTGTACCAAAGCTCCATGGGGACACGCGATAGGGCCGGGGCCGCTGTCGTCCATCTTGCGACGGCGCCATGCCCGTTGGAGCCAGCGCCGCACCGATGACGTTGGTGGAATTGCTGTGTTCGTCGGCCACGGCGAAGGCGTTCTGGTAGTCCTCTTCCGTCGCAAGGGGGAGCCTCAACGCCCTTGGATCTGGTCCGGCCAACTCCGCCGGAATGACCGCTTGCTTTCGCGAATGCATTTCGGCCTCCGGATGGAAGGCCATCATCGTGGTCACCGGTGTGTCAGCATCGGGCGCCAAGGAAACAACCACCTTGTTCCCGGAACAGGTCGCTTCGGTCAATGTCCAGCCGGGGGTTTGGTGCCTCGCCGTAATCCCCATCAACGCATTGACGCAAAGCGCCAATGTCTGGCCTCCATCGGCGATCGACGGATAGTAGGGCGCGGGGGCCAGGACCTGAGGCTTGTGAGCATGTGCCGCGTGCCATTTCGCGTAGCCCAAGCCGCCCACGGCAATCACGCACAGACCCGCGGCCGCGCCTATCAGCTTAGGCTTTTCGATCGATCTGAAATCCGTGGCCAGCGGCTTGAGCGCGGCGCCTGGCCGGCTCACCAGTCCCACCATGGCTCCGATCCCTTCGACCAATCCAGCAATCCGCCCGTCCGGACGCTTGCGCCGGAGCACCGCCAAAGGATCAATCTGTTTGGCCCGCGACTGCCAATCGGCGGGAGCGAAGATGTCGTTCCAATATTGCTGCGCAAACAGCTCGTCGAAGTAGCGGCGGGCCTCTTCCTCATTGAGGAAGACCCGGTCGCCTTTCGCGTAAATCCGTCCATTGGTCGCCGCCAAAATCCAGATACGCCCATCACGGAATTTGAAAGCGGCAAGCAACGAGGAATAAGGAAGGTCGGCAAAGGCCGCCGCGGCGGACCGCCAAGGGCCAATAAATGAGCGCTCCGGCACCTCCTGGTCGATACGGGTCAGACCGACCTGCGCTTTCGCCAAGCGCCATGCCGCATGGGTCGCCTGCTGCTTTTTAGCCGAGGCCTTGGCCTGATCTATCGACTGCTTATTCGCGGCTGCCGTCATCCATTCCAACCCGAAGGCAAAATGGGTTCCGTCGACGCGATAGAAGATCGCAGAGGATATAATGTCTGCGGCCGTCATTTCGGCGCCGCGATGATAGTGGGGGTGACCAGCAGGATGAGACGGGTCTTCACCACCCCGCCGACCTTTTGGCCCCCCAGAAGGAAATTCCAGCTGTCTCCGACTCCCTGATCGGTCCTGTTCACCTTTTCCTGTTCGGTACCGGCAAGCACGAGCGTCTCGCCGGATTTCAGTGGCATCTCAGTCCAGACGGTCCGATTGTCGATGGTCGCCAGTTCCACACTGCCGGTGTCGCCGATCTGAAAGTTCTGCAGATTCGTGAGGTCGTTAGCGGAGAAGGACAGGAAGACATTGACCACGCCCGGCGCGATCACGCGAGGCAGCGCGGTCAGCGAAAAACCGTAATTGATCGTGCTGGTCTGAGCTGTGACCGAGGTCGTGCCGGTCTGCAGTCCCACTGCATTGGTCAAAGAGCGGACGATATCCTGGTTGGTGGTCAGGGTGATGGGCATGGGCACGCCATTGCGTCCAGTCGCCGTGGCTGTGCGATAGTCGGCCAGTCTTTGGCTGGTGCTGACCGCATTGAGGAATATCTGCGAGCCGGCAAAATGCGTGTTGAAATTGTTGCCGCGCGTACTCGGAGTTAGAATAGCGACGCTGCCGCTACCCCCCGTCGTTGAAAGGCTGGGCAACAAACCGCTCAAGCCGCCTGAGATGCCGCCCTGGGTGCCCGCCTTATAGAGTACCGAGAGATCGAGCGCGTAATTGTCATTGTCATTGACGGTGATGTAGATGGCGGCGATCTCGACGGAAATGGTCGTTCCGAGGATGGCGTTCATCTGATCCGCCCATTGTTCGACATCCTTGGCTACGCGGGGTGTCGTAGTAATCGTCGCGACACCGGCGGTTCGGCTGATTGTGTAACGCGAACCGCGCGGCAGCAGGGTCTTCAGACCGTTCTCGATTTCAGCCCAGACATCGCTGTTGATCTCATAGCTGGATGTCTGGGTGGTATTCGCGCCCTGGTTGCCCCCCCCTCCGTTGCTGCCCCCGCCCCCGCCACTACTGGCGTTATTTCCGCCTGAAGACAAAGATGCCTGGGTCTTGGTGCTGGCGTCGGACACGCGGAAGACAATGGTCTTGGTGATGTATTTATCGAAAGACAAGGTTCGCCCGTGCATGCGCCAACTCAAATCGAAAGCGCTGGCGATCTGGTCGAACACCTCGTCGCATGAACCATGGAAATTCGGCGTGATCGTGGCGCCGGATGCACCCGCCGGCAGAGCCCCGCCGACCGTAGACCGACCGAGAAATGGGAAGCCGGCTTGTCCGGCGCCCGGCGGTGGCGGAGCCTGGGTGACCGCGGCCGCGCTTTTGTCCTCCGGGTCATTGTAAACTCTTGGATCGATATCGACCGGAATCCCGGTTTCCTGGGTGATGAACTCCTTGAGTTGCGCCAATGTCTTGGGGTCCGCCACCTGCAAGGTTACAGCCCGCGAACAGCGGGCAGGCAACGCATCACCATGCTCCGAAGCGGTTTCCAGCGTGCCGAGAAGCGGGTCATCCCCTCGAATGACGCCTCCCAAACTGGCCGGTGCAGGTTTGCCGGCAAGAACCTGGTCTGCTTGCGCCATCCGCTTGTCAAAGGTCTGGCCGGCTTGATGAACCTGCTGGCAGGCCGACAGGCTCAGCGCGGCGACGAGAGCGGCAATGCACCTCATCATCAGAACCGCCCTGCCGCGACATCGGCGGGCGTGATGCCCGTCGGCTGGCTGAGGATATCGATGGTCTTATTGGCTCCGAGATAGAACACCGGCTTATTGGGCTGACGGGAAAAGCCCTTCGAGAGCCACTCGAGCGCCTCCTCGAAGCCGCCTATAAAATGTTGAGTGACGAATAGGCGCCATCTGTCTTGTGCCGCGAATACGGGAACTGGCGTATAGCCTGCTTGGCGCGACCAGCGTTCGATCGTTTGGGCCACGGTCTCGCCTGCCAACACCTCCCAGGTCTGGGCAGGCGGGGGAGCTCGATCGATCACCACTTCTCCCTCGCTGATCCGGGCAACCATCCCGGCGCGTGCAAGAGCCTCCTTCAAAGTGGCCTTCCAGGACTCCCCCCCTTCCCAATTGACCAGGGTGGCGGGGTCGACGGAGTTAGAGATAACGATGTTGAGGCCGGAGGGCACGATGTCGTCGATCGCCTGCCCGAGCGGCAGCCCCGCCCCAAATCCCTCCAGTGGCCCATCCGGGACAGCCCCTTGAGCCGCGGTGAAAATCATTGCGACAAGAAGTGCGGACAGCAAACGCATGCTCAATGCCCTCCCTCTTCCGGAGAGCCAACGAAGGCCTGCCCGATCCAACCAATCTCGGTGTGCACGACCCAAGAGCCTCCCTTTGACTTGGTGATGTCTCTTACCAAGCCGAGGTCCCTGTCCGATTGCTGTTCGACGATCTCGCGCGGAGCCTCATTCGACCCAGCTTTTGCAACATAGGCGTAAGTAGGCCCTTGAGCAGGATGCTTTACGCCACGAATGACCCAGTCGGTGAGACGGAGATCAGCTGCATTGAGGGAAGTGACGGATTGAGGTGCGACGGACCGGACAAAAGGTTCTGTTTTAACCGTCGGACGAGGCGTGAGGTCGACAGGAAGCTCTTTCTCTGCAGGCGCGGAAGGCGCCGGGGGCCGGATGATCACCAGCCAAAGAAGATCGCCCCCCATATTGCCCGGCACTTTATGAAACTCAGCTGTTTCAGCCAGCATGCTGACCCGGCGCTCCAATTCCGCCACCCGCGCCGCTATGAAGCGCGCGCGCAATGGATCTCTTACGGCAGGCACTAGCACCGCGAGCTTCGACCCGGAAATCATGCTCGCCATCGCCACGAATTGAGCGAGCGGCACATCATCCGAGGCCCGCAACCGACTAGACTGAGTTTCGAAATGTGCGGCAATCCGATCTGTCGCCTCGTCCAAAACCGGGGCCGCTGAAACCGTACAATGCGCCACAACACAACCGGCGGCACAAAGAGCACGTATTCCCGTCATCATCCGCCGGCTCCATCGCGCGATTTTGTCGAGACCCGCTTGACGCAAACCACCCGGTTGCCGCTCCTCAAGGTAAAATCCCCCACGGCCTCAGCGACCAAGACGGAATCCTGTGGTCCGACGGTGCGCGAGTTCACCACACTGTCGACACCGTCGACCACTTGATGCACTACCGGGCGGGTGACAATGTCGGCGCGATCGCCGAAATCGAAATAAGTAAACAGCCCGTCTTCGAACACCCGCGCGGGCGCGATCTCGGCATCGGCCGGATGCTGGGCGAACAGCTTCATGTCGAACCGGATGTCCTCGGGCCTCCTGACGACCTTGCGAATGTAGTCGGGCAGTACCGGACTGGCTGCCGTCTGAGTAAAATCAGCGGCGACCGCACTGTCTTGATCGTCGCCATCCTTGGCAGCGTCGACAAAGACCGCGATGTCCGTCACCTGATTGGAATTCCAAGCTTCGGAGCGGATATAGAAATTATAGATGTTCCCGCTCGCTCCAAGCAAAACCAGGTTGCTGTCGGCACCGGCGTTGCGCGACCGAACGGCGACGATGTTCGCCCTTACCTTCTTCACTTCGAAGACGACCGGATCACCCACATAGTATTCCGATATCCTTTCCCACCCGGGCAGCATTAACGTCGTGACCATGAAATCCCGGGTGCGGACCCCCATCACGAAGTCCGTTTGCCAAAGGTAATGAACCACGCCGGGAGCGGACTGGCCGTTGGCGGGCACTGGCCTATCCCAGCTGCGCTGCAGCGTCCCCAGCGGTAAAGAGGGGCTGCGCGACATAGAAGGAAAATCACCATGGCTTTCCTGATCGATCGCCGACTCGGTGTTGTCGAGCAGTGGAGCTGGAATAGCGGGACCTTGGTTGGGCGTGGGCAGCAAAGGGAATTGCGGCACATTGGATGAGGCGCCTGCCGTCCCGGTCAGCTTGCCGCCGGTGAAGACATGGTTCGAGCCGGGAATCGAAGGATCCTGCCCATGGGCACCGATCTGCCCAGTTATGCCGAAAATGAGAATGAGGCGGCGAAGAAAGCACTGCATGATCATTGTTCCGCAGCCACGGAATATTCGGTAACGATGAACCCCAGCGGATTCATATACCGGTCGTCCCAGCTCACCTCGCGGGGCACATAAGCGACGCTCAAAGACGCGACCCATTGTTTCTCAGACACCAATTTCACGCCCCCCGTGAAGTCCTGTGTCGCGAACTCCACTTGCCATAAGCCGTCTGCGATCTTGCTGACGTGGCGAATAGCCACCGTGCGCATGAGGCGCATCTGCCGCAATTCCTCATATTTCGGCTCCGTCTCAGCCACGAAGCGGGCATATTCCTGGTCGGAAGAACGATAGGCGACGAGGCCTCGTCCACCCCATCGGCGGCGCATTTCCGCTTCGTCCAGAACGATTTCGTGGCGTGACAGCACATAGTCGCGCACCAATGATTCGGTCATCAGTTCGAAGCCGGAAGTGCCACGCTGGAAGGGCTCGACTTTAACGATTTGTTCGCTGCGGTCTTTCAAGGTGAGCAGCATCGGCTCGACCCGCACCAGCGGGGAGAGCGTTCCGATTGCCACACCAAGAACAACGTTGAGGCACAAGCTCAAGAACATGCCGATGGCGAAAGCCCGCGCGATCCAAAGGTAGCGACGCCCTTCCAAAGCCGGGACATCCTTTTCGGCAGGATAGGTCCCCAGCCTATCCATACTGTCCGTCCCAAGCGGCACACCCCCCGGCAACGCCAAGACAGCTTTCTGCCTTCGAAGCAGATTGATTTTCATCCTGGCAGGATCCAGGCGTCATAATTCTGGTGGACTTCGAAGCAGGCGCAGGGGCTCTGTTTCAGCTCGTCACGATCCCGCCCAATGGCGACGGGATCAGGGCCGAAAACACTACCGCAACCGGACAGCATGAGAGTTGCGAGAATTGCCGCACAACGAATGTACATAGTTTGCCCTCAATGTGTTGATGACAGCCGAGCCAGAGACTGCTGCTCGAGAAGCAGCGCGAGAACTGCCTGGACGGAGCCAAGCTCTGTCAAGACCGCCAAGCAGACAGCGCTGTTGGCTTCAACGTCGCCCCGTAAATCCTGTGTGCCGGCAGCTAGGGCTCCCAGCGCCTGAGACCGGATTTTGGCCGATGTCGTGTCTTGGTTAGCGACCTGGGCCAAAGACAATCCTTCCACCGCCACCTTCTGACTGGCGGTATTCCATATCTGCCAACCGTTCTGCTGGACGGTCGCTGTTAACGGTGTATTGGAAATCCTGGCGACAGCGTCGCCCGCGCTCGGCACCGAGGAGGATTGCAGGCTGAGCGTCCCCGGCGAGGTCGAACTCGGCTGGAAAGCGATCAATGGGCGCGCCCCTCCCGCACCCACCTCCGCGGCCAGCTTGTCGAAGGCCTGCAAATTGTCGATGAGTGCGGACAGATTGATTCCGAGTTGGGCCGCCTGTTCGGAAAGGCGCGCGCTTTCGGTCGGATCCCAAACCGGATCGGCATAGGCGGAATTGGCCTCAAGCGCTAGGGTGAGGGAGAATATCAACCGAGACAGCTTCATTGCGCCGCCATCCTTAGCAGCACCGACTGGGCTCCGCGATCGTGACTCGCCGCGGCGAGCAACCCTTGCCATTGTGAAGCCGAAGGATCGTGCCGCAGCTTGCTGAGCAGCGCAGCCTCGGCCGCCGCTGCGGCGCTTCCGGTGACGTCAACACCGGCCCGGTCGCTTAACACCCCAAGACGCTGATCCAGGTTGGCGATGGAGGTTTGGGCGTCTTGCGCCAACTGTCCCCAATACCGGCTCTGTTTACTGGCATCAAGCCAAGCAGACATCGCCTTGATCAAGTCATCATCACCAGCCGAGTCCGGAGAGATACTTCCATTCACCGCTATACCTGCTAGCACCTGAACCGCCGCCCGATGCGCCTGCGCGTCCTTGCCGCTATCCAACCAGCCACTCGCATCGGCGCTCAACAGCGCCTTTTCCACCTGGGACAAAGCGGTGTCCGAGCCTGCCCCGAAGGTTGACAGGCTTTTCTGCAACGTCCTTTGGGCATCACCGACAAACTGGTCGGCGAGACTCGAACTGGCTATGGTCTGCTGCAAGGCGGGATAGACGGGCAACAACATTTGAGCGGAAACCCGGCTGTCATGCAGCGCGATCATCTGGTCTACCGTGGACTGTTCCGCTTGCGACGTAATAGCGCTTTGTCCCACACCTTCCGGGGCGACCGACGGCTGAGACACGGTACCACCTGATATTTCAGAGTGCGTCAGCGAAGCTGCGCTGGAACGCAGCGACACCCAGGCGGCCAGCAATTGATGCAGCGACCCTACATCCTGGTAAAGTGCCAGGCGCGATGTCGAATTGACCACCAGATCGACATGTAATTGATTACTGCCCGATGCCACGGCTGCAAGTTGGTCATGCAGGAGAGGGCCCGACGGCAAACTGCGCGACTTCATTAGGCTGGCGGCAAAGGCACCCACCTGTTCCTGCTGCGCCGCGACGGCTCGATTGGCGGCGCGAGCCGTCATTTGGGTAGCAGACCCCTGCCCTCCGCTGGCAGGTTCGAACAAGCTCTGCCTAAGGGAAACGAGAGCCGCAACCGGATTGATCGGTAGGCTCGCCTGAATGGCGGTTCGCTCGCTGGAGATGGTGGAGGGGAAAGACGAAAGGTACTGGGACAAGGCGGTCATTGCTGCCTTGGTGTCGCCGATGGCCTGACCCAATTGCGTCATCGACCGAACGATTTGCGTTTCGGCGCCAACCGTTTGCTGCAAGTTAGTCACATCGGCCAGCAGATCGGGAATCCGAGTCGGATCCAAGATGGGGCACGGAGTCGGACAACACGGTGGAATAAGGGGATCCACGGCACAGAATTGCGCGAGAACCGGCCCACCGCCCCCGCAAGAAAGCAGCAGGAGTACCGTCCCCAAAATGAACGGCTGCCTTTTGATATTACGGGTTGGCATTGGCGGCCTGCTGGGATACTGCGGTCACATCGCTGTCTGCCATTTGGCCGCTGCTTTGTACCGCCAACAGGGCGGCCAGCAATGCCTGGATTTCCGCCATCTCGTCATGAACGGCCAGCATTACCGCCGTGTTGGCGGCAACGTCGTCTCGCAAAGACGCGGCGGAGGAGACTTGGTTGGCGAGTATTCGCGTTTGCGCGGCCATGGCGCTGAGCTGCTGCCGCGCGTTGAGTGCCAAGGCGTAGCCGCTCGCCGCCGACTCGCCGGCCACCATCCACCGCGCCTGTCGGCCAAGCCCTTGGGCTGTGGCGCTCGCCGTCGGCGAAGTCGTCAGGACATTGCTGACCCATTGCTGCGCGGCAGTGAAACTCGAGAAATCGGGCGCCTGTCCCGTCGGCGCCGCCAAGCCTTTCAGTTGGCTGATCTGCGAAAAGACTGATTGCAGCTGCGATCCCGGGAGTGCCCCTGACAGTGCGCTCGACATGGTGGAGCTGAACTGGTCCAGCCCACTTTGCGATAGAGCTTGCGGCAACACTACCGACAATGCGCCCCCCTGCCCAACTGATTTGGCCAGACCTTGGGCAGTGCCGAGCAGGCTCTGGAGCTGCTGCAACTGCTGCTGGAGCATCTGGAGATTCTGCTGCGCGGCCGCAATGGCCGAACTATCCACGACCGGGATGCCTTGCGCCGATCCGAGATCGGCGGCCAGTAGCCCGATTGCCGTCAGGACCGTCCGGCAATAATTCAACGCACTATCTCGCTGCGACATAATGATCCACCCATTCACTACCGAACCGGCGCTGCAAATCCGTCGCGTAAGCCACGGATTCTCGCCCGGAGGCAAATATTCGGATGTAGGGGCCGAGGGGAGTAAGATCCGTATCCAGAACCACCGACTCGCCTGTCGATCTTTTGACGAGAACCGACCGCTTGAGGCGCCGGGAAACAGGCAGTTCGCCTTTGATGTAAGCCCATTCGGAGTCAGTCAGGGACCAGTCCGCGTAATCCTCGGGTTTTGCCTGTGGATTGGGGAAGAAGAACATCGTCTGGCATTGCCCGCGAATGGCTTCGCTCATCCCAGTCTGAGCAATCGCTTCCGGGCGCTGAAAGGCCGAGATGACGGCGGCGCCACGTTTGCGATATTCCTGCAGCATCGTTAGGTAATAGGTGCGGAATTGCGGGTTCCGCAGCATCGGCTCGGTTTCGTCGATGAAGATGAAAGCTGGCGCGTTCGCCTCGCCGATGGTCGCTTGGATGCGGTGCATCAGATAGGACAAGGTCGCCTGAGTCAGCAGCTCGTCCTTGAAGATGTCCGTCATATCGAAAGTGACCAGACGGCTGGCCCTCATATCGAGGGTATCGCGCGGAGCGTTGAACATGCTGCCATAGGCCGACCGGTCTACCCATTTCTGCAGCTCCCGCTTGAGGGGTAGAGCAGCGCTGAAACAAGGTTCGTAGAGAACCGACAAGGAACGCTGCTCGACCGGAATCGAGCTGTCGAAGAGCGACTGCACCGCCAGCGATATTTCCTCCAGCGAATCGGCGTCCTCGCACCCGCTGATGGCACGCAGCCAAAGGCGCAGGAATGACCGATTGGCTGGCGTATCTGGGCATTGGAAAGGATTCAGGCCGCATTGAGCGCCGCCTTCGGCCTGAGGCGTCAAATTGACATAGCGGCCTCCGACGGCGTTGGTGAAGACATAAGCGCCTTGATAGCGATCGAAGATGTAGGCGCGCAGTTTCTGATGCCGAAGAGCCATACCGGCCAGGAAACTCATCACCGTCGTTTTGCCACTGCCCGTGGGGCCGATGCAGACGGCATGGGCAACCGCGTCCTTTTCGGACGAAACATGAAGCTGGAATGAATAGCTGGTGCCACCAAGGGTACGGAACAGGGCCAGCGGCCCATCCCCCCAGTCGCATTTGGGCAGGCCCGGTGGGGCCCGGTCCAGCGTCATGTTGCAGGCGATGTTAGAGGAAAAGAAGCGATAGCTCCGCGGCCAAGGTTGATAACCCGGAAATTGCGAGAACCAGCTCGCTTGCGCAGCCACCCCCTCACGCACCGAACCGGCGCCATAGGCGGCAAATATCTTACGGATTTCGCCATCCAGAACGGCAAGCCTTTCCGGTTCGTCAGCAATCAGGAAAATAACGAAAGAGTAGTTGGCGAGGGAGGCCCGATTTTCGTCCAGCCCTTCGATGATCTCCATCGCCGAACTGTATTGTGCGTCCGCAGCCTCGCTGAACCGCGTGACGCGGCTCATCCTGCCTTCCTGCGCGACCTTGAGCGCGGCAACGGCCTTGCTCCAAGGTTCCACCAAATTCATCACGACGAATTCACTGTCGAGGCCGCCGAGATCGGCCACCAATTGCTCGTCGACATAGTCTCCGAAGCGACGGACGCCGATTGCCGCCACATAGCGCTGCTGTTCGCCGCGCTGAAAGCGGATAACACCGTGCTCGCCGGTGAACTCGATCATATCGTGGGCGATCGCGTCGGAAATCTCGTTGCGCCCGGCATTGGCTCGCGGCCGGGAAATCGGACTGGCGATGAACCCCCAGAATGCAAGAAGGTCGTCATCTCCTGCAGTGCCGCGGCTCATCACTCTTGGCTGATAGGGCCCCAGCAGATGCAATGTGGCGTCGACGGCCTCCTGCAATCGCGTCCGCGCGGAGCGATTTTTTCCCGGGATCGACAACACGATGACCTGGCGATGGTGGTAGGTCGTATGGAACGAGGCGTTCCATGATTTGGCCATCTCCTTGAGCAACTGATTGTCAAACAGATCGTCGCGCCGAAGCGCTACCCGTTCGCGCAGTAACATGCTGCGAATGGTGACTCCCATTTCGGCCAGAGAATCGAGCCAGTTCTTTCTCAGGCGAAACAACGCCTCGCGTTCTGCAAGACTTAGAAACGTGATATCTCGCCCCTCCACCAGTACGCATTGCACTAGAGTTCCGTCGCGGCAGCACAATGTCCGATCGTCGGGTAGCAGCCGGTCGAAGGGAAGATGATCGGCAAGCCTAGTGTCGCGCGGCGGCGGCAATACGAACCGAGCCACAGCGGGAACAGACAAGGCGGTAAAAGCCGTTCCTCCCAGCAATATCCCGGCCAGACCCAGGCCTTCTCGAATCGGCGAAGCTCCTTTGACCAGCATAGAAAAGGCGCTTTTCCCAATGTCGGCGGCATTGGCTGGGTCAAGGGACATATTTGTTCCCCTGCACCGGAATCAGATTCACCGTTTTACGGCGCGATATCATCCACGCAGAGACGAGGCCGGCAATATGAGGGTCACGAGCAGCATATGCCGCGATGAGGAGGTGGCCCACCAGCATAGTCAAAAAGAACGGTAGCGGACTCATGTTGAACCCCATGATCGAGAACAGCATCGCGCTGATATTGATCAGAACGTTCCCGGCTGCAGGCAGCAGAGGCGCCCAAAACACCTGAGGCGGCTCCGCAACGACGCGTAACACCAACGTTCGCATCGTCCACTCAGCTCGAAGGAGCGGTCAGACCGAAATAGGAGATGATCTGACTTACGAAGGCGATGAGAGCCAGACCACCCAGAAGACTGACCGCCCAACTCCACTTGAAATGCCCGAAGAAAGCCGACGCGGCGAGACCGAGCACACCCAGCGACCCAACTACCATCAGGATGTTGCGGACATTGGTGAAAATGTCGCTGGTTTTGTTCTGAACCGAGCTGAAGACCGTCGTGCCGGAGGTAGCCTGAGCCCAAGCGTCGTTCCCAAAGATAGTCAGGGAGATGGCTCCCAAAACCACAAGCAAGGCCCAACGTATCGCCATGTCCGACCGCACCGAAACATCACCCATAGCAATAGCTCCCCAATTAAGTTTCCTATTTATATCCATTTTGGAAACAACCGTCTACATGGAAAGAGCCACCACTTTCCAGTACGCCCCAAAACCTGGCAAAGCCCTTGACGCAGAAGGGATATCGGCGGATTCTGCGGTGCTGGTTTCTGTGGCGATTGTGGAAATTGTGACCGCGAGAGTGCAGGCCGACCCCGTCCAAGCCATCCTGTCTTTTTGCCCACTCGCGGTTCGACAAATCGGAAAATATGACCCTACACGACCAACCCAACCGCATTCGTGAGTGGCGCCTTCGGCGCCGCATGTCTCTGGCCGAATTGGGCGAGACGGTGGGCTTGAGCCGATCCGAAATCAGCAAGCTGGAAAATGGCAGTCGCCGCGTGCGCGCCGAACATCTGGTCATCCTGGCCAAGGCGCTGAAAGCGCCGCCGGAAGAGTTGATGGACCGCGAGACCGTGCGCGACATGCTGGGTGAAATGCCGTCCGCACCTCCGTCTTCCACGCCGATGCTGCCGGTCAGGCAATGTCGCCGTCAGGGGGGAATGGTGGCGATCCCGGCGCAGGAAGCGGGGACACTGATGGTCGAAGCGCCGCCGCAACTCATACCCGTTCCCGGCGCCTACGCTTTCTATATGCCGGACACCAGCTTCGAGCCGCGTGTTCCGGTCGGAGCGCTGCTTTACGTCAATACCGTGTTGCCACCCCGAGCCGGCGATATGGCGGTGATCCATCTCGACGGAGCCGAACCATTCCTGGCCTCGGTCGAGCGTCGGGGTGACACACTGGTGGCATTAGCCAACAAGGATACTGCGCCGGTCGATCTCAACGGCCCTCATGTGGCCAGAACTCATCGCATCGCCGGGGTCTGGTTCGCCTGAAAATCACCCGAGTACCTTATGGGACGAAGCCCTGGGCACGCGTCCGAGCGCGGTAACCAGTGGAGGGCGGCGCCGCCCGAAATTCCGCTTGCATTTGCATGGTTCAGGGGTGGACGCTTGCCGGACGCAATAGCGTAGAGGAGAAGGTCATGCGCATTCGGAGTGACCTGAAAAAGGCCGACTCGAAGAAATCGACCGAGGTCAATGACGCGGCGAAGCCTGCTGCCAAGGAACTGGACGAGAATCAACTCTCGTCGGTCACC
>Ga0213872_10001057_pt1 | contig 19109 bp, 17 predicted proteins | sample VelepicomBERX_R2_FD_160071 | JGI IMG/M metagenome (GOLD analysis project Ga0213872, IMG submission 160071) | Rhizosphere microbial communities from Vellozia epidendroides in rupestrian grasslands, the National Park of Serra do Cipo, Brazil - RX_R2 | ecosystem: Host-associated > Plants > Roots >...
TCGCCCATGACCCGGCCGGTGGCATAGGAGTCCTCCAGCCCGTCCAGCACCATGTGGTCGTAAATCCGGTCATGGCCGGCGCGATAGCCGCCCCTGGCCTTTTTCAACAGATAGGGCGCGTTGGTCATGCTTTCCATGCCGCCGGACAGAGCGAATTTCGCCGAACCGGCCAGGATCAGATCATGAGCCAGCATGGTGGCCTTCATGCCGGAGCCGCACACTTTGTTGATGGTGGTCGCGCCGACCGAGTCGGGAATGCCGGCGGCGCGCATCGCCTGCCGCGCCGGCGCCTGCCCCTGGCCGGCCGGCAGCACGCAGCCCATCAGCACCTCGTCGACCGAGCCGGCCGGCAAGCCGCCCCGCTCCAGCGCGGCCTTCAAGACATGGGCGCCCAGGGCCGGCGCCGCCAACGCCGAAAGCTCGCCCTGAAAGCGGCCGAGCGCGGTGCGGGCGGCCGAGACGATAACGACAGGATCGGGATTGCTCATGATTCTGGATTCCGCTTGCTTTTAATATGATGAGCATCATATAAACTGTCACCGGCGAAATTGGAAGACCCTCTCATGCGCTATAGCCCCGACCATAAGGAAGAGACCCGGATAAAAATCCTCGGCATCGCGGCCCGGCGCTTCCGCAAGGAAGGGGTAGAAGCGGTGGGAGTCGCTTCGTTGATGGCCGATGCGGGCCTGACCCATGGCGGCTTCTATGCCCATTTCAAATCGAAGGACGATCTGGTGGCGGCCGCGCTGAATGATGCGCTGTGCGAATCGAGCGACCGCATCCTTTCCTACTCGGAACAAGCCGAAAAGCCGATCGAAGCCTATATCCGCGCCTATCTCAGCCCGCGCCACCGCGACGCCGCCGAAAATGGCTGCACCTTCGCTGCGCTGGCCGCCGAAGTGGCCCGGCACAGTGATCCGGCTCGCCAAACCCTGCACCGGGCGCTGGAACCCTATCTCGACCGGATCGGCCGGCTGCTGCCGACGACCGATTCCGTTTCGGCCCGACGTCAGGCCACGGCCCTGTTCAGCCTGCTGATGGGCAGTCTGCAACTGGCCCGCCTGACCGAGGACCGCGACCTTTCCGACAGCATCCTGAAGAGCGGCGTCAAAGCCGCGCTCGACCTCGTTTCCGTTTTCGAGGGAGTTTGACATGAGCAGCAAGGGCACCGCCCTGATTACCGGCGCCTCGACCGGCATCGGCGCCGTCTATGCCGACCGTCTGGCCAAGCGCGGCTATGATTTGATCCTGGCCGCCCGCAATATCGACCGGCTGAAGGAGTTGGCCGCCCGTTTGGCCCGCGAGACCGGCGTCAAAATCGAGCCCGTCAAGATCGATTTGACCAACAGATCGGATCTGGCGGTGCTGGAGAAGCGGCTGAGCGAGGATTCCTCGATCACCCTGCTGGTCAACAATGCCGGCATGTCAGTCAATGGCGGCACGCTGGAGGCCGATCCCGCCCAGATCGAGCAGATGCTGGCGCTCAACGTTTTGGCCCCGACCCTTCTGACCAAGGCTGCCGCCGTCGCTTTCGCCGCGCGCAAGAGCGGCGCGATCGTCAATATCGGCTCGGTTACCGCCCTCCTGCCGGAGATGTTCCCCGGCGCCTATTCCGCCACCAAATCCTTCATGCTGACCTTCTCCCAGGGTCTCGAGGTCGAGCTGAAGCCGCATGGGGTGACGGTGCAGGCCGTCCTGCCCGGCGCCACCCGCACGGAGATCTGGGAGCGCGCCGGCAAGAGCATCGACGCCCTGCCGCCGGAGATGGTGATGGAGGTCGATGAATTGGTCGACGCGTCGCTGGCCGGCTTCGACCAGAACGAGGTGATCACCATCCCGTCCCTGCCCGACGTCGCTCAATGGACCGCCCTGCAGGCCACCCGTCAGGCCATGGGCCCCAACCTGTCCCGCAAGGACGCCGCGACCCGCTATAAGAGCTGAGCGAAACGGCCCAGCAGCTCTCCCGAACGCGGCAGCGGGCGGCCTTGGAGGCTTGCTGCCGCCCGCAGGGACAAGCTGTTGGTCAGCACGATGTCGGCGGCGGCCAGAGCCTCTTCCAGCAGGACTGGCCGCTCCACCACCGGCAGCCTTTCCAGCGCCAATTCGCGGCGAATGCCGGGCAGAGCGCCTTCCGCCACCGGCGGAGTGACGATCTCTTCGCCGAACAGGAAGAACAGGTTCGACGAGCTGGCCTCGGCCACCCGTCCCTGGCTGTTGAGCAAAAGCGCGTCATCCGCCCCCGCCCGCGCCGCCTCCTGCCGCGCCAGCAAGGCATCCAGTGTCGACAGCGTCTTGATCCGGGCCAGCGGCGAATATTCGTTGCGCCGCGTCACCCCCGCCACCACCAGCCTTGCCGGGGGCAACGGCGGAACCGGTGGCGCCGTGGTGATCAGCACAGTCGGCGTCGAAGCGGAATTCGGCATCGGCAGCAGGCCGCGTATCGCCGGGCCGCGGGTCAGGGTCAGACGCACCGTCTTTTCCCCCGTTTCATTTTCCAGCAGCGAGCGCACGGCGGCGGAGAGAGCGCCGTCGCTGAACGGCATCATGATCTCCAGCACCGCGGCGCCGGCCCGCAGACGCCGCCAATGCCGCCTGAGATGCAGGCCGCGCCCGCCGACGGCGCGGATGGTTTCGAACAGGCCGTCACCCAAGGTGAAGCCACGATCGGAGGGATCGATCACCGCCTCGGTGGTCAACGCTCCATTGAGCCACACCGTCATGCCGGGTCTCCGCCCATGGCGGCAAGCTGCGGCGCGGCCTTGGCCATCATTTCCGCATATTCGGAAAGGGGGTCGGAATCGGCGACGATCGCCCCCCCGGCCTGGACGACGATGCGGTCGCGGGTCAGGCTGACCGAGCGGATCACGATACTGCTATCCATCGCCCCGTCGAAGCCGATCCAGCCGATCGCCCCGCAATAGGCGCCGCGCGGCGCCGGCTCCAACTCGTCGATGATTTCCATGGCGCGCACCTTGGGAGCTCCCGTAATCGATCCTCCGGGAAAGGTCGCCCGCAACAGATCGACCGGCCCCAGACCTGCCCGCAAGCGCCCTTCCACCACCGAGACCAGATGGTGCAAGGTGGCGTAGCTCTCGACCGCGTGCAACGCCGAAACCGACACGCTGCCCAGTTCCGCCACCCGGCCGATATCATTGCGCAAAAGATCGGTGATCATCAGGTTTTCCGCCCGGTCCTTGACCGAACCCGCCAACTCGGCGGCGCGCCGCGCGTCTTCCGCCGGATCGGGGCTGCGCTTCATGGTTCCTTTGATCGGCCGCGCCTCGACCCGCCCGAAACGGTCGAGCTTTAGGAAGCGCTCGGGAGAGGCGGTCGCCACGGTCAAAGCCTCTCCGCACCGCAAGTAGGCGGCGAAAGGCGCCGGATTGCCGGCACGCAGGCGCCGATAGAGATCGAAGGCGGAATAGGCTTCGGGGCGTGCGGCCAGGAAACGCTGGGTGAAATTGGCCTGGAAGATGTCGCCGGCGGCGATATAGGCGATCACCTTCTGCACCCGCGCCAGATAGTCCGCGCGGCTCAATTCCGGTCGGCAATCCAGTTTCGGCGCGGGGGACGGGGCGGTCAGGGAAGGCGCCGCTTCGATGGCGCCGGCAAGACGCTCGGCCTTGACGCGGTCGGTCCCGACCACCCAGGCGCGGCGCTCGGCCAGGTCGAAACCGGCGATCACGTCATAGAGCCCCACCGCCATCTCGACAGCCATGCTCCCCTTGCCGGCGGCGTGGCGCGCCGGCGCTCTTTCGAGATGGCGCCCCAGCTCATAGCCGAACAGCCCGACCGCCCCGCCGGTGAATGGCAGGGTGGTGCCCAAATTGGGTGCGCGGCGCGGCCCGAGGGCGGTCTCCAGCGCGGCGAAGGGATCGGGTGGATCGAGCAAGGTGTTGTAAGGCTCGAGCGCAAAGAAGACATGGCGTCCGCGCCGAGTGTCGGCGCTGGCGCTGTCGAGCAGCATGGCCCAAGGGTCATCGGCGAAAGGCGCGAAGGCCTCGATCGGATCCCGGAAGGTAATCGGGATGGAAAAAGACATGAGACTGCTACCGGAAACCATTGAAAACCCCGGAAACGGGGGTTCTGCCGCCAATTTTTATCACAATTCTTCGACAGCTTTATCACAAGTCAGCCACACCGACCTCATGCTCCAATGCACTGCAACAAAAACAACTAAGAGGAAGCGGCCGAAGATCGAGACCTGTGCGATGCAACGCCTCTCGGTAGAAGGGCCAGAGATGAACGTGAAGACGTTGAACCGCACGATTTGCGGGGTTGCCTTGGTGGCGCTGAGCGGGTGCGCCCCGCAATCGCCACCGCCACCGCCCGCCTCACCGCCGGCGGCGCAGAACGGAACGCTCTCCGGTCCGATCGTCCTCGTGGCGCCGGCCGCTCCGGTTCCCGCCAAGCCGGCGCCGCCGCCCAAGCGGCATGAAGACCGCAAGACCACTCCCGCAACGGCCGCGGCGCCGCCGCCGCCCCCTGCGGTGCAGCTGGTCGGCATGGATGAAGGAGCGCTGCAGGCGTTGCTGGGTCCCCCCTCGCTGGTCGAGGATCATGCCCCCGGCAAGACCTGGCGGTTCCGCAAACAAGGATGTGTGTTGAGCGTGGCCCTGTATCCCGACGTTCAGACCCGAGTTTTCCGAACTCTGTCCTACGAGGTAACAAGCGATGAGCACAACACTGGAGCAAAGCAGCTTTGCGAAACAAAATTCGGCAGTGTTGCCCTTGCAGAATAGTCATTCGGCAATGCTTGCCGGTGCGACTGACACGATCGCGGAAGGGCAGATCCGCCTGGTCCTCGTCGATGATGACGATGATTTCCGCGAGGCGGTCGGCGCCGAACTCTCCGATTACGGCTTCGACGTGATCGATTTCGACGACAGCCAGCCCTTGTTCGACTATTTCGCCGCCGGTTCCAGCGCCGACGTCATCGTGTTGGATTGGAATCTGCCGACCACCAACGGCATCGACATCCTGCCGCAATTGCGCCGCCAGGGCGTGATGATCCCGGTCGTCATCCTGACCGCGATGGCCGGCACCGCCTATGAGATGACCGCGCTGGACCGCGGCGCGCTCGATTTCATCGACAAATCGCGCGGTGTCCAGGTTCTGGCCAGACGGGCCAGACTGATCGCCGCAGCGGCCAAGCTGCCGCCCGAAATCCCCACCGAGGAAACCATCGAGGTCGGTTCGCTGATGCTCAGGCCTCGCCTGTGCCGGGCCTATTGGAAGGGCATCGACGTCAATCTGACGGTCACCGAATTCAACATCATCCGACGCCTCGTCGATAACGCCGGAGACCATGTGAGCTACCGCGCGATCTATGACTGCGTCCACCATTGCGGCTTTATCGCGGGGAGCGGTGAAGATGGGTATCGAACAAATGTCCGATCGTCGGTCAAACGAATACGAAACAAATTCCGGGCAATCGATGCCGACTTCATGGAAATCGAGAATTTCCCGGCCTTTGGATATTGCTGGAAAACCAGGGCCTCAGCCCTCGTCTAAAACCCTCAGCGGCCCGCGGCTGGCGTCCTCGCTGACGCTGAAGCTCATGGCCCTGGTTGGGATCTTCCTCGCGCTGCCCGTGGTGCTTTACGGGCAGTTCGAGCGCGCGGACCGCCAGACCCGCAATCTGGTGGCCGAGTCGTTGCGCCATCGCGGCTGGCTGATCGCCCAGGCGCTGCCCCCCCTGCTCGACCAGAGCGACATGTCGGGGCCCGCGCTCAATATCCAGCTGCAGCGCCTGGCCGATGATGGCACCATCCTGAAGCTGATGTTCCGTCCCAACATCAAGAATGGGCCCGGCGATTTCTATTTCATCGCCTCGGCGCCGCAACTGGCGGCCGAGCAGACCGTCAACGACCTCGATACTCTGTCCCGGCACGGCATCCTGCAATCGCTGTCCGACAGTTGCAGCTGGGATAAGCCGGTGGAGATCCGCCATCAGCAGACCAACGGTACCGAAGAGGTGATGACGTCGATCATCCCGATCACCGGCCGTACCGGCTGCTGGGTGCTGATCACCGCCTCATCCAGCCGCGACTATCTCAATACCGCCTATGGAAGGCCCTTCTGGCAGACCGAGAATGTCCGCATGGCGGCCGCCATCTATCTGGTCTTCGCCCTGATCGCCCTGCTGGTGGCCTTCAATATGCGCGGCGCGCTGCGCCGGTTCCGGGCTGTCGCCCGGGAGATCCGCAGGGGCGGCGGCGGCCATGGCGCCAGCTTCGCCAGCCGCAACACCCTGCCCGAACTGGCCGGCGTGGCCGCCGATTTCGACCGGCTGGTCGACGACATGCACCGGGTCGCCCAGGATATTCGGCGCACGGCGGAGGACAACGCCCATTCCGTCAAGGCGCCACTGGCGGTGATCCGCTCCTCGCTGCCGGCCATCAAGCGCGCCATCTCCGCCGACGATCAGCGCGCGCTTCGCTCTGCCGAGCTGATCGACAGCGCGTTGAGCCGGCTTGCGTCCCTGGTGTCGATGGCCCAGCGGCTGGGCAACGAGACCGCCGACTTCATCGAAGCTCCCAAGCTCAAGATCAATCTGACCGCGGTGGTCGGCGACGGGCTGCGCAATGCGCGGGACATCTCGGCCGAGAAGAATATCCGCTTCGTGCGCAATCTCGACGCCTCGGTTCAGGTTCTGGCTCCCGAGGGCATCATGGATGTGATCGTCGAGAACATCCTCGACAACGCGATCGGCTTCTCGCCCAAGGACGGCACGATCTCCACCACTCTCAAGAAAAAGGGGCGCGAGATCGAGTTCAAGATCGAGGATGAGGGGCCGGGAATAGACGCGGCCCGCATCGATCACATCTTCGAGCGCAACTACTCGCACCGCCCCAACAAGGAACATCAGCCCGATCCTTCGGCAGAACCCTCCCACGCCGGTCTGGGACTGTGGATCGTCCGGCGTTACGTCGAAGCGTTGGGCGGCAAGGTGGCCGCGAGCAACCGGCCTTCCGGCGGGCTCTGCATTCTGATCACCTTACCGGGAAGCGCCTGGTAGGACCACAGCATGGTCACTGGCCGTTCGGTCAGCCGCTTTCGCATAATTTCCCCAGATCGAGGTGAACACCGGAGAGCGGATTATGTTCCAGCGGGGCGAGACACCCAACATTCTGGTTACCGGCGGGGCCGGGTATATCGGCTCCCATGTCTGCCGGGCCCTCGCCGCCTCGGGCTATCTGCCGGTCACCTATGACAATCTGACGCATGGCCATGCCTGGGCAGTGCGTTGGGGCCCCTTGGAGATCGGCGACCTGCTGGACGGGGCGCGGCTGGAGGCCGTGATGCGCCAGCACCGCCCCGCGGCGGTGATCCATCTGGCGGGGCTGATCGCCTCCGGCGAGGCGGTCGGTGAGCCCGCCGCCTATTACCGCGCCAATTTGACGGGAACGCTCTCATTGCTCGACGCCATGCGGGCCTGTTCGGTGCATGGCCTGGTTTTCTCCTCCTCGGCCGGCGTCTATGGCGAGCCCGAACATCTGCCGATCCAGGAGAAACATCCTCACCGTCCGCTCAATCCCTACGGCGCCACCAAGGCGATGGCCGAGCGGCTGTTGCAGGACTATGACGCCGCCTATGGCATGCGCTCGGTGGCCTTGCGCTATTTCAACGCGGTGGGCGCCGCCCCCGACGGCGAGATCGGCGAAGCGCACCCAAAAGAGACCCATCTGGTGCCGCTGGTGCTGGATGTCGCGGCCGGAACCCGGCCCCATGTCGATATCTATGGCGACGACTTCCATACCGAGGACGGTACCTGCATCCGCGACTATGTGCATGTCTGCGACCTCGCCGACGCGCACATCCTGGCGCTGTCCTACCTCGACCATTCGAGCGGCCACGAGGCCTTCAATCTGGGCTCCGACACCGGCGCCTCGGTCCGCCAGGTGATCGACATGGCGGCGAGGGTCACCCATCGCCCGATCGGGATCCAGGTCAAGGCGCGTCGCCCCGGCGATCCAGCCAAGCTGATCGCCGATTCCTCGCGCGCCAAGCGGCTGTTGGGCTGGTGCCCGGGTTACGCCTCGCTGGAGGAACAGATCGCCACCGCCTGGGCTTGGCACGAACAATACCGGCTGGTGGATGTTCGCCGCGCCGTGAGGTCGAGATGACCCGGTGCCCTTGGAGAAGCGCGGGAGGGAAGCTACTCCGCTGATATTTTGATGCGAAACGTACCGCTCCACGCAATGCCGAGACGGGTTGCCCGCGACCAGAGATCGGCGAAATCGCAGATAGGAACCTCCTGGGCCGCCCGCCGTCCGGTGCCCTCGCGCCCTCTCGGTTGGCGGTTCATCCTGCTGTTCGGCTGCATCGCCGCAGGCCTTCTGCTGGCCGGCGCCTTGTTGACCATCCTGCCCACCCTCTATGAGGCGGAAAGCCGGGTGCTGCTCTCCGACGCCGCCGATCCGCAGAATGAGGTGATTAGACGCTCGCCGGAAATCGCGCTGAAGGTGGTGTTCGACCTCCATCTCGACCGCGACCCCGACTTCAACAGTCCTGCCTGGCAGCCGCCGGTGGAATTACTGCAGGTCCGTTCCTGGATCGAGGACCGGACCGGCCTCGAGCTGCCGCCTTTGACCTCCGGCAAACATACCGATCTGGCGGCGCGTTTCTGGGAACGGGTCGATGTCGAGTATCTCGGCCGGTCGTCGCGGGTTCTCGAGATCCATGCCCGCTCGAACGAGCCGCAAATGGCGGCATCGATGGCCAATGCGCTTGCGCGCAGCACGCAGGGCGGCACCCTGATCGCTCCCGCCGCGGCGCCCGCTTCGCCCTCTTCACCGCCTTCCATGACGATCCTGGCGGTGGGCGGCGCGCTAGGTCTGGGCTTCGGCCTGATCGGGCTGACCTTGTTCGGCATCGATCCCCGCCAATTCAGCCGCGCCGAAGATGTCGAGACCGCGTCCGGCCTGCCGGTGATCGCCGCGGTGCCCGAACTCGACGACGCCGCCGGCGCCCTCGGCCAGGTGCTGCGCGATCCCGGCTCGCCTTATGCCGAGAGTTTGCGCAAGCTCTATCGGAAGCTGCACTCCGAAAGATGGACGCAGGCGCCCAAGGTCATCGCCATCAGTTCGGCCTTGCCCGGCGAAGGACGCACCACGCTGGCCGCCTCCCTGGGGCGGCTTTTGGCCAGTGAAGGGGGGCGCATCCTGCTGGTCGATTGCGATTGGCGGCACCCCGAACTGCACAAGATGTTCCGGCTCGCCAACGATACCGGGCTGACGTCGCTTCTGGTCGATCCCCATATCGCGCTCGATGACGTCATCCACACTGACGCGCTGTCCGGCCTCGACATCATCACCTCCGGCCGGCGGAACCGGGCGGCGGTGCATAAGCTGATCTCGGAACCGATGCGCCGGGTGCTGGCGTCGCTGGCCGCCGGCTACGACCTGGTGCTGCTCGACATGCCCCCCGTTCTGGCCGCCGAGGAGACGCTGCTGCTCTCCTGCATCGTCGATAAGCTGATCTTCGCCATACGCTGGCGTCACACCTTGCAGCGCCGCGCCACCGACGCCATGGAGAAGATCCTGGGCGCACGGGGCGATGTGGTGGGCGTCGTTTTTACGCGGGTCGATTTGGAGCGTTATCGCAGGAGTCAGGTCAGTCTGGCGACCACAAAATGACCACACGGTAGCTATTCTGCAACACAGAATGGCCACACCTCTTGTTCCAACAAGATTGCTATCCTGTGAAAACCTTAAAAAATTACTGTGGGCCACGCTGCACAGTATTTGATCGATTACTTTCATTAACCTTTTATTACATGGAGACGCATGATGGGGCTACATCATTACGGCACCATGACGCAGGTGAACGGCGCGCGACATGACTGGCGCCGTCTCCACGCCGCCGCAATGGACCGCATCCTGCTCGACCGTAAGCGCCTGGCCTCCTTCAAGGAGCCGGCCCGCCGTTATTCCAAGCGGTTGTTCGATATCGCCGTCGCCTTGCTGCTGCTGGCGCTGCTGTCGCCCTTGCTGCTGGCGGTCACCGCCCTGATCGTCCGGGACGGCGGCAAGATCCTGTTCGGCCACCGTCGCATCGGCGCCCAGGGCCGGGCGTTCAAATGCTGGAAATTCCGCTCGATGGTGCCCAATGCCGAGGCCGTCCTGAAACAGCTGCTGGAAGAGAGCGAAGAGGCGCGCGCCGAATGGGAGCGCGATTTCAAGCTGCGCAACGACCCCCGCATCACGCCGATCGGCCGCTTCCTGCGCTCGACCAGCCTCGACGAACTGCCGCAGCTCATCAATGTGCTGGCCGGCGATATGAGCCTGGTCGGCCCGCGCCCGATCGTCGCCGATGAAGTGGCCCGCTATGGGGCCGCCTTCCACGACTATACGAGTTGCCGTCCCGGCATCACCGGCATCTGGCAGATAAGCGGCCGCAACGATACCGGCTATACCCAGCGCGTGCAGCTGGACCAGCACTATGCCCGCAATTGGTCCTTCGCCGCCGATCTCGCCGTCCTGCTGCGCACTCCGATCGCGGTCCTGCGCCGCAGCGGCGCCTATTAAGGAGCTCCCAACAATGACTCCGAGAACATTGCTCGCCTGCGGCTTTTTGACAGGCGCCACCCTGCTCGCGGGCTGTGCCCAGACCTCGAGCAATATCCCGCCGATCCCCGAAGAGCCGACGCCCGTCTCAGGCGGACCGGACATGCTGCCACCCTACCGAGTGCAGGTCGGCGACCTGTTGGATGTGAAGCTTTTCCTCAATCCCGAACTGAATGAGGAGGTCTCGGTCCGCCCGGACGGGCTGATTTCCACGACCCTGGCCCAGGACATCCAGGCCTACGGCAAAACGCCGGCGCAGATCGCCGACCAGCTCAAAGCCGTCTATCGCTCGACCCTGACCAATCCCCAGATCTCGGTGATCGTGCATACCTTCGCCCCCAACCGCGTCTATGTGGCGGGGGAAGTGGCCAGTCCCGGCGAATTCGTCACCGTGGGCCCCAATCTGACCGTTTCCCAGGCCATTGCCCGGGCCGGCGGCGTGAAGCTGTCGGCGGCCCAGGGCGGCGTCTTCGTGATCCGCCGCGGCGAGCATGACAAGCCGGAAGTGTTCCGCGTCAACTATCTCGACGTCATAAACGGCAAGGACCCGAACGCGGATGCCCGCCTCGCCCAATATGACGTGGTCTATGTGCCGCGAACCGGCGTCTACGAAGCCTGGACCTACTGGAACCAGTATGTGCAGCAGTGGGTGCAGTTCAACTGGGGCTTCTCGTACAACATCAACCCGATCACTCAGACGTCGGGCCACTGAGGAGTTATGTAAATGTCGGCCCAGTTGATCCCCTATCAGGCCGTGACCACCCTGTCGAAACAGTGGCGCTGCTTCATCACCGTCTTCGCGACCGTGATGGTGCTCGGCATCGGCTACCTGCTGTTCGCCACCCCGAAATATGAATCGGTGGCCGAGCTGGTGGTGACTTTCGGCGACCGCTCCACACCGGACATCGCGCATGCGCAGGCCGAGCAGCTTACCCCGGGCGACCGCCATGAGATCGTGCTGTCGCACGCCGCCATCCTGGAAAGCCACGATCTGGCCGAAGCCACCATCTCCTCGTTCGGCATCGACAAGGTCTATCCCGACATCGCCAACGACCCGCCCTCGCGGGGCACCCCGATGGACGCCGCGGTCAAGGAGTTCAAGGACAACCTCAATGTCGAGGTCGGAACCCAGGACAACATCATCACCATCACGCTTAGCCATCCGAACAAGGACATGGCGCCGCAGCTGGTGCAGAAGATGATCGACCTCTATGTCAGCCGCCAGACCACGGTCTATCGCGACCCGCATGAGGCCTTCATGAACACCGAAGTGAAGCAGGCCGGCGAACGCCTGGCCAAGGCGCAGGCGGCGCTGGAAAGCTTCAAGAGCGACTGGCACATCAACAATTACGACAAGGAGGTCGAGGATCTGCTGGATCAACGCGGCGATCTCGATACCAGCCTGCATTCCGCCAAGGCCAACCTCGCCCAGGCCCAGCTCCGCCAGAAGGAGCTGCAGGATCTGATGCGCAAGGTGCCGGAAAAGATTCCCGACAATGCCAGTTCCGAGAAATACCGCTCTCTCGACGATGCCCGCACCCGTCTGGCCGACCTGAAGAGCAAGGAAAGCCAGATGCTGGCGACCTATGACCCGAACAGCGCCGCCATGGCGTCCCTGAAGGCCGGCATCAAGACCGCCGAAGCAGACGTGAAGGCGCGCGAAGCCGAGCTCGGCAGCCGAAACATCTCGCAGGAAAATGTGGTCTATCAGACGCTGCAGAGTGACTTTCTGCGCACCACGGCGGACGCCAACAGCAATGCCGAGCCAGTGCGCGTGCTGACCGAGCAGTTGGCGGCCCTCGATCACCGGCTTGCCGATCTGCAGAAGAACCGCGGCACCTACAACGATCTCAGCCGCGAGGCCCAGATCGCCGAGGAAACATACCACACCCTGTCGCTGCAGGCGGCCGACGCTCACGTCCGGGGCAATCTGAACGACGAGCATATTTCGCCGGCCATGGAAATCAGCGCCCCGACCGTGCCCTACAAGACGGCCCGGCCGCGCAAACTGATCACCTTGCTGGCTTGCATCTTCGGCGGCGGCTTGCTCGCGCTGGGGGCGGCCTTGCTCCGCGAAGCCCAGGATGACCGCTTCAGCTCGGCCGAACAGGTGGCCTATCTCCTCGATCTGCCAGTGCTGGCCAGCTTTGAGAGACGTCCGACCCGCATTCCCATGGAACTCATCGCCTTTGGAGGCAGTGAATGAAAAAACTCAGTTTTGCAGAAGACGATTACACGGAGATCGGCGTCCTGCGCCATGGCCATGCCATCGCCGCCCGCGAAACCGATTGGGAAATCCCGGAGGATCTGGCGGTGGTCGACCTGATTGAACTCTATCTCGAAATCGAAACGACGCTCGATGAGGATCGCGGCATCACCGTGCAATTCATCGGCGCCTCGAACGGCCCCGGCAGCGCGCTGGTGGCTTTGGACATGGCCTGGGCGGCCGTCAGCATCCTCGGCAAGAAGATGCTGGTGCTGAATTGCACCCGTGACCGCTGGACCATGGAGCAGGCCGATCCCGACCAGCGGGACGGGCCTTCGGTGCAGCCGATCTCGACCCAGGGCGAGCTGGTCAAGGTGACCGGGCACGAGCTCTATATGGCTGATATGCTGAACTGGCAGGGCCGCAGCCTGTCGCGCGCCAAACATGACGAGATCGCCGCTCATCTGAGAGATTTCGGCCAGGCCTTCGACATGGTGGTGGTGGTCCCGCCTGCGGCCGACGCCGATCCCTTGGGCGCCATCCTCGCCCGCTGCGTCGACGGCAGCGTGGTGGTGATCGAAGCCGAGCAGACCCGCCGCTCGGCGGCCATCCGCCTGCGCGAGATCCTGGCGCGGTCGGGGCGGCCCATCGTCGGCGCGGTGCTGCATGACCGGCAGAACCATGTGCCGCAGTGGCTGACGCCGCTGATGTGATGCATATCCTCGTCGTCAACAATATCTACCCGCCGATCATGGCGGGAGGGGCGGAGCGGATCGTCGCCTATTTGTGCGAAGGTCTGGCCGCGCGCGGCCACCGCGTCACCGTGGTCTCCACCTGCGGGCCCGAAATGGAGCCCTATCCGGTGGAGACCCGGAACGGCGTCGAGGTGATTCGCTTCTTTCCCCCCAACATCTACTGGTCGTTCGAGCGGCCGGCCGTCCCAGGCCCGAAAAAATGGGTCTGGCATGCGCGCGACGCCTGGAATCTGGCCGCCGGCAAGCGCTTCCGGGCCATTCTGGCCGAAGCCAGGCCCGACGTCATGCACACCCATCTGATCGATGGCTTCTCGGCAGCCATCTGGGCGCGGGCCCGTCGCTCGGGCGTGCCGGTCGTCCATACGGCGCATGATTACCATCTGCTGTGCCCACGCGCCTTCCTGCTGACCCATGACTGGAAGCTCTGCACCAAGCCGCGTCTGGCCTGCCGGCTCTATCGCGACTGGCATCTGCGCACCACCCGCCATGTCGATCTGTTCACCAGCCCGTCGCGTTTCCTGCTCGAGCTGCATCGCCAGGCCGGCCTGCGCGCCGCCAGCGAGGCAGTGCTGCATAATGGCGTTCCCTTGCCTGCCGATGGCCTCCGGATCCGCCGCAACCGGGCGCCGGATGCCAATAGCCGATTCCTCATGCTGACCCGACTGACCGTCGAGAAGGGCATCGAGACCGTGCTCGAGGCCGTGGCGCAGTTGCCAAAAAACCTGCCGGTCGAGATCGCCATCGCCGGCAAAGGGCCGTTGGAGGAGAAAGTCCGCAAGGCGGCAGCCCGCGACCCGCGTCTCTCCTATCTCGGTTTTCTCGACGGCGAGGCCAAGGCGCAGGCGTTGGCCCGTGCCGGCCATCTGCTGCTGCCGTCGCTCTGGTATGAGAACGCTCCGGTCACCATCGTCGAGGCGGCCTCCTACGGGCTCGGACTGGTCGGCAGCAATATCGGCGGCATCCCCGAATTCGTCGAACCGGGCCGCACCGGCTTCCTGTTCCCACCGGGCGATTCGCCGGCATTGGCCAATTTGATCGAAAGGCTGGCCCGCGATCCCGGGGCCCTGCCTACCTTGGCCCATCATAGCCAGATGCTGGCCGACCGTTTCTCGGTGTCGCGCATGATCGATTGTTGCGAAGCCCATTATGCAACGCTGATCGCCGGCCCTGCGGCGGCGATGGCGGCGCAATGAGAGCGGGGCTTGCCGCCGCCCTTCTTTTGGCCGCCGCCCTCGCCGAACCGGCTGGCGCGCAGAGTTTCCCGAAAGACGCCGGCGCACTCGATGTGCGCGCCTTCGGAGCCACGGGGGACGGCAAGACCGACGATACCCAGGCGATCCTCGGCGCACTGACCGCCAGCGGCGAGGATACCGGCCCAAGTTTCTGGCAGGATCGCATCATCTATCTGCCGGACGGCGTCTATCGCGTCAGCGCCCCTTTGATGAAGCGCTACCGCAGCGGCGGGTTCGGATCGGGTTTCCTGCTGATCGGCCAATCGCGCGACCATACGATTATCCGCCTCGACGATCATGCGCCGGGCTTCTCGGATCAGGCCCACCCCAAGGCGGTGATCTTCACCAGTTCGAAGCTGCTGGACGGCAACGCCACCAGCGGCGGCAAGGATTATGTGGCTTTGGGCGAAGGCAACGACGCCTATGAGAATTTCATCGAAAATCTGACCGTCGAAATCGGCCAGGACAATCCCGGCGCCATCGGCATCGACTTTCATGGCAACAATGTCGACGCCGTCCGCCATGTCACGATCCGCGCACCGGCCGGCAGCGGCGCCGTCGGCCTGTCGATGACCCGCAAATGGCCTGGGCCGACCCTGATCAGCGACGTCGCGATAGAAGGTTTCACGGTCGGTCTGGCCACCGATCAGACCGAATATGGGCTGACCTTCGAGCATTTGCATTTGCGCAACCAGACCCAGACCGCGATCCGCAATCACCAGAATTCGCTGTCGATCCGCGATCTCGATCTGGACGGGCCGACCGAAGCCATCATCAATAGCGGCGACAAGGCCTTCCTCGCCATCGACGGCGGCCATGCCGAGGCGGACTCGCCCGCGGCGCTGATCAGGAATGACGGCTATGTGGCGATGCGCCGCTTCCAATTGGGGCGGGTCGAGACCAGCGGCATCCTGCATGGGATGAATGACTGGCAGCCGATCTCGGTGCCCGACTGGCTGCCGCCCTCCGCCGAAGCGCCGGCCGCGCCTGCGCTTCCGGCCGAGCAGTGGGGCAGCCCGGCCCGCTTCGGCGCCACCGGCGACGCCGCTCAGGACGCCACCGAGGCTCTGCGCCAGACCATGGCCAGCGGGGCGGCGGTGGTTTACCTGCCGCACGGCACCTACATGATCAGCGACGCCATCGAAATCCCAGCCACCGTGCAGCGCATCGTCGGCATGAATTCCACCCTTCGCGTGACGCCCAAGCGCCAGCCGAAATTCCAGAGGAGCGGCGGCATGATGCGGGTGGCGGCGGCCGGCCCGCCCTTGACCATCGAGCGGCTGGCTTTCGACAACAGCAATCAGGGAGACCAGCTCGCCGTCGAGTTGGCGGCCGACCGGGAACTGGTGCTGCGGGACGTGGTTTCGGCCGGCACCACCTTGCTTGACCGCAAGGCGGCGGGCGGACGCGCCTTCCTCGAAGATGTTTGCTGCGGCCGCATCCTGCTGGCCGGGCCGAAGCCGGTGATCGCGCGCCAATTCGATACTGAAGGCGGCGGCATCCGCATCGCCGACCGGGGTGCGCCGCTTTCCATTCTCGGCCTCAAGACCGAGGGGGTCAGCGTCATTCTCGACAATAGCGACGGGGCGCATACCGATATTTTCGGAGGATTGGTCTATATGGTGCGCGACGCGGCGGATGCGACCATTCCCGCCTTCCACAATACGGATTCCTGGCTGGCCGCCGCTTTTGTCGAAGAATCCTTGCGCGCCAACAGCCGCTACCAGACCTATATCGGCCCCGCCGCCAACTCCCAGCGCGCCTCCGTTCCCGCCGCCTATTTTCCAGCACGCGGGTTCGGCCGGTTCATTCCCAATCTGATCGATCAGCCCTGAAGATCAGAATACCAGCCGCACGATGGGACGTTCGCGCGACGGCGAGGCTACGCTCCGGAAACCCAATCGCTCGAACGTCGTGACAAAGCCGGTGCTCGAGGCGCTGGGCGAATAGCGCCGGTCGATCGGATAGGCTTCGACGGCCGGCGCGCCATTCTCTCTGGCGAAATCGACGGCTGCCGAGATCAGGGCCCTCGCCACGCCGCGGCGGCGCATCTCATTGCGGACATAGAGGCAGGAGAGACTCCAGACAGGCAAATCGTCAGGGGACCGCAAGCGCCAGACTTTCCGCATTTGCGGCAGTTGGACGCGGGGACAGATCTGGCACCATCCGACCGGGCGCTCATCCTCATAGGCGATCAGTCCCGGTGGCGGACCGCCGGCGACGACTTCGCGGAATGCCGCCCGATTGTCTGAAGGCAAAAGGCGCCGATAGAGCGAGCCGATCCTTCCATACATGCACCAGCATCGCCGGGTGACGGCGCCGCTGTCGAACAAGGTTTCGAGATCGGGCCATCGCTCGGGCGTCAGAGGCTGGACGATCATTTTTCAAGCGGGATGAAGAACCGCAAAACCCCAAGGGTCTTCCTATGCTTGTCAGGCGAAAACTTTGTGTCGTAGAGCGAGCAGATCAGCAGGTTCGTACGCTGGGTGGTAGCCGACACCAGCGGCGAGGCCAGCAGATCGGTCAGGAAGCGCGCCCCCGGATTGTCCGTCTTCTCATAGGCTTTACCCTTCACCCAGGTGACGAAGTCTTCCTGGGAAGGGTTGGTCAGCGCCAGGACCAGCACCAGGAAGGCGCCGGCGGCATAGAGCTTCATGCGGTTCATGCCGCAGATCATACCAGTAAGAGCAGCTCACATTAAATGTCGGCCACGAGGCCCCGCCAGCCGTGAGAGCGCGGTCAGGAGAGGCACAAAACCACCACAAAAAACCAAAAAAATTGCCACCAGTCCGGCTTATTGACGAAATATCGTTGAAAGTGCGATTATATGAGCACGAAAGGCATCACATGCTCTACAAGCTCGAGCTCGAAAACTTTTATTCCGTGCGCGATTTGCAGGTTCTCGACCTGTCGATCGACGGAAAAGTGCCGGACCTGGAGGACCGTTACGCGCCCATCTTCAAGGGAGCCCATACACGCGCTCCAAAAGTCGTGGCACTCTACGGCGCCAACGCGTCAGGCAAGACAACGGTTTTGCGCGCGCTCGAATTTATTGTCGCGATGATCCGCGACAGTGTACAGCGCACGATACCTGGATTAGCTGGCTGCGAACGCTTCAACGACGAAGAATCTGCGAATCGTCCCATGCGTTTTGCGATCGAATTGGGCGGCGCGATGAACTTGACACCAGAAATCGTCGCACGCGCCCAGGCAGGTGAAACTGTCGAGTACGGCGCTTATCGCTACGAGCTTGAGATCGAGGTCAGTGAAGGCATCGCCAAGCGCATCTCCAAGGAAGTACTGCGACAGAGACCGAGTGGTCAGGGGAAATGGCAGCGTGTCTTCGAGAGGGATGCCACCGGTACCGTAAAGGATTCAAAAAGCTTCAGCCTGTCGGGCTTCCAACACCTTGTGAAAACGCTCGCAGACAACCACACGGTGCTCTCCTCTTTTGCCAAATTCCAGCACCCTACAGCGCGAATATTTGTTGAAGCCGCGCGCAAGGCACTTTTCTCGGTTGAGCCTGTCGCACTCTCCCATGTCGACAAACAAGTGATCGACTACCTTAAAACCCAGCCCTACATGGTCCAGCAGCTCAACACTGAATTGAACCGCATCGATGTGGGCATTGAGGGGGTGCGCTGGCAGGACGGCGCGGATGGCCCAATGCTCATGTTCAAGCACTCTGGCCTGCAAATCGAAATGCCATGGGTTCTCGAAAGTCATGGGACGAGAGCTTTCATCAAGATGTTCCCGTTCCTAATTTCAGTGCTCAACCAAGGCGGCATCGCAGCGGTTGACGAAATGGACGCGGCGATTCATCCGCTTGTACTGCCCGAGTTGTTACGCTGGTTCTATGACAGGCATACTCGCAACAAAATGAACGCTCAGCTCTGGCTATCCTGCCATTCCGCCTCCCTACTTGACGACCTGCAAAAGGAAGAGATCGTCATTTGCGAGAAAGATCGGCTAGGTCGGACGCGCCTCTTCAGCCTCATGGATGTAAAAGTTCGTCGCGAGGAAAATCATTATCGCAAATATCTCGGCGGGGCTTACGGCGGAGTACCGCTGCTCGGATGATTCGCCGCCGCCCACCCCACATTCCACTCCGGCGACAAATCTACGTTGGCTGCGAAGGAGCCTCGGAGGTCGGCTACGCAGCTCTACTGCAGGACCTGGCGAATGAAGCCCGTCTAGCTGTGTATCTTAAGATCGACGTTTTAGGATTAGGTGCGGGCGACCCACTATCCCGTATCGAAATGGCGGTGCGCCGTATCGACTTGCAGCGTAAAAAGCGGGTAACCCCGGCGGCGAGTTTCGCCCTAATCGATTGGGATCAGGCAGA